>Ga0335072_10000710_pt1 | contig 60322 bp, 52 predicted proteins | sample Lox_Sample_21_FD_206725 | JGI IMG/M metagenome (GOLD analysis project Ga0335072, IMG submission 206725) | Soil microbial communities from Loxahatchee National Wildlife Refuge, Florida, United States - Lox_Sample_2.1 | ecosystem: Environmental > Terrestrial > Soil > Wetlands | place: USA...
GAGGCTCGCGGCCACACGCGGGTGCTCACCAACTTGCACATCGATCCCGCCCGAGGCGCCGCGCGCATTCGCCAGCTCGACAAGAATGTCCCGGTGGATTTCTACGAGCGCCGGGCGGTTGACGTGCCTCCGGCTCCCGGCGCAAACGCCGCAGAAGCGGGCGACGGCTCGCCGCCTGAAACGAAGAAGGAAGATTGGTGGCTCGTACGGGCGCATATTCAGACGCCATCGAAGGAAGAGCTGACGATTTCGGGATGGCTGCTCGGACGCTTCGTCGACCTCGATGTACCCGAGCCGTTGCCGGACTACGCGAGTGCGGCTGGGATGCGCATCGTTTCGTGGTTCGAATTGAATCACGTGGTTGGTACATCGGGAGCTTCGCGACCTCAATACCTCGTGCTGGGGACGCGCGGCGCCGAGGGCCAGCCGTGCGACTTCTCGCTGCTGCGAGTTTTCACGTGGGGCAAACAGAACCAAAGGTACGAAACGGCGTTTGTGGAAAGCGATCTCTGCGGAAAGCTTCCCCTCAAGTTGATCGAGGGTAGAGGCGCGGGCGCCGACGCAACCTTCTCGTTTGAAGACTGGAGCAAGGGAACGGCAGAAGTGCGGACGTATCACATGCACCAGACGATCGTGAGGTTGGAACGGGCGAACGACTCGGAGCCTAAAGCGGAGCGAAAACACAGGCATGGCTAAGATCTCGCGATCCGAACAGCCGATAAGCGAGACGCTGACGCGGCGCGCCGCGACTGGCCCGGTGCGTGCGATTTCCTTTGCGGTGGTGGCTTTGTTCGTGGCGCTTGGATGGGCAACCGGGGGTTGCGCTCACTCGGAGACGCATGTTGAGGCGAGTCATCCTGCGCCGCCGGCTCTCCAGTACATCGGGCAGTGGGGCACAAAAGGCGACGGCCCGGGCCAGTTGGACCAGCCGACGTGCATCGCGACCGATTCGGTGGGGAAAGCGTACATCGCGGATGCGGGCAGCCATTTCGTTCACAAATTCGACACGGATGGCACGCCGCTGCTGTCGTTCCAAGAGAATGCGCTGAAGAGTCCGCAGTCGATCACAGTGGACAGCGGAGGCGCAATTTACATTACGGAGCTGACGAGCAAGAGTGCGTTTGTGTATTTCCCCAACGGCGACCGCTATCGCCAGGTGAGACTGAAAACACGCGCGAACAGTGAAGACATGCTGAGCGTCGGCGTCGATGACGGCGGATTGATTCAGATTCTCGATGCAGAAGCAGACAGGGTTTTTACTTACACGCCGCGAATGCGGCTCAAGAAATTCTGGACGCCGGTCGCGAGCGACCCCGATGCGCAGGTGCATCCACGGGTAGTGGCCACTGCGGCGGACGGATCGGTCTACCTGCTCGATGCGGACGCCGATCGCATTTTGAAATTCACCTCCGACGGACATTTTGTGAGGGAGATGAAGGCGAACGGCGGCAGCGGGAGACTGAGCGACGCCTTCGCGGTGTCGCCGATCGGGATTTTCGCCATGGATGCGGATGGACGCACGCTCCATGTGTGGTCGCCCGACGGGCAATCGAAACTCGATATGGATCTTGCGCCCGAACTCGGCCAAGGGAGCGGGGGCGCGCCCGCGCTGGCGGTGAGCCCTCGCAAGGAACTCCTGGTGCTGGACGCGCCTGAATCGCGGGTTCTTCGCTATCGAATCAACTTCTGATATTTTCTCTGCGTAATTCCGCTAATGGAAAGGGAGTCCATGCCACTGCTGCTGACGGAAGCGGATGTGCGGGCGATCCTGACGATGCCGCTGGCGCTCGAGACGGTCGAGACATCGTTTCGACGCCTGGGCGATGAAACGGCAGTCTCGCATCCGCGGCGAAGGCTGCTCATTCCCGGAAAGGCGATTTTGAACTACATGGCTGCGTCGGACGCGGCTGGCGGCTATCTGGGGCTGAAGATCTACTCGATTGCACGCGGCGCGGCGCGATTCGTGATCCCGTTGTTTCGCGCGGAAACGGGCGAGATGGTTGCGCTGATCGAAGCAGATTACCTGGGCCAGGTGCGCACGGGCGCGGCGAGCGGCGTTGCGGCAAAGGTGATGGCACGCGAGGACGCGCGTGCCGTGGGCATCATCGGAACCGGGCTGCAAGCGCGGACGCAGCTTGCAGCCGTGGCTCACGCGCGGAAACTCGAACGGATTCGCGCCTTCGGCCGGGACGCGCAGCGGCGCGAGAGATTCGCGAAAGAGATGTCGGAACGGCTGGGCGTGCCGGTGGCGCCAGTGTCGTCGGCCGAAGAAGCCGTGCGGCGCGCGGACATCGTGATCACCTCGACGACATCGAAGACGCCGGTGGTGGACGGCCGATGGATCGAACCCGGAATGCACATCAGCGCGATCGGCTCAAATTTCGCGGAAAAGCGCGAGATCGATACAGAAACAGTCGCGCGCTGCGACGTGATCGCGGCGGATTCCGTGGAACAGTCGAAGATCGAATCAGGCGATCTGATCCAGGCTTTTGCAGGCGATGAATCGCGATGGGCCGGGGTCCGCGAGTTTGCCGATATCGTCGCGGGAAAGGTTCCAGGGCGGACTAGCCCGAATCAAGTCACGCTATTCAAGTCGAATGGAATCGCCATCGAGGACATTGTGACTGCGGGGAGAGTCTACGAACTGGCGCGGCAGCGGGGAGTCGGGCGCGAAATTCCAATGTGGCAGGGAGAGGTTTAGGCTCGCTGGCCGTCTGGCGACTTGCGCAGGCGCAACCGCCTCAAAAGAGCTTCGTGCAGGCGCTCGCGTGTGTCTTCGGGAAGAGGAGCGGGCTCGGAATTGCAGAAGATCTGAATGGTTTTTTGGCAAGTATCCACGACGACGCGGCAATCCTTGCAATTACCGAGATGCTGCTCGATCGAGGCGCGAAGCGTGGGATCGAGCGCTTCGTCCAGATAGTCCGCCAATTCGTTGATGATGGCTTTGCACTTCACGAATTTTCTCCCCGCCGAAAGTATTGGTTCAATTTCTCGCGCAGTTTAAGGCGCGCCCGCAGCAGCCGCGATTTCACGGCCGGAACAGAGAGACCCAACGCCTCGGCTGTTTCCTCGGTCGACAATTCTTCGATGTCTCGCAGTTGGAAAACGATTCGGAAAGGGGGATCGAGCTCTCCGATCACTTTTCCAAGAATGCCGGAAAGTTCCGTCTGGCCGTAACGCTCTTCGGGCGATGGCCCCCAGTCTTCGACTTCGCGCGGCATCATATCCTCGCCCGTGTCGAGCTCCTGATCGAGCGAAACGACGTTGGGGCGGCGCCGGCGGAGTTTCATCAGGGCCTGGTTCACAGCGATGCGGACAAGCCAGGTGTAAAAGCGCGAGTTCCCCTGAAACTCGCCGAGATGCTCATACGCCTTCAGGAAGGATTCCTGCATTGCGTCTTCGGCGTCTTCGCGATTTTGGGTGATGTTCTGGGCGAGACGGAAGATTTTGCGCTCGTAGCGGCCGACCAGTGTTTCAAAAGCGGAAATATCGCCTGATTTGGCGGCCGCAACCAACACGGACTCGTCGTCCTTGACCACCGTCGAGGGCAACGGGTGAGGGCGCACGGGATCGAGCTTTGGGGAACTCATCGAGACCTGTCCATACAAAAGCCTAGCACAGCTTTCGACATTTCTGTCGGCGGGAATGTATTATCATAGCGGTCGCCCAAAGGCACATGAGGACACTCCCCGATTACCTGCGTAAAGGCATGCGAATGATTCTCGTCGGCTGCAACCCCGGCGACCGATCGGCCAGGGTGGGGCACTACTACGCTGGGCGCAACAACCAATTTTGGCCGATGATGTACGAATCGGGCGTGATACCGGAGCCGCTGGGCTATCAGGACGACCGGCGGCTGGTGGAATTTGGGATCGGCATGACGGATCTTGTGAAGCGCCCAACGCGCGGCGTGGAAGAGATCGAGCGGGAGGAATTCGCGGAGGGCCGCGTCCTATTGGCGCAGAAGCTCGAAGAATTGCGGCCGCGCGTGATTGCCTTCAACGGCAAAATGACGTATGAGAAATTCACGGGGCGTCCCTGCAAACTCGGGCTGCAAAAGGAACTGCTGTACGGGGCGCGCGTATTCGTTCTGCCCTCGACGAGCGCGCAAAATGCGGGAACGAGCGCGGGAGTGAAGAAGCGATATTTCAAGAAACTTGCGGTGCTGCTGCACGGTCTGAAGAGTTAGCGGTGCTTTGCCGACTCGGATGGAGGCAGAACCGGGATGGGCGCAACCCAACAAACTACGCGTCAGCTTGTCCTCGAAGAGCGATCCGGCGCCGTGCTTATATTGCGCCTGAACCGTCCGGAAAAACTCAACGCGCTGAACCCGGATTTGGCGCGGGCGCTGGTGCAAGCGCTGCTGCGGGCGGGTGAGGACAAGTCCATCAGGGCCGTTGTGTTGACCGGCGCCGGGCGCGGATTTTGCGCGGGCGGCGACATCGACTACATTCGCGACGCGCGCATGAGGCATTCCGTGCACGACTTCCAGGCTCTCCTCACAGCCGGCAAGGAAGTTTGCCTCGCCGTCGCGTCCATGCCGAAACTGGTGATCGCTGCGGTGAACGGGCCGGCGGCGGGCGGAGGCATGAGCCTGGCGCTCGCATGCGATCTGCGGATCGCATCCGACCAGGCGATGTTCAAACAGGCCTTCGCGCAACTTGGATTATATCCGGACCTCGGCGCGACGTTTTTTCTTCCGCGGCTGGTGGGATTGTCACGGGCGTCCGAATTCTTTTATACGTCCGAGCGGCTGTCCGCAGCCGAGGCTTGCCGGATCGGAATCGTCTGCCGGGTGCATCCCCAGGATACGTTCGAGGAAGAGACCCGAAAACTCGCGGAGCAAATGGCCGCCGGGCCGCCGCTTGCATATCGCGATGTGAAGCGGACGATGATCAGCGATGCCCGCGCTCAACTGGAGGCGACCATCGACGAGGAAAATCGCCTTCAGATTCACTGCTTTCTCTCCGAGGACTGCGCCGAAGGTCTCGCCGCGTTCACCGAAAAGCGCCAGCCAAACTTTCGCGGCCACTGAGGCTGCGGTCGATTTCGCACATCAAACATATCGAGGAGGAACGATGGCCAGCAGAAAAGCACGGACGGCCCGGCGAAGCGCAAAGGCCGGGAAAAAAGTGCTGTTCATGCAGAAGCCGACCTGCACGACGTGCCGCAAGGCGAGGAAATTCATGGAGCGGCGCGGCTTCCAGCTATACTTCCGCGATCTGGCAAAAGAACGATTGAGCTCGGCAGAACTGGAAAAGTTGATCGGCAGGCGCGACTACACGGAATTTCTCAACACACGAAACGAGCTCTACCGGAAGGAAAACATGAAAGAAGAGCCACCTTCGCGCACCCAGGCGATTCGCATGATGGCGAAAGAGCCGAACTTGATTCGCCGGCCCGTGATCGTGGCCGGAGGGCGCGTGGTGGTGGGATTCGACGAAGACGGCATTGCGCGGCTCTAAGCGGGGCGGCAAGACAACCGGGGCGAAGCCCAATCGCAGCCCGAAAAAGGCCGGCGGCGCGGCGCTTGCGGCAGAACGAATCGCGATTCGTCAAGGCGATCTCACCGAAATGCATGCTGATGCGATCGTGAATGCCGCGAATAACGATTTGCAACTTGGCGGAGGCGTTGCCGGGGCCATTCGGCGCAAGGGTGGGTCAAAGATCCAAACGGAGTGCAACCAAATCGGAACGATACCGGTCGGCGGCGCCGCAATTACGTCCGGCGGCGATTTGAAGGCCCGCCACGTGATTCACGCGGCCAGCATGGAACTCGGCGGCCGCACCTCAGCGCATGCGCTGCGAAGCTCGACAGCACATTCGCTGCGGATCGCGGCGCAGAATGGGCTAAAGACCATCGCGTTTCCGGCAGTTGGCACCGGCATCGCCGGATTTCCCCTGCGCGAATGCGCGGAGATCATGTTGCGCGAGGCGGCTAAACACCTCGAAGGGCCCACATCACTCGAAAAAATCCACTTCGTACTCTTCGATCAAGAAGCCTTGAAAATTTTCGAGGAAGTGTATCGCGAACTGCAAGCCAAAGGCTTCGATTCAAACTAACATCAGAGGGTTAGAGTTTACCCGGGCGTGCCTTCCCAAACCCGGCTAGTTGCTCGGGTCGCGATGCTTGAGGACCGGCTCGTCGTTGCCCTGATTCTCGCTCGGGGCCGGGGCTGTAGGAGTCTTGGCGGGATTGCCGCTCGCAGAAGCCGTCGACGCGGATGGGGCATTGTCGCCGGTATAGGGCGTCTTCATGTAGTAGGCGGCTTGCTGAAGGGCGCCGGCGGTGTCGTCGTTGGTGTGCTCGGCAAGACTGTACTCATTGACGGCGCGTTCGCGCTGGCCCAGCAGATCGTAAATTTTGCCGATGTAAACATGGCTCCAGACCTCGGTCCATTTGGGATCGAGATCGCCGCCGAGCGCCGCGCGGAACGCGTTGGCGGCCGCCTGGTAATTCTTCTGGTAGAACATGGCCTCGCCCATCCGGAAATGGGCCAGCGAGTTCGTCGGCTGGACATCGAGAGCGCGCAGGTATTCCTGAATCGCTTCGTAATACTTGCCGATCTGGGCCAAGGCCTCTCCGCGGGCAATCGTGGCGCGCACGCGCAGGCGCGGGCTGGACTTGAGCAGATTGTTATTTGGATCGATGATGATGCCGTTGGGTTTCGGGCGCCCGAACGTGTCGATTTCGAATTCCGTGCTCGGGCCGGTGACGAGAACTTTCTTATAGACGGGGTTCCCTTCGGTATCGACCTTCATCTCAACCGGCATCCGGAACGTATCAAGATCCTGATGGATTTTCCCGATTACCTGAAAGCCCTTGGGCGTGCGGTAGACGATGTAGTCGAGAGTGAATTCCGGAACGCCGGTGGAATCGAGCCACTGGGAAAAAAAGGAGACTAAATTGACGGGCGGATCGCCTTTCTTGGGCGGAGGAAGCTTGGCAGCCGCCATTCTGCGAAATTCGTCGATGGTTGCCGTCTTTCCGGCGTGCGCTTTATAGAAATCATGCAGCAGAGCCGTGAAAGCGTCGTCACCAAGTTCGGCGCGAAGCATGTGAAAAACCATCGCGCCCTTGTCGCAAACGACCGAGCGGTACTGATCCGAATATCGATCGAGGTGTCCGGCCTGCGAGATCGGGCTCACGTCCTCGTACATCAGCGCGCCAACTGCGAAATCCTCGAGCGCGCGATTCAGGCCCGCCACACCTTCCGATTGTTCGGCGTACAGTGCCTCGGCGTAGCGCGACAGGCCGTCCGTAATCCAGACGTCGGATGGCGTTGCAGGAAGCACTCGAACGCCCCACCACTGGCCTGCGGCGAGCTGCGAAAGCATGCGGTCGTTCGCGCGAGCGGTCCACTGGCGTGCGCTGAGCAATAGCAAACCAGGCGCCGAATATCCCGGAAGCGAGCCATCGGGCATTTGGGCGACGGTTATGCTCGGCTGCGTGGCGAAGGCGCCGAACGTGTCCGAAAAATAGCTCATGATCTGCGCGAGGGAGTTTCCGTATGCCTGCGCCGTGGAGGCCTGCCCGGGCGGCGTGTAGATCGAGAATTGATAGCCCTGCGTCGAGACGGGGGAAAGTTGCAGCGTTCCGGCCACGAACGAACCAACCGGCTCGGGCTGATCGCAATGGAAAACGTACTCCGACTGCGCGGGCGCATCACCGATGCCCGGCATGGAGGTCGGCATATCGGCCTTCCCGGTGCCGACCACCACGAACGTGTTAGGTACGATGATGCGAAACGTTCCAGTGTAGCGATTCGCAGGATAATTCGTGAGCGGGAACCACCGCGCGGGGAGCAAGAGATATGCCGAAGTCTTGTCGACCGACGCGAAACGCACTCCTCGCGTGGGGCTGTCGTCTTCGCTCGAAATGGGCCCCGCGTAATCGAAAGTGAGATCGACTTCCTTGCCCGGCGTCGCCACACCGGGCAAGGCCACGCTCAGCAGCAGGGGCGAATCGTTGTCACGATCGAAGCTGAGTTCCTTGCCGTCGGCGGTCTTGACTGAATTCACACGCAGGTCGGGGTGGAGTTCGACGAGAAGCGTTCGCGACACTTGCGTTGCGACAAATTTCACCTTCACGAGCGCCGATATCGTCTGGTTCTCGGGATGGAGCACCACTTCGACGTCGTAATTCGTCGCACGAAACGGAAAGGCGCGGGGAGCTTGGGCCTGCGCAACGCTCGCAGCGAGGAGGAAAAGCCCCAGAGCGGCGAGTAATCGATCGATTTTGAGCAAGAAGGACCCCTCGCGACGAAACAGTGAATCGTAACGCTTACCTTAAGATACCAGATATCCCTTTGCAGTTGCCCGGAACGCGCCTTACAGCATCCGGGCGAAGGCGTCGGCGGCCCGCTCGATCGCGCCGCCCGGTCCAAGCTTTGCGCGGACCTCGGCGAGGCCTTCCTTCATCGCGTCGCGGCCATCGGGCGATTCGAGCAGGTAGCGCACCTCGGCCGCAACGGCGGCAGGCGTGAAATCGTCCTGAATCAGCTCCGGCACCACGCGGCGCCCAGCGACGAGGTTCGCCATGCTGATGAAGGGCGTCCGAAGCATACGGCGGAGAATCGCGGCCGTGGTGCGAGCGACGCGATACACGACAACCATCGGCGTGCCGAGAAGCGCGGCCTCGATCGTGGCAGTGCCGCTCGCGACGATGGCGCAATCGGCGGCCGCCAGCGCATCGTATGTGGCGCCTTCCACCCGCCGGATCGTGACGCCCGGGCGCGCGCCATGCGCTGCGAAAAGGCCGGCCGGAAGACCAGGCGCAGCGGCGTGGACGAATTGGAGGGCGCCCGCCGGCTTGATTTCTCGCGCAAGGATCTCGCATGCGTCCAGAATGCGCGGGAAATGCTGCGCGATCTCGTTGCGGCGGCTCCCTGGGAGCAGCGTGACGATCAATCTCTCGGGGTCGAGGCCATGCCGTTCGGCGAATTCGGTGCGCGTCATGGTGGGGTGCACGACGTCGACGAGAGGATGGCCGACAAAGTCCACGGGAACACCCGCGTCGCGGTAGATTTTCTCTTCGAAGGGAAAGATCACGACCATGCGGTTCACGAGCCGCTTGACGACTCGCACACGCCCCGCCCGCCAGGCCCACACCTGTGGGCCGATGAAGTATCCGACGGGAATACGGCGGTTCTTGAGGCGGCGGGCCACGCCGAGGTGGGTTCCCGGAGAATCGACGAGGATCGCGAGCGCAGCTTGGCGGCGGGCTGCTTCGCGGGCGAGGCGATTTTGTACGCCGATTACCGTGGGAATCTTGTGGACGACTTCGGCGATGCCGACGACAGCGACTTCGTGGTAATCGGCGATAAGTTCGACGCCCGCTGCGCCCATGCGCGGGCCTCCCATGCCGAAGAATTGCGCTCCGGTGCGCTCGCGCAGGGCTGCGGCGAGGCGCGCCGCGTACATATCGCTTGAAGCTTCGCCGGCGGAAATCAGGATTTTGGGAGGCGTCATGCGCGAAGCGCCCGGTCAGTCATCGGCGGGCAATGGTTGTGAAAACCCAGGCGCTGCGCCCGGCAAGGGAGCTGCGAGTTCCTGCTCCTTGTATTGCAATTGATAGAGCCGGTAATAGATTCCGCGCAGGGCGAGAAGCTCCTGGTGAGAGCCCTGTTCGCGCAGGCGGCCTTTATGGAAAACGAGAATGCGCTGCGCGTGCTGGATCGTGCTGAGCCGGTGCGCGATGACGATGGCGGTGCGATTCTTCAGCAGGCGGTCGAGCGCCTCGCGGATCATCAGTTCGGTTTTTGTGTCCACGCTGGATGTTGCTTCGTCGAGAATCAGCAGCGCGGGATCGTGCGCGAGCGCCCGCGCGAAACTAACGAGCTGGCGCTGGCCGACCGAAAGCGTGGAGCCACGTTCGGTGACGGGAGTATCGATGCCGCGAGACTGCGAATCGAGATACGGGCCAAGGCCGACTTCGCGCAGCGAACGCTCGACGCCCGCGCGATCGATCCCTTCGGTGCCCAGTTTAACGTTCGATTCGAGTGTGCCGGTGAAGAGAAACGGATCCTGCAGCACGATACCGAAGAGGCGCCGCAGATCCTGCAGGTTCATTTCGCGGATGTCGATGCCGTCGATCAGAATTTGGCCGCGCTGAATTTCGTAGAAGCGGAGCAACAATTGGATGATCGTGGTCTTTCCGGCGCCGGTATGGCCGACGATGGCGAGCGTTTGCCCGGGCTGCGCGTGGAAAGAAACATCGCGCAGCACCCAGTCTTCTTCCTGCGGATTGGCGCCGCCCCGATACGCAAACCAGACATTGCGAAATTCGATTTCGCCACGAACATGGGGGAGAGAATTCGTCCCCGGCGCTGAGACGATCGCGACCGGCTCGTCGAGCAATTGGAAGATGCGCTCGGAGGCGGCCATGGCGGCCTGGAGAATGTTGAATTTCTCGCTCAGATCTTGAATCGGGCGGAAGAAGCGTTGCGCGTATTGTATGAATGAGACGAGCACGCCGATCCCCAGAGTGCCGGCAATCGCGCCTACGCCGCCCACCCAGTAGACCAGCGCAATTCCGCCCATGCTGAGGAACTCGACGCCGGGGTAGAAATAGGAGAAGGCGTCGATCGCGTCCTTATAAGCCTCCATATGAATGCGATTGAACTCGGAAAACTGCTCGCGGGACTTGCTCTCACGGTTGAAGAGTTGCACGACGGACATGCCGCTGATGTGTTCCTGGAGGAAGCCATTGATCCGCGCAATCGCGGTGCGAATGCGACGATTTGCATCGCGGACGTGATTGCGAAAGAAATAGGTGAGCAACACCATAAACGGCAGCGGCGATAGGGTGGCCAGCCCGAGGTAAAAGTGCCAGGAGAGCAGGAAAATGGCCAAGCCGAACAGCAGCACAAAATCGTTGAGCATCGCGACGACGCCGGAAGCGAAGAGGTCGTTCAACGCATCCACATCGGTCGTCGCGCGCGTCACAAGGCGGCCGACCGGTGTGCGATCGAAGAAACTCATCGGCAGGCGCTGCAGGTGCTCGAAGATTTCTTTGCGCAGGTCGTACATCGTTTCCTGGCCGACCCATTGCATGATTCGAACCTGGCCGAACTGAATGCCGAAGCTCGCGAAGAGCGAAATCGTGTAGGCGAACACGGCCCATAGCAAGCCATGGATGGCTGCTTTGGCACCGATCGATCCCTTGAGGCCCGGAACGATGAACCAATCGATGGCGACGTGAAAGAGATAGGGTCCGGCCAGTTCCATGCCGGCGTAGACCAGGCTCATCGAAACCGCGGCCGCCACGTGCCAGCGATACGGACGCAGATACTTCACGATCCGCCGGGTAAGGTGCGTATCGTAGATCTTGCCGAGCTTCTCTTCTTCGCGGAAATCGCTCATTCCCGTTCGAGTTCCTCTTCGAGCAACTGCTTCTGATGCAGGTCCGCGTATTCGCCGCCGCGAGCCAGCAACTCCTCGTGGGTGCCGCGTTCGATGATTTTTCCGCCGTAGAGGACGATGATCTGATCGGCGTCCTTGACGGTGGAGACGCGGTGCGAAACGAGGATGGTGGTACGCTCGCGCATCACGTCGCGCAGGCCGCGCAGAATACGTTCTTCCGTGTCCGTATCGACGCTCGACAGCGAGTCGTCGAGAACCAGAATCCTGGGCTGCCTCATGATGGCGCGTGCGAGCGACGTTCGTTGCTTTTGACCGCCGGAGAGCGTGATGCCGCGCTCGCCGACCATCGTGTCGTATCCCTGCGCGAATCCCTCGATCTCGCCGGAGACGCAGGCGATCGCCGCGTATTCGCGAATATCTTCTTCGCGCGCCCCGGGCACGCCGAAGGCGATATTCTCGCGAAGCGTTTCGCTGAAGAGAAACGTATCCTGCGGGACGTACCCGATCGAGCGCCGAAGCGTTTCGAGCGGATAATCGCGAATCGACCGGCCGTCGACGAGCAGGGACCCTTCCGGCGCTTCCCAGAGACGAGCGATCAATGCCGCGAGAGTCGATTTTCCGCTTCCCGTCGGCCCGACGATCGCCAGCGTCGATCCGGCGGGCACGTGGAGGTTGATATCTCGCAAAACGGGCTCAGCGGGGGCCGTGGGGTAGGCGAACGTCAAGTGGCGGAATTCGATGTCGCCGCGGATTTCGCTTGGCGCGGCCACAGAAGCTAGCGCCGCACCTGCGTGCGGCTGGCCATTCCCACCGGCTGCGGACGCCACGGGAACGGCGGCATCGCTGATATTAGGCTCGGCGCGCAGAATATAGAGCAAACGTCCCATGGAAGCGGCGCCACGCTGAAAAATGTTCGTCACCCAGCCGAGCGCGATGATGGGAAACGTGAGCTGCAGGAGAAACGTGTAGAAGGCCCAGAGGGTGCCGACCGACACGCGGTGATCGATCACCGCGATGCCTCCCTTGCCCAGCAGGATCACAAGGGTAAGCCCGATCAACGTAGTGAGCCCCGGAAAAAACAGGCTCCATGAAGTGATCAGCTGGATATTGCGCTCGACATAGTCTCTGTTGGCGCGATCGAAAGATTCGATCTCCTGGTTTTCCTGCGCATAGGCCCGAACGACCCGAATGCCGGTGAGATTTTCCTGTGCACGCGTGGAGAGGGTTCCCAGAGCAGCTTGAATGCGCTCTGAAAGCCGATGAATGATCCGTCCGAAGTAATATACGGAAATGACGACGAAAGGCACCGGCAACAAGACCCAAAACGTGAGCCCGGCGGAGAGCTTGATCATGAAATAGAGCGCCAGGACGCTTGTGGCAATCGTGTTGGCCGTATACATGATGCCCGGACCGAGCACCATGCGGACCGCATTGAGATCGTTGGTCGCACGCGACATCAGGTCGCCCGTACGGTTGCGTACATAGAATTCGGGCTCAAGCTTGACGAGACGGGCCAGCAGGTCATTCCGGATGTCGTATTCGATCTCGCGCGAGACACCGATCAGAATCCACCGCGACCAGAACGAGAAAAATCCTTTCACCAGCATGGCGGCCACGATCGCGAAGCAATACAGGGCCAACGCGTGGTGACTGCGGGGGGCGTAGAAAGCGAGAATCGGATGCAGTATCGCACGCGACGCGCCGACCAGAGTCGCGAGCGGTCGCGGCAATCCATTCAACGAATCGACGATGATGCCCTGAATGAGCTGGGGCAGGGCGCCAACAATCCCCATCAGGGCAAGCGCCGCCAAGCCCAGCGTCGTCATGCCCTTGTAGTTCGCGACGTAGGGCACCAGGTTCTTCAGATGGCTCCAGCCGGATGGTGCTTTCTCCGGGCGCGCCGCCTGCCTGGCAACGGGTTGTGCGATGGCGTTCAAGGTTGTGTATTAGACGTGCGCGCCGGGAATCGGATTCCGGGGTGTGCCGAGAGATTGCGAGCAAGCTCCTGCCCGGCCACCACCCGCAAATACGGCTTTTGAGGACACGCGCTCCCACCCAAGCGGCAGCATCATACTACCGGGCAGCCAGAATTTCCTCGATGCGCGCCTCAAAGTTTTCTTCCCCCTCCGACCACAGACGGACGCGTTCGACGGGAACGGCCTTTTCGATCCCGCGAATCCAGTCGAGAAGCTTGCGAATGTTTTTCCGCGTTTCGTCATGATAGCGCTCGAGATTTTCGGGCCAAGCCATCGCCTCAAGAAACCGGGCCTCTTCGGGACTTTGGGCCGCGGGGCGGGAGTCGCGGCGGAATCCCAGCAGCCCCGCATGGCCGGTGAAGAAATGCTCGAAACCGAAGTTCACCTGGACGTGGCCGTTCTCGCGCCAGAATTCGTCGTCATACTCTGACCCGTAGCACGAGATCTCAAGCGGCTGGGGTTCGACTTTCCATTTTCCGGATGCTGTATCGAACACGGAAAGATCCCAAAAACAACTGACGTCGTAGCCGCAATCGCTGTTGAGGTGCTCCCCGGCAATCTCGATGATTCCGGCAGCATCGAGCGGCATTTGGCGCAGGTCTTGTTCGAGAATCGGTATCTCGGCCGCGCTTACGGCGTGAATTGCGAGCTGCGTGAATCCGGGCATTTTATCCGAGAAGGGAACCGTCGCCAGGAACGCGCCGAAACGCTCGATGATCAGTTCTTCCGGGAGATCGGGATACCAGACGCTGAGATACGACTGATTCGACATGAGAAGCATTATAGCGGAAGGTGAGCGAGCCAGAAATTCGACTGGGTTCGCACTGGAAGCAAGAGCAAGCTGCATTGCGATTAGCGTGGGCAGGCGAAAATCACTTCTTTTTTTCGGGTTTCTTGTCTTCGTCTTCCGCCGAGAAGCCGGTGGAGATGCCCAGCAAGCGTTCCTTTAGCGTGTCGCCCATTCCTGCGAGAACCTCGGCGCAGACCTCGCGAAGACGTTTTTCCGCCGATCGGGAGAGCGTGTCCATGACTGCCTGCGAGCTCTGCCCGAGGGTGGTGGCCGACGCCAGCAGCCAGGAATTCGAGGCGTTCTCGAGGCGCGCCTTATAAGCCTCGATCGATTCATCGGCCGATTTCTTGATCTGCTCCATCCACTCGGTCTGCTCGGCCTGCCGCTTTGCCTCAAACGACTCAATCAGCGTCATGAGCTGAATCTGGAGGTTGTCGCGCGCCTGTTCGATTCCGGAGAGCATTTTATCGTCGAGATTCTTTTGGAACTCGGTGAGCGCGCCTTCCCGGTCGTACTCCATATCGGAGCGGTTCTTTTCAAGCGCCTGTCGGGACGCCTCCTCGAACCGGCCAAAGGATTCGCCGACCAGCTGCTGGATTCGGTCGCTGAAGCCGGCGGTCGTCATTTCGGCCGCTTCCGTCATCTTGCCGCGTTCGCGATCGACTACTTCCTTGGCAATCTCTTCGATCTGCGCCTGACTGTGATCGACGTAGGTGCGGCGATAGTGATCGAGTTCGGAGGCCACCAGGCTCGAGATCTCGGCGGCGCGGTCGCGCAGAGCCGACGTCGATTGCTCGACGCCCCTCTCAAGCGCGGACTGCATGGTCGTCTGCGCCTTCTTCGTGTACCAATCGGAGGCCTTCGAGAGCGCTTCGTAGGTGGTGTGCTGCGTCTCGGAGCTTTTCTGTTCGAGCTCCTCCTCCAATTTGGAGAGGGATGCGCGGCACGACTCCTCGAACTGCTCAGGGAACTTTGCCGTCTCCTGCTTCACGCGCTCCAGCGATTCCGCGACGGCTTCTTCGGAGGCTTGGCGGATCTGCTCGCGCACCACGGACTGTACCTGTGCGGCCTGCGTGGAAATCTGTTTGACCTGCTCCCGGATGTGGCTATCGAACTGAGCGGCCTGCGCGCCAAGTTTTGCCTGGACCTCGGACTGCGCCGCGGCGGCGTGATCGCTGATCTTGGCCTGCGCCTGGGCCTCGAGGTATGCCGCCTGCTCGAAAGCCCTGCGGGCCTGTTCTCGAAGCTTGCTCTCCATTTGCGAAGCTTCTTCGCCGGCATTGGCGAGCGCGGACAACGCTTCATGCGCTTCGGAAATTCCCGGCGCCAACTTCTCGTCCAACTGCTTCGAAACCTGCTCGATCACGCTCTGAGTGGCATTTTGGAGAGCGGGCTCCATCTGCTTCGTGCGCTCGGCGATCAATTCATCCGCGCGACGGGCTATTTCATCGGCTCGCGTCGACGCGATCTCGTCCAGGCGCCGGCGAGTCTGCTCGACAGTGGCTTGCGCCCCGGTGACGATCTCATCGAGCGAGGCGCGAAGATTCGAGGCCCGCGCGTGAGCCTCTTCGGTGGCTCGGCTCAGCGCAGCCCGCGAAGCCTCGCTCAATTTCGCGTCCAAAGTTTCCGAGGCAGTTGTAACCACGGATTCAAACGCTTCGTTCAGAGTCTGTTTCGCCGCGGCCGCGTCCGATTGCGCCTGTTCCAGAGTGCGGCTATGAATGCTCTGCGCTGCCTCTTCCAGATTGTGTTTCCACCGGTCGAGTTGCTGCTGCGCGGCTTCGGGATTCGCCAGAATTTGGAGCGATGGCGACTCGGCTTCGCGCTCGGCGACGATGCGCGCAACCGCTTCTTCCACCGTCTGCTTGAGGTTTTGCGTGGCGGCCTGCGCAGCGGCCTGCTGGGCTGCATCGGCGGCTGCGTGGCTCACCGCCTGCTGCACGGCCTGGCGGATCCTTTCATCGAGCTGGCCTGCGTTTGTCTCGGTGGCCCTGCGGGCTTCATCGACGATCTTCGCGGTTTGCTCGGCCGCTTGTTGTACGACCTTGCGCACGCTGGATTCAGATACGCGCTCCATCGAGACCTTGATGGCTCTCTCGACAGCGTCGTGGAGCTGCGCATCCAGTTGCTGGCGGACAACCGTCATCTCTTCGTTGATTGCCGTCTGGGCGTCCCGCCGGAGCGACTTGTCGAGGTTTTCCTTGACGTCGGCGGCCAGCTTCGACATTTGGTGCGTCAGGGTTACCTGCGTTTCGGCGGACGATACCGGCCCCGGCTCGTGCACGACGTGAATCTTGCTTTCTACATACGCGCTCGTGGGCGCGCTGACCTCCGGCCGAGGTTGCGGAGCGGCCGCCACTGGCGGCTTCGATTCAACGGGCGTCGGCTTCAATTCAGGTGCGGAAGCTTGCTCGGGGACCTCGGGCGCCTGCGGCTCTTCGCCGGGAACGGGGAACCAGTCGTCGGGCGGGAATGCGATGCCCCAAACATTCCCTGCAATCTCAAACTCCAAGCCGATTTGAAAAAGCTCACGAACCGCTCGAGGGCGCTGGACCCAAATGACTCGCCCGACGAGCGTCCGCCGCGGCGCGCCCGCCTCGGGACGCGGGATTTCCAGGGTTACGGTCGAATTCTTGGGAACGTAGTGCTTCGACTGGTACTTACAGCCGTGGCAGTTGACCATGACCGTCGTTGTGCGCTCTTTAAACGGTTGGCCGAGCGCATCGACACCCGTTACCGTGATTGGCACGGCCTGGACAATCCGCGTGCTTCGACGCTTCTGCGCGCCGGCATCTTCCGATGGCAAGGAATCGACCACAGACCCTCCGACCAGCAATGCCCAAGGTTAGCATCGCGGCTTTGCCGTGGTCGAGCGCCCATCGGTACCCGTACGAAAGGGTTACTTGGCGGAGGTGGCTCAATCTGGAGCCTGAAGGCGGTCTTGCTACAGGGAACCGGGTAGTGCCGGGTCGCCGGCACGTCGGCTAGAATGCAGTTTCCCACCCGCTTCGCTCCCATAACTATCTTGAGATGGCAATTCACCGAGGCGCAATGCGCAAATGGATCGTTGTGGCCGGGATCAGTGTCGTGGCGCTTCTGCTTGTGGCGTACGTGGTGACTCTGCACCTGATGGCGCCGAAGCTGCGTGCCATGGCCCGCAAAGAGGTACAGCAGCATCTGCAGACCCACTTCAAAAGCTCCGTGCACTTCGACGACTTCGATGTGACGTTCTATCCGCGGATCCACGTGGTGGTTTGGGGGCTGGTGTTGCGGCACAAAGGACGCACCGACATTCCTCCTCTGATTCAGGTCCGGCGAGTGTCTTTCTATACGACGCTTTCAGGATTGCTGAGAGACAGGCCGGAGATCGGCACCGTCGAACTGGACGGCTTGCAGATTCACACGCCGCCGCGAACGCCGGGCGGTCCGCCGCTGATTCACGGGACGGATCAGAACCTCGCCGAAAAATTCCCGATCGTGATCCGTGAAATTCGCGCCGACGATGCCTTACTCGTGCTGCTGCGGAAGGACTCGGACAAGCCTCCCAATCAATTCGAGATCCATCACCTCGTGATGAATGATTTCGGCTTCGATCGCCCCGCGGCTTTCCATGCCTTGCTGACAAACCCGAAACCGCGAGGATACATTCATTGCGACGGCGAATTCGGGCCATGGCGGGCGGACGAGCCGAGCGAAACACCGGTCAGCGCGAACTACACCTTCTTCAATGCTGACCTGGGAACCATCAAAGGGCTGAGGGGGATTCTTTCCTCGGCGGGAACGTTTGGCGGCCCGCTCGATTACCTGAAGGTGGAGGGGTCGACGGATACGCCTGATTTTGGCCTGCGCACGTCCGCGCACCCGATGGCGCTGCACACGGATTTTACCGCGATCGTCGACGGGACGAACGGCGATACGGTGCTCACGAAAGTGACGGCGAAGTTTCTGAACACCACGCTCGTGACGCACGGGGAAGTGGTCGACGTGTACCCCAAGGTAAAAGGACGGACGATCGCTCTGGACGCGACGTCAAATGACGCTCGTATCGAGGATTTGCTGGCGCTCGCGGTGAAGTCCGACCAACCGGTGATGACCGGCTCGGCCGAGTTGAAGACCAAGATTTTGATTCCCGAGCGGGATGAGGACCTCGTGGATCGGTTGCAACTGGATGGGCAATTCGGACTGGGAAGGGTCCACTTCACGAGTTCCAGCGTGCAAGGCAAGGTCGACTCGCTCAGCCGGCGCGGGCAGGGAAAACCGAAGGACGAGGGAATCTCCGATCAGACATCCGACTTGACTGGGCGTTTCAAAATGGCGGATGGCGCGATCCGCTTCTCGGACCTGAGCTTTGGCGTCGAAGGTGCGGAGATCGCGCTCGCGGGTTCCTACAATCTCGATGACGGCCGGTTGGATTTTCGCGGGAAGCTCCGGCTGCAAGCAGAGCTGTCGCAAACGGTGACGGGATGGAAGTCCGTGGTCCTGAAACCCTTCAACCATTTCTTCGAGGGACAGAACGGGGGAACCGAAATCCCGATCAAAATCACCGGCACCCGCGACCGTCCTTCGTTTGGGACGGACTTTCACGACAAGGCAAATACGAAATAGCGGAAAAACTAAAGATCGCGGCGGCCTTCCATCGCTTTGAGCATCGTCACTTCGTCAGCGTACTCGAGATCCGAGCCTACCGGTATGCCCATGGCGATGCGCGTGACGCGAACCCCGAGAGGTTTGATCAATTTCGAGAGGTAGACGGCGGTCGCTTCGCCTTCAGCGGTCGGATTTGTGGCGATGATGATCTCTTCCACGGTCCCGCCCTTGAGACGCTCGATGAGGCTCTTGATCTTGAGTTGATCCGGGCCGATGCCTTGCAACGGCGAGAGCGCTCCTCCAAGCACGTGATACAGACCGCTAAATTGGCGCGTTTTCTCCACCGCTTGGATATTCGTGGCCTCTTCAACCACGCAAATCTGCCCGCGATTGCGCGTGTTGCTGGTGCAGAAGAGGCAGGGATCAGCGTCCGTGATGTTGTTGCAGACGGAGCATTCGCGGACCTTCTCTTTCGCCTCCCGGATGGCATCAGAAAGCGCGAGCGCCTGTCCGCGGTCTACGCGCAACAGATAGAAGGCAAGGCGTTGCGCCGTCTTCTGCCCGATACCGGGCAGGCGTTTCAGTTCGTCGATCAATCGCGAAACAGAAGGAGCGAAATCAGGCATTCGAGTTCACCGTTTGAGGATTATTGCAAAGTCTTCCGGGGTTCGCTAGGCGTGAAACGCAAAGTGGCGCCGGGCCGTCTGAGGATTCAGCGCTTCGTTGCGCGACGGGCGTCGGGGAGTTAGAATCAGGCGCCTTGCCGACCGGCGCTCGAGCCGGCTTCCAAAAACTATCCGAAAGACGAGCGAAAAAAGGGGAGGAGAGACGGAATGCGAATCAAAGGTACAAAACCGCTCATCGCTTTAACGTTCTTGCTTGCCGCGGGTGCGGTTCCGGCCGTTGCGCAGCAGGGTGGAGGAGGTGGCGGGCGCCCGATGATGGGACCGCCGTTGCAGCTCACCAGTCCGGCGTTTGCCGATGGAACCATGATTCCCGACAAATACACCTGCTCGCCCGACGGAAAGAGCATGACGGCGCCGGCGAATATGACGTCGCCGCCGCTCGCCTGGACGAACCCGCCCGCAGGCACGCAGAGCTTCGTGCTTCTGTTGCATGATCCCGATGCACACGCGCGCAAAGCTTTCGACGACATCACGCACTGGATGATTTTCAACATTCCGGGAGACGCAACGGGACTCCCCGAGGGTGTCAAGGCGGACTCGACGATCGGCGTTCAAGCCGCCAACGTCACGGGCCAGCCGATGTTCTTCGGGCCGTGCGCGCCTCCAGGCCCCTCGCATCACTACACGTTTGAGCTATTCGCGCTCGATACCAAACTCGACTTGCCAAAGGGCGCGAGCCGCGACGACGTTCAGAAGGCGATGGACGGCCATGTGTTGACCGGGACTGTGCTGATTGGATTATTTCATCATGACGCCGGATTCCGAATGGGGCCACCGCCCCGACAGTAGTACCTCGCCAGCCAGTTTGACAGACTAAACGGCGGCGTCTTCCGCGGCATTTCTGGCGAAAGGCGCCGCCACTTTTTTGTGCGAGCGGAATCGGTCCTCGGACGAACACAAGAGCGGCGCTGAAAGCGAGCCGAATTGAAATGGGGGTGGGAAAAAAATCAGAAAAGGCCGGGGATTTTCATGCCCATAATTCCCGGCATACCGCCTGTGAGGTCTTTCACTTGCTTGGAGAGCTCTTCATCCACACGCCGGTTCGCTTCATTCACGGCTGCCAGGACCAGCTCCTGCAGCATCTCCTGATCTTTGCTCTTGAAGACGTCCGGCTCGATGCGCAGTTCGGTCAGTTGTTTTTGCCCGTTCATCTTGACGGAGACCATGCCGCCGCCGGCCGATGCCTCGACAGAAAGCCCGTCAAGCTGCTTTTCGAGCTTCTCCTGCACCTGCCGGAACTGCGCGAGCATTTGTTGTAGCGCTTTTACTTCCATGCTCTAGTCCTCGCCCGGGTGCTTCACTCGTGAAATCCGGCCACCGAACTTCTCGAGCATCGCTCGAACGATCGGATCCTGCTCAAACCGCGCCTGCAATTCCGAGCTACGATTCGTAGCCGCCCGAGCTGAATCCAGTTTAACACAGACACGGAGCGGCTGGCCGACGACTTGATTTACGGCTGTGCGCAAACGCTCCATCGCTTCGCGCGGCAACATTTCCGCGAGCGCTCGATTTTCCGGAGAGAAGAAAAGACGGAATTCGCCGCCTTCCATTTCGCAACGCGTTGCTTGTTCGAGAAACGATGAAAGCAGCCTTGATTCCTGCAGCGCGGTTTTGATCGCCCCAAATTGTACTGCGGAGAGACCGTCAGCCGTTGTTTCCGCTGCACGCGCAACGATGCGAGGAGCGGCGGCTGGCACAGGCGCGGCGGCGCGCGTGATTGGCGGCGGAGGAGACGTGGTGGACGGCGCAACGGGCGAGGCTGCGGCTGGGTCAGGCGCCATGCGTACGGCAGCCGCACCCGCTGACGAAGACGACACCGCTTGCGCGGCAGGCGTCGCTCGTGGCGGCGTGCCGGAGTCCGGCCGCGTCGTCCGCGGGCGCGATTCCCCGTGAAGCTCGGCGAGAGCCTCCTCCAGCGGCGCGAGGCGTTGCGCGTTGATCAAGCGCAGCAGGCCAAGCTCGAGATGAAGCCGCGGATCGGGCTTGCGCCGGAGATCGTCGTCGGTGGCCAGGAGAATATTGAAAAATCGGGTCAGATCCTCTTCGCCGAACTGCGCGGCTTGTTCCGCAAGGCGAGAACGCTCATCCTGCGGCGCCGCAACAAGATCTGAATCGGCGCCGCAAACACGCACGATGAGGAGATTGCGGAAGTGCCGAATCGCTTCGCGGCAGAAGTGCTGCAAGTTTTGCCCGTCGGCGATAAGGCGATGGACCAACCCGAGCGCGCGATCGGCCGATTGCGCCGCAATCGCGTCGACGAGGCTATCGAGAACGCTTTCGGCAACGACGCCAAGAAGCTCGCGCACCTGTGCATCTGCGATCGTTTCGCCGGCGTAGGCGATGGTCTGCTCGAGGAGCGAGAGGCCGTCGCGCATGCTGCCTTCGGCCGCGCGCGCCAGCACCGCGACAGCGCCCGAGTCGATCGCGAGATTTTCCGATCTGGCGATTCGCTCGATCTCGCCGGCGATTTCCTGAAAGGTGAGCGAGCGGAACTGGAAAAGCTGCGCGCGCGACTTGATCGTTTCGACCAAATCCTCGGCCCTTGTGGTGGCCAGGATGAAAACAACGCGCTCGGGCGGCTCCTCGAGTGTCTTCAGGAGCGCGTTGGAAGCTTCGTCCGTAAGCTGGTGCGCTTCATCGAGGATCACCACTTTGTACCGGCTCGAGGCCGGTGCGTAGCGAACCATCTCGCGCAGCTCGCGAATCTGATCGATGCCTCGATTGGATGCCGCGTCGATTTCGAGGACGTCAAGCGAGGTCCCGGCGGAAATCTCGCGGCAGGAATCGCACGTATTGTCCGGATTGATCGTAGGGCCGCTCGCGCAATTCAAAGCCTTCGCAAGGATGCGGGCTGCCGTTGTCTTCCCGACTCCGCGGACACCGGAGAAAATATAAGCATGCGCCACGCGATTTGATTCGATGGCGTTCGCGAGCGTTTTCGTGACGTGCTGCTGCCCGACGATCTCGCTGAACGTTTGCGGGCGGTATTTGCGCGCGATGACTTTATAGCTCATGAAAGAATTTTTCTTGTCTTCGCCCAGCCAGCCCCAAGTGCGATGAGAGGAACTTCGGGTACTCCGCGGCACACGAAACTGGCCCGCTACCGTTGCTCCCTTCCGGGCCTGGCGGGGTTTGCGGGGAATCGTTGCACAGAGCCCGAAGTTCCACCGAACGCCGGTCCTCGCCGCAAGTTTTTCTTGTGGCACGACCGCTCGGCGGAGTCTAGCACAGCGTCCAGCGCCGCGAAAGGCGCGGACGGCCCCATGAAAGATGGTTCAAACCCGCACACGCATCCCGAAAGGAACATCTCGCCAGCGAAGTGCGCGCGGAAAAAGGCGGCAAGCCGTTTTATTTCTTCAGCGGCCGGCGTTGCGCATTGGCATCGTTTCTGCAGACTCGGCTACCCGGAGGTACGACGTGGATTTTCAACTGAGCGAAGAGGCAGCCAACATCGACCGCTATCGCGTTGAGGTGTCCGGCTGGGACGCGTCTGACGCTTTCTTCGTAGAAAAGACAACGCTCGATTGGAGCGGCGGCGACAAAAAAGAAATTAGCCTTCGATCGGCAGTGCATGAGGACGCCGTCGTATTCGTTCGGCTGCTACAGCAACTCGGCGACAGCTTCCCGATAGCCTATCGGGCTTCCGTTATGAGGACGGAGGAAAACGGACGAACGATCGTGCGCCTCGCGAGGCTGCACCCGCGCACTCCGTTCAAAGAAACGGCGGGCTTGGCGGAGTCGCGGAGCAAAGTGGCGTAGCGTCTTGCGATTCTTAGGCGCCGCGTACGACTGATCGGGCGGCACGCCGTTCCTCTTTGAGACCTCGATTCCAGTTCGGAACGGTTTACAGCCTATCCCGAGACGTTTGCAGTTCCTAGGAGCGGCACGTCTGAGACTTCTGTCTTTCTCCGATTCACCAAGGCAAACAATTCAAGTCTCTTACACGCCCTGATTCGACCGCCTGCGTCGAGAGTTCACGATTTGCATTTTGGCACACGCATTGCCTAATGCCTGGCAATGAAAGCACTCATGGAAAGACCCATCACCGAAACTGCACGCAAGAATCTCACAGTCTGCGTCCTGGACGATGATCCCAGTCAGGTCGAGCTGACGACCGAACGGCTCGAAAGAGCTGGATTTTCGGCCGAGGGAACCACGAACGCCGAAGAGGCTCTCCAGAAGGTCCGGCTCGGCGGATGCAAAGCCGTTCTGGTCGATTTCAAGATGCCGGGCATGGATGGTCTGGCGTTTCTCGAGAAGGTGTTGCAGTTCGATCCGGGCGTGTACGTGATCCTGATTACCGGCTATTACTCAGTGGATTCCGCAATCGAGGCGGTGCGACGCGGCGCATACGATTATCTTTGCAAGCCAGTCGATTTTGCGCGTCTCGAAAAAGCCTTGGATGATTTGGCCGAGGTTTTTTCGCAGCGTTCGCAGACGCGTGATCTCGAGGAAAAACTCTTTCAAACCTCGCAATTCAAGGGCATCGTCGGGAAGAGTCCTGCCATGCTCGACGTTTTCGATCTGGCCAAGAAAGTCGCGCGGCACTATACGAATGTCCTGATTACCGGCCCCACAGGTTCTGGCAAGGAGCTTATCGCCCGCGCCCTTCACGAACTGAGTCCGGTGGCGCAAGAGCGATTCGCCATCTGCAATTGCTCGGCGCTGGTCGATACGCTGCTTGAAAGCCAGCTTTTCGGCCACATGCGGGGTTCATTCACCGGCGCAACGGACACGCGCCCCGGACTTTTCGAATACGCGAACGGCGGGACGGTTTTCCTTGATGAAGTGGGCGAAACTTCGCTGGCAATGCAGGCGAAACTGCTGCGCGTGATCCAGAACCGCGAAATTCAGCGGGTCGGATCGCCGGAAGTAAAGACTGTCGATGTCCGGCTGATCGCCGCAACCAATCGCGATCTTCGGGCGGAAGTCCTGGCCGGCCGCTTTCGCGAGGACCTTTTCTACCGCTTGAGCAGCATCGAAATCCGTGTGCCGGGGCTTACGCACCGTCCTGAAGACATCCCGATTCTTCTGCAGCATTTCTTGAGGAAATACAGCCAGACATATGGAAAAGCGCTGCAGGGGCTCACGCGCCGGGCTCAGATCGTACTCTTGCAATACGATTGGCCCGGCAACGTTCGCGAACTAGAAAACGTGATTTCGAGCGCGGCTTTGACCACGAACGCCGATTTCATCGATGTTGCGGACTTGCCCGAGCATCTTCAGAAACCACGCCGCAACAGCTCCGCGCCGGAAGGAAATTGGCGCCCGCTGCCGTTGGATGAAGTACGCCGCGTTCACATCGAACGCGTGCTGGAAATGTGCAATAGCAATAGGGTCCGGGCCGCGCAAGTCCTCGGCATCGGGCGCACAAGCCTCTATCGATTCCTCAAGCGAAAGGGAAATCGCGCGATCGCCGCAAAGAGCGGCGCGTAGCGAAGCCCGGCATTTCGTCGCCACGCGCTGGTCTCAGGCTCATGCGAGTCCGCTTCCATTTCGCGGACTCGGTCGCTCCACGGGCCGGCGCAATCCATAGCGAAGCACGGCCCTCCGTAGGTTTCAGTTACCGGTGGATGTGTACGATGCGTTATGCAGCAGTGATGTGGGAAGCGACACGCTCGTATCCATGCGGACGAGCATTCCCGTTTGCGCCGGCAATTCCACTTCGCCACCTTTCTTTGCCACAACGTAGGCTCCGCCGCCCACGAGGCCGAGCACCGTGCCACGGAGGACTCGGCTGAAGATCAGGCCCACCGTGGAGCCGCCCGCGGTTCCAATCGCCACGTCTTCGACGTCTCCCTTTACGCTTTGGCGCTGCTCGACAACCTCACCCTCGACGGTCTTCAGGTCCTTCCGCTGTTTCGCGGCGTCCGTCCCGCTATAAATCGAGAGGATGCTCATTCTCGCGGGGAAAATGCGGCTCTGAACCTCGATCGAGTTGAAGACCAGGTTCATTGATGCACCGCCTCGAAACATCGAAAACAGCTTCGGCCGATCGACGGTGGAAATCCTGCCGTGAACGATCGCGCCAGCCGGCAAGATCACCTGATTGCCTGCAAACACGGGTTCGGCAACGACAGCAGTAAACGGATCGCCATCGTGGGCCACGCGGGTGCTGAGGCCATTCACTAAAGTGAGGCGTACCTGTGTGCCGGGAACCAGTTCATTCGACTGGGCGTGAACTGCCGGGGTCAGAGTCAACGCGATCAGGACCGCGGCGCAAAGCGCGACGAGAGACTTCATGGATCCTCCTGTTTTGTCCGCCGGAAGGCAATTGCTTCCGCAGCGAATCGACCTGAAACGAAGAGCTACGTGAACTCTTGGATTCGGGTGAAAAACTGGGATCAGGACCGCAGGGAATGCGAGTCTGTCTCCAGATGCCCCCGGACCGTCGGGGGTGCCGCTGGCGCAGCGGTATGGACGCGGAGGACGCGCCCGTAATTAGGGTATACCAGAAAACTTCCCTCACAGCGCGAAAAATCGAGTGGGTGTCCTTTCCGCCCCGGCCTTCGCAGGTTAACCCTTTGGCATCCGGCCCTGAAAGCCGTTCGCCGGGCAGCGCCGGGGCAAGATACGCTTCACCAATGCACAACAGACAAAAGGACTGGCTGCGCGCCGCAGCATTGACGCTGCTGCCGGTCGCGCTGATCTTTCCCGTCGTCAGCGCCGCGCACTTTGAACCGGCGGGTCCGGCGAGAGTCTGGCCCGTGCTTGCTTTCACACCGATCGCGATGTGGATGGAAACACGCGCGATTCTAGGGATTCTGGGCATGTACCGAAGCCGCCGCGATCCGTTTCTGATTGCGATCGTGCCCCTTGGATTGGTTTCCGTGCTTGCCTACGCGTTCAGTGGCGTTCTTCTTTTGCTTTCGTTGCCCGCGCTTATCCATCGCATGATCTAGTGACGATACCCATTCCAAATTCAACCTTTTCCGACGAGTCACATCGGAACGGGGTGGCGGCAAGGCGGCAGTTCAGGTTAAGATATTCTTTTCCCGGAGAGCACATTGACGCAGACGAATATTCAGGGGTCGAACGATGGCGCGAAGACGCTTGTGCGCGTGCGGCCGAGAGGATTTTGCGCCGGCGTGGTGCGGGCGGTCGACATCGTTGAACTCGCGTTGGAAGCGTATGGGCGGCCGGTCTACGTGCACCACGAGATCGTGCACAATCGCTACGTGGTGGATCAATTGCGGCGGCGAGGCGCCATTTTCGTCGAGACGATCGAGGAAGTGCCGGTGGGCGCGGTGCTGGTGTTCAGCGCGCACGGCGTGCCGCCGCGCGTACGCAGCGAGGCGAAAGAGCGGCAACTCCGCGTAATCGATGCTACTTGCCCTCTCGTGACCAAGGTTCATCTCGAAGCACTGAAGTTTGCGCGCGAGGGCCGGACGCTCGTGCTTATCGGGCATCGGGACCACCAGGAAATTGTCGGCACCTCGGGAGAAGCTCCTGACCGGACCGTCGTCGTAGGCAGCGTCGAAGAAGTGGACAGCCTGGAAGTGCCGGATCCATCGCGACTCGCCTTTCTTACGCAGACCACGCTTTCGCTTTACGATACGCAGGAGATCGTGGCGCGCCTGCGGCAGCGCTTCCCGATGATTGCCGGTCCGGCCTCCGATGACATTTGCTACGCGACCCAGAATCGGCAAGAAGCGGTTGAAGCTCTCACGCGCGAGGTGCAGTTGATCCTCGTGGTCGGTTCGGCCAATAGTTCGAATTCGAATCGTCTCGTGGAGGTTTCGAAGCGTTCGGGCGTGCCCGCGCGCTTGATTGAAGATGCGGGTGATATCGACGCATCGTGGTTCGAAGGCGTGAATTCACTTGGTCTGACCGCCGGGGCCTCTGCACCGGAGATTCTCGTCGAGCAGGTGAGCCAGCGGCTCTCGGCGTTGGGGTTCACGAACCATCGCGACTTGGATCTGATTCGTGAAGACGTGCGCTTCACCCTCCCAGCGGAATTGGCTGCACGGCAAGAACGCGCGGCGAACTGAACGGCTTTCGCCGCATGGCCGCACCTAGACGGCAAGGAGCGTATGAGTGGCGGTCAAAATCGTCCGCCAGCCAAATAAAATCGCACTGCTGGGTTCACCCACGAGTGCGGCTGCAATGTCGTCGGGCCACGAGGGCGCTCCTGCTGCGCTGCGTGCGGCCGGGCTGGTTGGCCGCCTTCAATCGATCGGCTACGAAATCACGGATTTCGGCGACGACCCCCCTCAGGTATTCAAACCCGATAACGATAGCCCGCGCGCGCGAAACATTTCGGGCGTGCTTGCTTCGCTCGAAAATCTGAAGCCACGCGTCGAGCTAGCGGTGAAATCCACGGCGCTTCCCCTGATCCTGACTGGCGATTGCTCCGCCGTCCTGGCTACCGTTGCCGGCCTCCGCCGCTATTTTCGCCACGTCAGCCTGATCTACATGGACCGCGACGCCGATTTGAACACGCCGGCGACGACGCCCTCCGGTTGCCTCGACGGAATGGTGATTTCCCACATGACGGGGCGCGGCGCCGCCGAGCTTGTACGATTCTGGGGCGAGCCGCCGCTTGTGCGCGACCCCGATATCGCGCTCTTCGGCGTCGACCGAATCGATCCGGCGGAGGACGAGGTGCTGCGGAGCTCGCCGCTGCGCCGCTATCTGGCCGATGAAGTGAAGCGCATGGGACCGGCGGCAGCGGCGCAAGCTGCCTTCGAGCGCATCCACGGCAAGGGCTACGAATGTGTGCTGCATTTTGATGTGGATGTGATCGCGGACTTCCAGGCGACGGACTACCCAGGGGCGGGTGGGCTGAGCCTTGGGGACGTGCGTGAGGCGCTCGAGGTGTTTGCGTGCCAGGAGCATTTGGCGGCGATTGAAGTGGCGGCTTACAACCCGCTCAAAGACCCCGACGGCAGCGGGGCGGCACTTATCGTCGATTTGCTGGCGGGCATTCTCGGCAAACGCCTCGAAGCGTTACAAGCAAAAGCGCCGGAGGACCAACCCGCGATATCGGTTTCCGCGGAGGCAGTGCGCCTCACTCCAGGTCAATCAGAGGAAAAGTCCTCGCCCAACAAGCCTTCCGAGGCTGCGCCGCAGACGGGCGCCGAATCCGCGCCGCCCTCGGTGGCTCCCGGGGAGGCATGGTCATCCGATGATGCCGAGGCGGCCGCTCCCTCAGACTCCGCTGAGCACGAACAGAGCGAGGAGCAATCTGCAAATCCGGGAGATACAGGCGATCCGGCCTGAACTCTTGCCATTCTGCCGCCACTCCTAAGATGAAACCCTATCCGGAAGTGATCATATTCGACGTCGATGGCGTCCTTGTAGATGTGCGCGGCTCATTTCATCGGACCGTCATCGAGACGGTTCAATTCTTCACGGGCAAGAGCGTCACACGCGCGCAATTGCATCATTGGAAAAGCCAGTCGGGATTCAATGACGATTGGAAGCTATCGACGGCATGGGTGCATTCGCTTGGAGGCACGGCGCCGTATGAGGAAGTGAAGAGCAAATTCGTGCAGCTCTACTGGGGACGAGATGGGAAGGGAAACGTGCAGCGCGAGAAATGGCTTCTTCCGCGCGCGATGCTGCGGCGCCTCGCGGCCCGGTCGGAACTGGCGCTTTTTACGGGTCGCGTGAGAGAGGAAACGGACTACACGCTCGATCGTCTCAAGGTCCGCGAATTCTTTCGTCACATCGTGACGGCCGAAGACGTACGGCATCTGAAGCCGCACCCGGAAGGCTTGCTGGCGATTCTCAAGGGCCGCGATCCGGCGCGCGCCTTATACCTTGGCGACAACATTGATGACGCTCTTGCGGCCCAGGCAGCCCGCGTCGCGTTTGCGGGCGTCTTGCCGCAGAGCCGGCAGGCAAGCGCTGCCCGGCGAGAGATGTTCCTCAAGCTCGGCGCCAGGCGCATATTGAAGGACATCCGTCAGCTGGAGCCGTGGCTCAAACGAGGTGGCTTCCGTTTGACTGGTAAGAGCATCCCTTCCTGAGTAGTACCGCAGGGCAGTACCAAACAGGACACGCGTACCATTGCTGAAGGCGAGCCGGGACCCCATCATTCATGAGGCGCGATTCTACGCCCATTGACGATGGCTCCGAATACCCACGACAGCGCCCGAGCTGCAGCCGCCCGCGCCTTTGTCCGCAGCTTGAACATTCTACTCAAGTTTGCCCGGATGTATGATTTCGGGCACCCGCGCACAGCGAGACAATACGAAACTGCCTGGAGCGAATTGCGCGCGGCGATCGGCCCCGATGATCAAGCCGGCTTGCTGCTGGCTGCCTCGGGCGATCAGCTGCTGCTCGACGGCACGCCTCTTGATTCGGCCGCCGCCGAGAAGAGTTTTGCCCGCATGCTTTCGACTGCGGGGATCGCCAGCATCCATTTCTCGCCCAAGATTACCCAGGCGAGCCTCGCACGCTTCGTTCGCGGTTTCCCGACGGGATCCAATACGAAGCCCACGCAGCTGGCGGAACAGTTGAAAGCCGCGCTCGATGGCGACCCCCACGTGCATGTAAACGAAGTCTGTTTTGTGCCGGCCGATTCCGCCGTGGCGAAATCAACCGTGGCCGCACAGCTTGCAGCGCGGACGCTCGGGATGAATGCCGAGCAGACAGACAAGCTGCTGAACGATCCCGAAAAGCTCCTGCAATTGATTGTCGCTGCCGAAGGCACCAAGAGCACGGCCGACGGGGGAGCCGGGAGCGGTGGTTCTGGCGGAACAGGCTCCGGAGGCGGCCCAGGCACGGCTGGTGGCACCGGCTGGTTCACGGGCCCATCTGGCGGTGTCGGTTCAGGCGGCGGCACAGGGTCTGGAGCATCCGGCGGATTTGGGACCGGATCCGGAAGTGGCAGCGGGAGTGGCGGATTCGCGGGCTCATCAGGCGGTGGTACGGGATCTGGAGCACCCGGTGGTGGATTTGGGGCTGGATCCGGAAGCGGCAGCGGGGGTGGTGGATTCGCGGGCTCATCGGGCGGTGGCACAGGGTCTGGAGCACCCGGCGGTGGATTTGGGACTGGATCCGGAGGTGGTAGCGGGAGTGGCGGATTCGCGGGCTCATCGGGCGGCGGCACAGGGTCTGGAACGCCTGGTGGTGGATTTACGGCTGGATCACGGAGTGGCGGGGGAGCCGGCGGACTTGGCGGTTCATCCGGTAGCGGCAGCTCTGCCGGATCGGGCGGAGGATCAAGCAGCGGCCACTGGATGGACGCTCTCGGTGGGACGCCCAGCAGCCCCGCTGGGTCTGGTTCGGCCGACGGTGCCGCTGGGGGCGAATCGTCCAGCGGCAATGGTGGTGCGGGCGCATACAGCGGAGGCGTTGGCTTAGCTGGCGCTGGTGCGCGCGAATATCTTACTGGTGTTGCAGATCCCCCTGTTCCTGCAGGTGGCCCACAAGCGGGCGGCGGCCCAGCTGCGGGCGCACCGCCAAACAGCGGATCTGGTCCAAGTGCGTCAAGCGATGTGGTTGGCGGCGCCCCTGGTGCCGGTGCTCCCCAAGGAGCTCCCGGTGGCCCCGGCATTTTGAGCCAATTTGGACTCGGTACCGGCCCATCCGCGCGGTGGACCCATGCCTCGTCCGGTATTCGAGGTAATCGATCGGCGCGCAGCGCGCCTGGTTCGATGGCTGTCGAAACTGGCTTGATGACCCTGCACCAGGACGAGCTGCAGGGAATTCTCCAGATGCTGGCACAGATCGCGCGAACGAACGACGCGTCGAAAGAGAACCTCGACGCCTCATCGTTTCAGTCCCGCCTTTCCGCGTTGCCACGGCGCGCCCGGTTCACGGTGAGCCAGGCGCTGGCGGCGCTTGCTGCTCAGGCTCCTAACGAGACCTCGGATAAGCCCACGCTTCTGAAGCTGGCCGAAAACATCGCCGTACGCTTCGCCATGGAGCGCTACCAGCGAGGCGATGTGAAAGTCGACGCCGTGCGGCAGTTGCTGGATGAAATGAGCGGCGAACTCGACGGGCTGCGCAAAATCCTGGGCGTGTATGAGCAGCGTATGAAACGCGCCGGCCTCGATGTGGGGTCGCATGTGGACGGCATGGCGCAAGAGTTTTGGTCCTTGATTTCGGACGACAAGAGGAAAGCCATCATTGAGTCCGGCGACATCTGGTGCGTTCCGGCCCCGAAAATCCGCGAACACGTGGAGCAATTGATAGCGCGCGGTGAAATGGCGGCGGCGGAGAAGATCCTGACCAGGTACGTAAGTTGCCTCACGGACAAATCCACCGAGGCTCGCCGCCAGACCGTGATCGGCATCGCCGAACTTGCTCCCACATACGCGAAGTGCGACGAGAAGATTTTCATGAGCACGATGCGCGAAATCGGGTTGCGGCTCGTCGACGAAACGGATCCGGAACTCCAGAGCCTGATCGGAGCGGCATTTGTGCGCCTGTCGCAGGAAGCGCAAAAGAGTCGCTCGTATGCTGTGATCCAACGTTCTGTGGAGATGCTGAATTACATCGAATCGGAGCGGCCAGGGGCCTCAAAAAATCTGCGACCACGCATCGGAATCGAAAACCATCTGCCGGAATTCATCGACGAATCGATGCGATCGGGGAATATCCCGGCCGGACTGAAAGACCTGCTGCGAAGGCTGCCGAAGCAAGCATCCGAGCAGATCGCCTCTCGCTTCGGCCGCGTCGGTTTCCGCGAGGATTGCGAACTATTGGTTTCGATGATGGAGGTGCTGGGCCCGGAGGGTCTCGATCACCTGCGCACCCAGCTGCGCCAGGGTGACCCGAGTGACGCGATCGATACCGTGGGCATCCTGGTCCGGCTGGATCGAGAAACGGTCGAGCGCGTCCTGCCCGACCGCATGAAGCAATGGAAACGGATCGCGCACGACCGTGTCGTTCGTCAGATTGCCGTTAGCGGCGCTCCAGATTACGGCCGGCTGCTCATCGAGATCTTCGATTCTCTGGACTCGCTCGTACAGCCCCTGGCGATCGATGAGATCGGGATGAGCGCGGAGATATCGGCCGACATGCGGCTTCTCCGAATTGCGGAAGGCGATTTGCCCAAGGGAGGGACCGATTACCTGCGCCTCAAGGCCATCGAGGCGCTCGGTCGCCTTCGCACGTCCAATGCGGAAGCGGTCCTGAGAAAAGTTGCCGAGTCGAAGAAGGCCTGGCGCTGGACCAATCCGTCGGAGTTGCGGCTGGTAGCCGCACAAGCTCTCGAGAAAATAGACCCGGACTGGGCGCGCCATTTCATTCCTCAAAGCGACTTGAGCGTCGCGGAGCTCTCGATCGAAATTCTCGATCGCGATCCCAATTCCTCCGCCATCCGCCAGCGGCGCTATCCGCGGCTGCGCCTCGAACGGCCGGTGCCTGCTACGACGGTCAATCTCAAGGAAAATTTCCGCATGGAGATTCCGGAAATGGCGCTTGGCGGGGGCATCGCGCTCTGCGAACAGAGCCTGCACCCGGGCAGCGTCGTCGATATGCGCATGACCGCCGGTGCGAAAATCGTGAGAGCGCAGGCGATCGTGCGCGACGCCAATACGCAGGCGCGCGCGTTTGAGGTGGTTGACATGGAACTCGAGGAACGCGCCAAGTTGCGCAAGCTGCTCGTGCAACTGGGCAACGCTCTGAAACAGACCACGTCACAAGAACGCAACCGCCGCGGCGTGCGAACGATCTTCACCAGCGGGACCTAGCTGGCCTCGTTGTCGCCTGATTCTTATCGGCTGATTTCCGCGAGCCCTTTTTCGCTTTGCTGCGTTCGCTCTCCATCCAGCCGCAGAGCACCCATTCGAATTGCAGCCGTCAGCAGTGCTCCGACACCCACGGTTGCTGGAATTACGAAGTCGGAAGCCTTGGCCCGCATCCCCACGAGTCCGATCAGACCAAACAGTCCCGTAACGCCGTAACACGCAAGTGCAACTGCATGCGGAGACGCGCCCCGGGCGCGCATAAGATCATAAAAATGCCGGCGGTCGCCGAAAAAAGGCGAGGCTCGGCCTCGTATGCGTCGAATCACCGTCAGAGCCAGGTCAAGAAGAGGGAGTGCGGCTGCCACGAAGGGAAAAAGCAATCGTGGTCCTGCCGCCATGGGCGAGCGATAAAAGCTGAGGCTCAAGAACGCTACCGCGAGTCCGAGAGCGGTGCTACCCGAATCACCAGCGAAGATTGTGGCCGGTGGGGAGTTGGAAAAAAGGAAGCCCAGGCAGACACCGGCCAGGCTCCATGCGAGTGCGGGTGCGAGGCGGTGGCCCGCAGGCCAGGGAAGTAGCGCGTAAGTCGCTCCAATGATTCCGGCAACGCCGGCAGCAAGACCGTCCGCGCCATCCAGAAAGTTAAATGAGTTCACAATTGCCACCACGAGCAGGCATGATCCGAACAGGCCAAGCGTGCTGCTTTCGAGAACCACGGGACGCCCGCATGCAAACCACAACATCGCCCCCGCAACCACTTGCACCGCCAGGCGAAGGCCCGCAGAAAGCCCCCGGACGTCGTCAATCGCTCCCACGGTGCAGATAAGAGCCATCGCGGCGACCAGCAGCAGCTCTCCAATTTCAGCAGAAGGAACTGCCAGGAGCACTCCGCCGGCAAGCGCCAAAGCGATTGCGATACCGCCAAGCCGCGGAATCGGTTTCGTATGCAGTTTCAACGGGCCAGGCCAATCGTATAGCCTCCAGTGAACGCACAGCTTTTTGACGATTGGGACAAGCAGCACGACCAACAAAAATCCACCGCCTGTGGCGACGGTTCCTGTACTTGTCATGGGAAAAATCCGTGGGCCAGGCGGCGCAGATGCCGCATCCGGATCCGGCTGGTTTTACGCGCGAGCCCAGGAACGCCAGACTCGCGAAACGCCGCATGGGCGTCTCGCAGATACAATCCCACGAGGTTCTGTGATACTTCCCGGTAAAAGAGCCGCTTCGCCGAGGCGTCTGCGATCTCCCCGGAAAGATTTCGGAACCGATCGAGGATGATTCGGCTGGTTCCTGCCGGAGGAACTTCTCCGAATCCAGAAGCCCCGAGCAACACAGGTCTAACTTCCAGACTCGCAAGATCGCCGCCGGATCCAAAGCCGGCAACAACGATAATCCCCTCTCTCTCGATCGGCGCCGCGATGTAACCCGAAACGATGCTGCCCAAGCCGTAGAAACAAAATCCTGGCCGGTTCCGTCCGGACCGAATGACTTTTGCCCCGCTTATCCGGTGCGAATGCGAAGCGGCGACGAGATCAAAGCCCGCGTCGGTCATTGCATCCATCAGTTTCACGTCGGCGGGATCTGGGTAGTTTGTCCTTAAGACTCCCGCATGGAGCAGGGCGATCGAAAATCGGGCGCCGCGAGATTTCATTCGCTCGAGCGCTTGTCGGGCGCGAGGAAGCGTGGCGGGTTCTACTCCCTCGGCATCGCTTTGCGCGAGATCATGCGAGGCCTTTGCTGCAGCCCAGAGTCCCACGCGGACCCCGCCCGTGCCCGGCCCTTGCCAAACGAAGACATCGGGTGGGCTCGTCATGTCGCGCCCCGCGCCAAGAAGGGCCAGATTTCGGCCGGCCAGAGCCTGCCGTGTCCGCTCGACGCCCGCCGCGCCAAAGTCGTAGCTGTGGTTATTCGCGAAACCCACGGCGACGGACCCGATCGCGAGCAGATAATCGAGCGATTCCGGGGGCGCCGAAACGATGTCGCCAAGCCCCACAAGCTTCCGAGCACTAAGCCCCGACGTATCGATCGCGCATTCGAGATTGGCGAAAGTTGTCGAGATATCCTCGAAGTGGGGAGCCAAAGTGCCGGTGGCGCCGCGCCATCCTTCCGCGTGCCTCAGTTCCACGTTGCCGGCCGGCAAAAAATCCCCGGCGATCGCGATACGTGCTGCAATCGGTTCGCCGCGTTCCGACTCCCAGAGGACAAAGTTCCGATCGGTCATGAGTGCCCCGGCCCAATCAAGCTGGTGCTTGTTCATACAGCCAGCGCATCAACTGCCTACGCATCGGGTGGCGCCACATCAAGACCGCAATCGTGACGGCCAGCATTCCAAGAGCTGTTCCGGCGATGCCAAAGGAAAAGTATGCGTGCGCATACATCGAACACAAACTCGGAAGGAGCACCGCTGCGCCGACGAAACTCGCGAAGAGAACCGCACGGCTCTCATCAGGCAACAACTGGCCAAAAGCGACGCGATTCTCGAGATGAAACGCCACCAGCACGACGATGTAACCAACCGCTTGTGAGACGGCGGTAGCAGCCACTACGCCAATTCCACCGAAGCGCACGCCCGCGATAAATCCGAGGCCCGCATTCAGTGTGGCCGCCACTACGCACCCGATGGAAACCCATTTCAGCGCTCCGGTCCCCAGGTCGACCACATAGGCCGGATTGGCAAGGACGTTCACGAGCCAGCCAGCCGCAAGAAGCGTCGCGAACTCGACGAAGACTGGTTCGTACCGCCCCATCCAAATGCGGGAGACGAGAGGGCTGAACGCGGCTGCGGACGCGAAAATGGGCACCCCGAGGAAGAAAATCAGCCGGTAAGACTCGCGGTAGACGATCGGTATCAGCTTCGGGTCGCGTTCCTGTAGGTGCGAGATCGTCGGGACCAGAACCTGATTCGCCTGTTCGACAAATTGGGCGTTTCGACGCGCGTCGAGCTCGTTCTCTACTGCATTCAGGATCAGCATCGCGCTTCTACCACGCCGCTCTAAGTCGCTCATCGCTGCCTGCTTCCATCGCTGAGGGACCTCCCTGAATGCGGCACTCGACCACGCCAGCAGCATTGCAGCAAAGCCCTTGATACGATAGTTTTGCATGATATCGCCCGGGTGGCGGAATGGCATACGCGGGGGACTTAAAATCCCCTGACGCTCACGCGTCGTGTGGGTTCGACCCCCACCCCGGGCACCAGCGTTGTGCAGCAGGCCGCGGTCGCGCGGATCGTCGAGCGGCGTCTCCCAACTTAACGGGTATCGAAGGCCTTTCCCCCTGCGCGAAATGGGTTCCCGCATGCTGTTGGCCCGCCAGGGCCTTATTTTCCGTGTATTATGTTGGAAGATGAGCGGTGATCCCAAGAAAGCGAATCGCCCAATCACCTATTGGATCGGCGAAGGGGCCGGCTGGCTGCTGAAACACGTGGTGAGTGCGCTTGCCGCCACTGGACTCACGCCGAACATGTTCACATTCCTCGGCTTGGGCGTGAACGCGTGGGCAGCGGCATGGTTCGCCACCGGACGTTTTCGCGGGGCCGCTGCGGTGCTTTTTCTCGCCGGCTTTCTCGATATGGCGGATGGCCAGGTAGCCCGCCGCGTCGGCCGCGTCACGGCTTTCGGAGCCTTCCTGGATTCCACACTCGACCGCTATTCCGACCTGGCCCTTTACATGGGGCTGATCGTCTACTACACGCTGATTGGACGCACTTTCTACATGGCGCTTGCCGCCATCGCCATGGCCAGTTCCTTCATGGTCAGCTATTCGCGAGCGCGCGCCGAGTCCCTGATTCCTTCGTGCAAAGTGGGATTTATGGAGCGGCCCGAGCGCCTGGTTCTACTGATCATCGGCGGCGTCGCGCGCAGGATGGCGCCCGTCCTTTGGGTGATCGCCACCATTTCCACGCTCACCGTGATCCATCGCGTCGTTTACACCTGGCGCGAATTGCGCGCGGGTCGCGCGCTCCCTGAGGCAACTGCCGAGCAGATATCCTGATTAGGCCCGCAGGCGCGCCTGGATGGCCTCTTCCACCGGCGCCGACACGATCTCCTGCACCCGCTGCCGCAATCCATCCACCTCAGAGCGCGCGATCTTCGAGGTCTCGATTGTCTCGTGCAGATACACCGTGATTGTTCCGGGTGTCAGCATCCAGCTTCCGGTGCGAAAGAATTCGTAAGATCCGACGATACTCACCGGCACGACCGGCACTCCGAATTTCTGCGCGATGCTGAAAATCCCTTTCTTGAATTCGTGAACGTGCCCATCCCGCGTCCGCGATCCCTCGGCGAACGCAATCAGGCTGACGCCCGAATCGAACGCGGCTTTCGCGCGCTCGGTCATAATCGCCAGCCCTTCGCGGCTCGGCACATCCGGCACCGGAACGTTTCCGAACCATCCCATCATCCACCCATAGATCGGCAACCTGAAATGAGATTCCAGCTCGAAACCCCGCAGAAATTGGGGAATCGCCGAATAGACCACAAACGGATCGAAGATATTCACGTGGTTGCAAATGAAAAGGCTCGTCCGTTTCGGGTCGAAGCCCGGCGCGACGCGGACCTCCAGTTTCGCCCCTGCGAGCCGCAGGATGTTGCGGAAGAAAAGGCGCTGCGGCCAGTCGTTTTTGCGCGGATCGATGCACAAGCCGAGCAAAACGAGAAAAGTGCCCACCACCGCAAAATGGACCCCGCTTACCGCCCATAGGAGGGCCGAACGCGCTGTCCGCAGCGCCTTGTTCATACCACCGCGTCCAGCGCCGCTGGCAGAATCTCGATCGATCGGCATTTCAGGCGCAGAATTTCGCCGTCGACCATTGCATTCACCGGCTCCGGGAGATCGAGTTCGATTCGTTGCGCCGATGCCCGCGAAGCGAGCGGGTGCTCGATGTGCGTTCCGGTGAATAATCGCGGAAACGTCCACAGCAGCCGCAGTCGGCCGATTGGTCCCCATCGCACGTATTCGATCCTCGCGTCCGATGGATCGGCTTTGGGCGCGATCATCATTTTTCCGCCCGTAAACTTGCTGTTGCTGAAAGTCAAGAAAAGACAGCGGCGCCGGTCCCACTCCTCGGCGCCATCCACGCGATGCGGAAAAGCGAGATGCCGCAGCCCGGCGAGCCGCGCGACCACTCCGAAAATGTAGCCAAGTTCGCCGAGTCCCTTGAATCGCCGGTTAGTCGTCTCGCCCACGTCGGCAGGGAAGCCGAGGCTCAGCAGATTGATGAAATAGATGTCGTTGCCCGAGTGCCTCAGTCGCAGCACGTCACACGGTCGGCGGCTGCGCTGCCGCAACGCCTCGATCGTGTGCTCCACGCCCCGCGTCGTAAAATCTCGCAGAAACGAATTGCCCGTGCCCAGCGGCAGAAAACCGAGCACCGGACGCCCTTGCGTCTCCGCCTCGGGAAAAAGGCCGTTCACGATCTCAAATGCCGTGCCGTCTCCGCCAACCGCCAGGAAATTGCGTTCTCCCTTCGCATAGGCGGTGCGTGCGAGCGCCGTGGCTTCGCCGGGTTTCGTGGTTCTCGCCAGTTCGAGTTCGATGCCGGCTTGTCGCACACGATCGAGCGCCCCCGGGGCGAGCTTGCCGCAGCGCCCTCCTCCCGCAGCCGGATTCACGATCGCGTAGAACCGCTCCTTCGGTGTTTCCAAAGTCACAGCGGCACCACCGATTCGCGTCCCGCGTTCTTGCGAATCTGCTCCGCAAGCTCAAGACGCTTCACCTTGAGCGAAGCCGTGCGCGGGAAATCCGTGTCCCAGAGCAGGTACCCGCTCACCCGCTTGTAATTCGCTAGTCGCCGGTTTCGCCCCGCAAGATTCGCGATCGTGTCGCTGCCGATCGTCTGTCCCGGCTCGGCATGAAGTACCAGCACGAGCTTTTCGCCCACCATCGTGCGCTCCGGCCACAGGTAATTTTCCGCGAAGACGCAAAATTCTTTCACTGGGAGGCCCTCGAAAACATTCTCGATGTCTTCCGGATAAATGTTTTTGCCTTCTTCGGTGACGATCATGTTCTTCTTGCGCCCGAAGAGTTGCAAATGCCCGCTCGCGTCCACGCGCCCCAGATCGCCGGTCATCAGCCAGCCATCGACGATCGTTTCCGAGGTCATTTCCGGATCGTCGAGGTAGTGCGACATCACCGTCTTGCCGCGCACCGCGACTTCTCCGATTCCTTCGACGTCCGGATTCACGACGCGAATTTCCATGCCGGGCAGCGGCTTGCCCACAGTGTCAGATCGAAACGGCTTGAAGTCGTTTACGCTGATCACGGTGCCCGCCTCGGTGCAGCCGTAGCCATTGCCCACCAGAATCCCTAAATCGTAGAAAAATTGCAGCGTCGCCGGCTCGGTAAATGCGCCGCCCACAAAAAACGCGCGCAACTCACCGCCAAACGCGTCATGCACCTGCCGCAGCAGCGCCCGGCTGACCGCCCGATTCGGCCGCCTCCGCGTCAGCGCGCGATTGATGCCGATCAGCGAGTTCAGCATCTTGCGCCGAGCCGGTGAAAGCTCCTCGAATCGTTGCCGCAGCCCGCGCTCGAGATTTTTCAGCACCATCGGCACCAGGCTCATGTACGTGATCTTGTATTTGGTGAACGCCTCGCGAATGTATTCGGGCCGCAGCGTCCGCAGATGGACCACCGTCGCGCCGCACGCGAATGGCCCGATGAATCCGACCATGAAATCGATCGCGTGGTTCGTCGGCAGAATGCTCAGGTATCGCACGCCGGGCCAGAAAGGGTAGAGCGACGTCAGCGCGATGCACTGCTCGATGTAATTCTCATGCGTAAGGACGCATCCCTTCGGCCGCCCGCCCGTCCCGGACGAATACACGATGCACGCCGCATCGCCGCGCGTCCTCGGCACAAAGGCCGGCTCGCGCGAATCTCGGAATTCCTCCCAGCGTTTTGCGCCTGCGAGATCGGCCCCTGCCGGAGCCTCCGTCACCAACACCACGCGGGCAGCCAGCGACGCAAAACCTTCGGCTTTCGTGATCGCCCGCCACAAGTGGTATTCGACGACCAGCACATCGGCTTTCGAATGCGCGAGCAGCTTCAACTGCTCCTCGGGTGTCAGCTTGTAATCGATCGGAACCAGCACGCCGCCGCAAAAGAAAATCGCGTACGCCGAGATCAGCCATTTCGACTGGTTCGTCATGATGATCGCACCGCGCGAATCCTTTACGAACCCCGCATCCTGCAGCGCCCGCGCGAGCGGCAACGCAGCTTCCTTGAATTGCCGGTACGTAAACCGCGCACTCTCCCGCTCGCGATCCGCCTCGATCAGGCACACCTCGTCCGGCCAGCGATCGAGCGCCGCGCGCAGCGCCTCGCCCAAGCAGTTGTATTGGCGAAGATCCAGCATCAAAGGCGGGATTGTATACGTTCGGCCAGCGTGCGGAAGTCGCTCACGCCCTGCAGTTCGTAGTCGGGCAACTCGATATGAAAATGCTGTTCGAGCCGCGTGAGCAGATCGAGCGCCTGAAGGCTATTGATCCCGAGCTTCTTGAAGAAATCGTCGCCGGGGCTCAACTGCTCGCGCGGCACCTTGAAGTGAGTTGCCGCCAAACCCAGCACTTCATCCGTCGTCTTTTCAATTGGTGTCATTTGTTTGCTGTTCACGCCGCGGTTTTCGCTGCCCTCGGCTGAATTCGCCCCAACTCTTTCCCCAGGCGGCTCTTCGCGTCGCGCACTTCGTAGAATGCCTGCAGATTCATCCAAAACGTCTCCGTAGTGCCGAAAAACTTGGCCAGGCGAATGGCGGTGTCGGCGGTGATGCCTCGCTTCTCTAGGACAATATCGTTGACCCGCGGTGCGGGTACGCGAAGCCTCTTCGCCAGCTCATACGACGACATTCTGAAGGGCTTCAAAAATTCTTCGCGCAAGATCTCGCCGGGGTGTACGTTCCAGCTTTTGCCACCGCGTCTCGTCTTCATTCGTTGTGCCTCGCCGGTTACACGCTAATGATAGTCCGTAATCTCAACCTCATATGCCCCGTCCGGTTTCCAAACAAAGCAGACGCGGTACTGATCGTTGATGCGAATGCTATTTTGTCCATCGCGATCTCCCGCCAGTCGTTCCAAACTGTTCCCCGGAGGGACGCGCAGGTCCGCCAATCTCCCCGCTGCGTGCAGCATTAGGAGCTTTCGCAATGCGACGCGCCGCTGGCTGGCTGGAAGCCGCCGATTCTTCCCTGTGTCCCATAGCAGGCGGCTGTCCGCATCGGCGAAGCTTTGGATCACTTCTGGATATTAACAGCAGCCGTTATTAATGTACAGCGTTCGCAGGGATGTCTTTTAGGGCAAATACGGCAGCGCATCCGTCGATTCCACGAATTTGCGCAGCCCCGCCTCGACCGCCGGCCGCATGAACAGCTCGCAAAAAATATCGATCTCGCGCCGCAGCTCTTCGCGCGGAATCGGCTTGATGAACCGCTTCGCCGCGACAGTCGTTTCGCGATCGAATTTGCCAAGTTGCGCCGCCGTCGCCCGCGCAACGCGCAGCGCGTCTCCCTCGCCTGTCACCTGGCTCGCCAGCCCGAGCGACTGCGCCTTTGTCGCATTGATGCTGCGCCCGGTCAGCAGCAAATCCCGCACCGCGGCGTTCCCCAAATCGCGCTTCAGCCGCGGGATGCCGCCGAAGCCGGGAATCAGCCCCAGCCGCAGCTCGGGAAAGCAGAATCGCGTCATCTTGTCCGCGACGATCAAATCGCACGCCAGCGCCAGCTCGAAACCGCCGCCAAACGTCACGCCATGCACCGCGGCAATCGTCGTGATCGGCGCCGCATCGAGCGCGTTCATCACGCCGTGAATCCGCTCGAGGAAATCGCGCACGCCGGCCAGCCGCGCCGCCGGCCGCAAATCCTGCAATCCGCGATAGAGTTCGCGAAGGTCAGCTCCTGCGCAAAATCCTTCTTTGCGCGCGCTCGAAATAATCAGCGCGTGCGAATCGCGGGCCAGCGAATCGAGCGCGCCCGCAAATTGCTCGAGCTCCCCGAGCGTCGTCGACCCGATTTCATTGCACGGCGCCCGGTCGAGCGTCAGCTCGATCGCACCGTCGGCCGTTCGCCACGAAAGCGTCTTGCCCGCGAAGCTCTTCATGCGGGCTTCTTCTGGTACATCTGCTCGATTTCGCGCGCGAACCGCGCCGCGATCGCATCGCGCTTGATTTTGCCCATGGTGGTCAGCAGGCCATTCTCCGTGCTGAAAGGTTCGCCGACAATATGAAACGCGCGAATCTGTTTGTAGTGCGGCAGTCCCGCGTTCACGCTGTCGAGCGCCGCTCGCACGCTCCCCTCATCGAGTCCATTCGCCGAGCCGTTGTTCCCCGCCGCCGTCACGAGCGCCGCCAGAAAGCTCCGCTGGTTTCCCAGCAACACCACTTGCTGTGCTTCGGGCAAATGCGCCGCGAGCTCGTCCTCGAGCGGCTCTGGCGCCACATTGTGCCCCGAATTCAAAACCAGCAGATTCTTGATCCGTCCCGTGATCCGCCAATTTCCCTTCGCGTCGACCTCTCCCTGATCGCCCGTATGGAACCATTTTCCCTCGAGCGCCTTCGCCGTTTCCGCCGGCCGCTGCCAGTATCCCGGAAACACATTCGGTCCGCGCACCAGAATTTCGCCGTTATCCGCGATCGTCATTTCGATTCCCGGCACCGCCGGTCCCACGCGCCCCGGCTCCACGTGCGCCGGATCGTCCATCGTGCAGATGGCCGTAGTCTCCGTAAGCCCGTAAACCTGCAGCACCGGAATCCCGAGCATCATGTAGAAAAGCTGCGTCTCGATGGCCAGCGGCGCCGATCCGCAAATCAACGCCTTCAGGTTCGGCCCGATGTTTTTGCGGATCGCAGGGAATAGTGCCGCATTCGCGAGCCGCAAGCACAACGAATCCGCCAGCGAAACGCTCTCCGCGCTATGCCGCCGGACGTAGGCTCGCTGGGCGCGCGCGAAAATGGCCGCTGCCGCCCCGCCGCGCTTCTGAATCGACTCCTCGACCTTCCGCCGCACGCGCTCGAGGAATAGCGGCACATTTACAAAATAATTCGGCCCCGCGATTTTCAGTTCGTCGGCGAGCTTCGTGAGATCCGTCGAAAGCGTCAGAAAGCTGTTGCGCGAAAGCGACGTGAGCAGCAGGATTCGAGCCGCGCCGAAACAGAATGGCGCGTACTGAAACACGCGATCCGGCTCCGTCCGCCTGCCCATCAATTGATCGAGGCGCGCATTCGTGCGGCTTAGCATAAACGTAACATTTCCCGCGTTCAGCACCACGCCCTTCGGCTCGCCTGAGGTCCCCGACGTATAAACGATCGTCACCGCATCGTGATCGGCATGATGGCAGGGCGGGGCAGAAAACTCGCCCGCCGCCCCGTCGCCGCGAAAAATCTCATCGAAAAAGACGACCGGCGGTGCCGCGCTCAAATTCGCGACGGCTGGATCGGCCAGCGCCGCGTCCGAAGCGCACAGCAGCGCCGGCGTCGAATCCTGGATCATTCCCGCCAGTTCGCTGCCCACCTGGCGCGGATCGAGCGGCACCACAATCAGCCCTTCGGCCATCATCGCCAGATCAAGCGCCGCCCATCGAACGCTATTCGGCGCGAGCAGCGCGCAGCGGTCACCGCGCCTCAGTCCGCGCGCCGCAAGAAATCCGCGCGCCTGCGCGATCATGGCGGCGAAGTCACCGCCCGTGACGGGAATAATCCTTCCCTCGCGCACCTCGCCAACGATCGGCGTGCCCGCCGCTTCTTTGAGCCGCGCGAAAATTACTTCGAGAAAGGTCAATTTGTCGTCCTCGATCGCTATGCCGCCTCAAGCGCATCGCTATGCCGCTCGAGCAGTTGTTGCAGCCCGGGACTAAGCTGCGGCAAATACTCCTCCCACCCCAGCACACCCGTGCGCACCGGAAACTCCGGATATTGCCGTGCCACTTGCGCCTCGAAATAAACGCCCATCCGCGCCATCAGCTGCAGATTGCGGACCACGGTTCGCGCCATCGAGTCGCGAATCTCGTCAGCGCCCACATCCAGCGAGCGCAGCGCCACGAAAATCTTATCGCCCAAATCCTGCTCGTCGACGCGCATCAAGAGATGCCCGTGGCCGCGGTCGCGCATCAGGTTGCGGATGCGCTCGTCCATCGTCACGCCCGCCGAGGGCACGCCCGCCGGCATCGAGGTCACGATCGCGTGAAATCGTGAGGAAAGCATGCGGTCGCACTGCCGCAAAATGCTCACCATCTCGTGCATGTCGAGTTTATCCGACGAGAAAATCGGCGCGCCACCGAGCTTCTCCGCCAGCCGTTCGCACGCTTCCCGGTCGAGCATCTCCATCGCGGCCAGCACCGGAAACACGCGGCGGCTGTTGCGATACCGCTCGATCCCCGCCGCCATCTCCGTGAGATATTTCTCGAATGCCGCGTCCACCGCCGCTCCGGATTTATGAAAGTAAATCGAGCGGTAGTGGCTTTTCTCATACTTCCCGGTCAGCGAATGAACCAGCGCCTTTCCGAGCGACGCCTTCACCGGCCAGAAAAACGGATTGATCGGGCAGATGGCCAGCACAGGTGTCGAGCCGTCCCATCCCGCGTCCAGCAGCGTCTTGCGGCCGTATTCCGGCCCGGCGTTCGGCTCGAACGTCCACGCCGTGTCAGCGCCCAATTCCGTCGCCACGCCCAGCTTCCCGAGCACTTCCTGCGACTCTACATTCCGCGTGATCACCAGCGAATCGCCGCAATACCGGCGGCACATTTTCTGCAGCAGCGGATCCATATCGCCTGCCTCGGCGCCGTATGCGATGCTCAGCTTGTTCTGTGCTGATGCGATCCCCAGTGCGCCGATCATCATGGCCGTCAGCGCGTTCGCGAATTTGCTCTTGAACATCGACCCTTCGCACGCCACCACCCCGTGATTCTTCCGCACCTCGGAATGCAGGAAAGGCGGAAAAATATCCGGCAGCCGCACCTGCTGCGCATTTTCGAAATAGCCGCGCGTCAAATCGAAATCCTGCGTCATCACGCTCAGCGCCACATTGTCGTCGCCCAGTATCTTCCGGATCTGCCGGACGATCCCTTCGACGCGAATGTCCGAACCGGTGTTGCGCGTTCCGTTGTATCCCGCGAGCAGCAGTCTCAGCTTTTCGCCCGGCTTCCATGCCTCGCCCACGCCGAGCATCCATTCGAGCTTGTTCAACTCGATCAGGCCGCTCACCCACGCCTCGAGGCCGAGGTCCATATCCCACATCAGCGCGCATCTCCCGTCGCGCCCGCCGGCAGAGCGGCCGCTTCGGGGGCGCCGCTTGCAGGCAGATCGCGATACTTGTAGGTGAAATGATTTTCACGGCTAAAGCGCAACAGTGGATAGCAGTATTGCGAAAACGGCGCCGGCGCCCGCCCCATCTCCGCGACGACACGTCGATTGTCAAAAACCGTATTCCACACCAGGTACGGCAAAAACACCTTCAGCAGTGTTGCGAGCCCGCCGATTTTCCCCGCGCCCCCCGCCAGCGCATGAATCATCTTCGACGACGGTCCTTCGAGGCTCGGCACGTACATCGGCCCTCGCTTGCCCTGCGCCTTCGACAAAGCGTCCGTCAATTCCTGAAATGTCTCCGAGCCCGTGCCCGACGACAGATGATAAATCTCATGGGCCGTCCGCTCCTGCTGGTGCAGCTTCGAAATCGCCCCGGCCACGTAATCCACCGGCACGATGTCCACGCGATCCGTCGCGCGGAAGGGAAGCGCAGGCAGTCCCGCGAGAAACACAAACGCCCGCACCATATCGAACTGATTCGTCTCCGGCCGGCGGCTATCGCCCAGCACGATGCTCGGCCGGAAAATTGTTCGCGGCACGTCCGCCAGCAGTTCGCGCACCATGTGCTCGCTGAATTTCTTTGTCCGCGCGTAGGGATCGTAATCCGAGCGGTTCCAGTCGATCGAAGTATCCTCTTCGACCACTTCGTCCGCGCGATGTCCCGCCACGGCGACCGTGCTCACGTGGCTGAACCGCCGCAGGCCGTGATCTTCCCGCGCGCGCCGCGCAAACTGGATCACCTCAAGCGTCCCGCGCAGATTCACATTGAGGCAGCTCTTCTCCGATTTGCGGTTGAGCGAAGCCGCGCAGTGAATCACCGAATCCGTCGAACGCACCAGCGCGCGGTATTCGTCTTCGGCAAGCCCGAATCTCGCATTCGTCAGATCGCCGAGGAAAATCCGAATGCGGCTGTGCGTCATCTCCTCGAATTGAGGAATATCCATGTGCAGCTGCAGCGAGCGCCACAGCCGCTGCCGCGCTTCCAGCGGATCGCGCGCGCGCACCAGCACGTTCAGCGATTCGCCGGATTCGGCGAGCAGGTTCGAAGCGATGTGGGCACCGATATATCCGGTGCTCCCGGTCAGGAGGATAGCCACGGTGTTTGTGATTTCAGGGCGTCGTTGCCGGCGTTCCAGCATCATCCGCGAGAGGCACATTGCGCTTCGGCGGGCGCGCTTCCGGGGGACGTCCTTCGATCAGAGGATAGCACCACTTGCGCAGCGCAGGAATGTGGACGTTGATCCAGTAGTCCCACCAGTCGAGCGATCGCGCGTCGTATCCGAAAGCCTCACACTCATCCTCTGGAAGCGCCGCGCTGAGCCTTTCGACGTTCGCCGCCTCGAATACGTGATCGTTGTGCAGGATAAACGGCTCGAACAGCGCAACCAGCTTGATCACCTTCTCGAGCTCCCGCTCCTGCCGTGCCAGCGGCGGACGCACGAACCGTAGCGGCTCGACGCTCTTGTTGATCGCCTGCACGATCATCTTTTGCGCTGGCGCCGAAAGCCGGTCGTAGCGCGCTTTTGAAACGGGAATCGCATCGAATTTCAGCCGCATCCGGTGATTCAGCCCGTTCTGGGCGCGGTAGAATTTGCGGTGCCCCAGGCCCGTCAGCTCGATCGAGCGGCGCATGTCGCACGGATTCGCCACGGAAGTCGCCAGGTGATACAGCCGCTCGTGCCGCCGCGCCGCGAGGGCTGCGGTGATCAGCGTCATCCCGCGCGCCACCAGGTCCACGGGAATCAGGTCGAGGCACTTGCTCGCATTCGTCGGCAGTTGCCGGAAAAAAGTTCCGAGCAGATAAGAAAGCGAAGCCGACGTATTGATCCCTTCATTCCACCCGAGGAACGGCTTCTCGATCGACGACTCCACGATCGAGGGCCGCACCACGGAGATCGCCGCGCCCGGCGTTTCGTCGAGAAAATTCCGGATCAGCGATTCCGAAAGGCTTTTCGTCAGCGTATAGGTGTTCGGCCAGCCGTATTCGTTCGCGCGCCGCGTTCCCGCATCCATCATCGCCGCGCGCAGCCAGCGAACCCGATTCTTGCGAATCTGATTTTCGAGCGCCGCGCCCTCCAGATGCTTCGCCGCGTGCTTCTTTTCGAGCGCCTGTTGCCGCAGCTCGGTCGTCACCTCGTCGGATTCCGCGCGCTTTTCGATTTCCTGCGTCAGCTCCTTCAGCGCGTTCCATTCCTTCACGGCTTCGAAATTCGGCACGTCCCGCGGCGTGTAGTTTTTCGGCAGGTATTCGATGATGCGGCCGTCGCGCTGGCCCACGGCGTAGCACGTCGAGAGATGCATCAGCGCGGCATGGTCGCATCCGCGCAGGAAATCGAGCAGGTATTCCGTCGACTGCACGTTGGCCGCAATCGCATCGCGCAAATCGGGATTGAAATCCGTTAGTCCGCCGCTATTCACGATCACGTCGACCGATTTCGACAGCCGTTCGCGGTCGTCCGGCGCGAGCCCGAGCCCCGGCTTGCTCGCGTCTCCGCTCAGCACCTCGACGTGCTCGCGGAGGAAATCCACGAACTTGTCGCCGTGCCGCTCTGCCAGCCGGTCGTAAACCGGCGATTCCTCGACCATCCGCTCGAATCTCTGCAGCGCGCTGGCCGAACGGTTCCCTCGCACGATCAAATGAACGCGCCCGATCTCGGGCAAATCCGTCAGCAGGCTCGCGAGCCACACTTTGCCGATGAATCCCGTGCCGCCGATCAGCAGGATATGCTTGCCCCGCAGCACTTCGCGCACCGAGAGCGGCGCGCCCTTGTATTTCGTATCGAACCGGACGACGGGCAGGTTTGCCTTCGGCAAAATCCGCTCGGCTGGACGAATCGCTTCGTCCAGCACGCCGGGATTTTTCGTGAATCCCAAGTCGCTCAGCAGCTGGGGGCGCGTCAGCGTGCCGTCGGGGCCGTTCTCCTGAAATCGCGCCATTGGTCCGCGCGGGCGGATCACCGGATCGAGCAGGCGCCCGGTGGCGAGGCCGTCGCGGAAATCAAGACGGTTGCAGAGAATGCGCCGCACGCCGAAATGTTTCGCGAGCGGCCGCATGATGTGATCGAGCCCCTGGCTCACCAGCACCACGTCCGCGCCCGATGCCAGTAGTGCCTGCAGTTTCTCGGCGCCGGCTGCTTTTATCCGCGGCTTCAGGAAGTAGTGGAAGAATTCTTCGCCGAGCAGGTCGAGGCGGTCGCGGCTTTCTCGGCGCAGCACCGTGTGAAGCACGCGCGTGGCGAAAAAGCGGTCGGCGATGTAGAAAAAGGGCCGCGCCAGCGCCAGCACGCCCATCGTGCCCCGGCGCGCCCAGCGCTCGGCGAAACTCTGCGCGTTCCAGGTGAAGAATCCGACGGGCCGCACGGCCGTCAGCGCGAGCAGGCTGCCCTCGACGCGCCAAAAAACGCTTTCACCCGCGGGCGTAGAAGAGCCTGCGTCGTTTGTCGTTGTCGTCAGATGGGTTCGGGCCGAGTCAGATAGGGACATATTTCGAGTAGACAACTTGGCAATCGCCGATACTCGAATTTACACGTTCCCCGGCTGCTAAATCAAGACGCGCGAGCCCGCCGTTTTCTATCGTCACTGGCGCGCGGCGCTGCTTGCGCCCGCATGCGAATGGGCCGCGCCCGCGGGTTGAATGTGAAACACCCGTTCCGCATTCTCGTGATAGATCTTGTGCTTCTCCGCGTCGGAAATCGGCGCTGAATCCATGAATGCAACGGCGGGCGTGGTGGGCTGATACGGATAGTCGATTGCCCACAGGATGTTTTCCGCTCCCAGCGCCTTGATGGAGTAATCGAGCGCGAGATGCGATTCCACGCCGCTCGTCGTGATCACGAAATTGCGCTTGAAGTATTCGCTCGGCTTGAGCTTCAGTTTCGGCGCGGAGCCCCGATTTTGGGCGTTCTTGTTCATGTAGTCGAGGCGCCAGGCCCAGAAATGGACAGCCTCGCCCATATGCCCGAGGCAAATCTTCAGCTTCGGAAAGCGGTCGAAAACGCCGCTCACGATCATGCGCACGGCGTGCGTCGAGGTCTCGATGCCGTAGCCCCATTGCGCGCTATCGAGGCCGTAGTGCCGGAAAGGCGCGGCCAGCCCGTCCGAAGGCGCGCGCGGATGGATGTAAATGCACGCGTCGAGCGCCTCGGCCGCCTCGAGGCAAGGCCAGTATTTCTGGTCGTCGAAATATTCGCTGTTCGTGTGCGAGTTCACCACGAATCCATTGAGCTTGAGCGTCTTGATCGCGCGCTCCATCTCTTTCGCCGCGCGTTTGGGCGATTGCGGCGCGAAGCTCGCGATCCCCGCGAATCGCGTCGGGTGGCGCTTGATCACCTCGGCGAGGCGGTCGTTGGCCATACTTGCAAGCTCGGTAGCCGTGTCCGCGTCGAACATTTGAACGCCCGGTGCGGTGAGCGAGAGTAAATGGACGTCGACGCCATTCGCGTCCATATCGCGCATGCGCTCGCCTTCGAGGTCGATCAGCCGGCCCAGCAGGCCTGCCACGACGTCGTTCGTTTTGGCGTCGTAGATTCGCTCCACCAGCGTCAAATCGAGACTATTGCTGGGGCTTCGCGCTACGTCGCGGAGCGCAGCCGCCACTTCGGGGATCGAGAACGCTTCTTCCGTCGCAATCCGGCGGATTTTCGATTCGGGAGCCATCGCTTGTCTCCTTTCCGCTCAATCACATCGGTTGCGCCCGCCACTTCCTCAGGCGCCCTCATACGCTTCGCTCATCACTTGCCTTTGATCGAGATCAACTCCACTTCGAAAATCAGCGTTGCGTTCGGAGGGATCGCCCCGCCCGCGCCGCGCGAGCCGTAGGCAAGGTCGGGAGGAATGAAGAGCTGCCACTTCGATCCAACGGGCATGAGCTGCAACGCCTCCGTCCATCCCTTGATCACGCCGCCAACAGGGAAGGTGGCCGGCTGGCCGCGTTTGTACGAGCTGTCGAACTCGGTGCCATTGATGAACGTGCCGCGGTAATTGCAGACGACCGTATCGGCGGCCGTGGGCTTCGGTCCCGTGCCGGGTGTGATGATTTTGTATTGCAAACCGCTCGGCAGGGTGACGACGCCGTCCTTCGTTTTATTGGCCGCCAGAAATTCTTCACCTTCCTTCATGTTTGCCTCTCCGATCTTCTGCAATTCGGCGTCTTGTTTCGTATGCACCTGGTCCTGAAGCTGCTTGAGCGCGACTTCCGCTTGATCGTCCGTGAGAAGCGGCTTGGCGCCGGAAAGCGTGTCGCGCAGGCCGCGCGCCAACGCCGAAGAGTCGACATCGACTCCCTGCCGGCTGAAACTGCGTGCGATATTCATTCCAAGCGCGTAGCTCTGTTTTTGCTTGTCCGTGGCAAGCGGAGGGCCGGGAACATTTCGCGGCGTCGTGGACACTGATTTTGTGGTGGTTCCAGTGGATTTCTTGGCGGTTGTTGCCGGCGCCGTTTTCGTGGTGCTCTGCTGCGCGTGCGTGGCTACGGCAAGGCCGAGGGCCAGGACGCATGTTGCTAGCACATTTACCGCGTTCGTTGCTGTTTTTCGCATCCGGCTATCCTCACACAACTCGGGGCATTCCGCAAATTACGTCTTTGTGAACGTCGCACGGCAGTTTCCTCCTGCCCATTTGTGGTGCAATTTTTTCTGCTGCATCAGGGGACTGCTCCAGCCCCCTAGCGGGAGGTTAAACGGGCCTTAAATGGCGCGAAAAAGCCGATTTTGGCCGCTGTTTGCCACGCCACCCGGCAACGACCTAGGTTCGCGGCGCCGCTCGACTGAACAGGGCCATCCGCGATAGGCTTTCGCCCATGGACATCGACTGGGTTCGCGAGTTTTGCCTCTCGCGGCCGCATACGGCGGAGAAACTCCAGTGGGGGGACGCCCTCGTCTTCAAGGTGGGCGGGAAAATGTACGCCGTGGTCTCGCTCGAGCCCGATGAAACCTGGATTTCGTTCAAGTGTTCGCCGGAAGAATTTGCGGCGCTGGTCGAGCGGCAAGGAGTGATTCCGGCGCCGTACCTGGCGCGGGCGCAATGGGTGGCGCTTGAGACGGAGAATGCGTTGCCGCGCGACGAAATCCAGCGCCTGCTGGCCGAGGCGCATTCATTGATTTTCGCGAAGTTGCCGAAGAGCGTCCAGAAAAAATTATCGGCTGCGCCCGCGAGTGGCGGGCGAGAAAGGCCGACGAACAGCCGAGTCAGGCGCGGGAGGGGGCCGGAACCTGGCGATCGGGGAGATGTGCGATGACGGCCTCGGGCGGGTGAGAATCTCCGTTTGAGCCGCGTTCCGATGCGTATTTGAACTGGCCGACGATTTGCTTCAGCCGGGACGACATTTCCTGCAGATCGCCGGTGGCCTTGCGAACGTGGTTGGCGCCGAGAGAAGTGCTTTGCGCGGCCTGCGCCACGCTCGAGATATTGGCGGCGATTTCGCTCGACCCTTTCGCCCCTTCGGAAACGCTTTGGGCGATCAAGTTGGTGACCGCGTGTTGTTCCTGCATGGCGTTAGAAATGGTTCCTGAAATGTCGTTGATCTGGACGATGATTTCGCCGATTTTGGCGATGGCGTCGACGGATTCTTTCGTGTTCAGCTGAATCGCGCCGATTTTCTGGCCGATGTCTTCGGTGGCTTTGGCCGTCTGCGTGGCCAGTTCTTTGACTTCGTTGGCGACGACAGCGAAACCCTTGCCCGCCTCGCCGGCGCGGGCCGCCTCGATCGTGGCATTGAGCGCCAGAAGATTCGTTTGCTGGGCGATGGAGGTGATGACCTTGATCACCGCGCCGATTTCCACGCTCGAATCGCCAAGCCTGCTCACGGTGCTATTCGCGGAATTGGCGATCTGGACGGCCTCGGCCGCGACCGTCGCGGCCTGACCCACATTTTTCGTGATTTCCTTGATGCTGGAGTTCATCTCCTCGGTGCTGGTAGCGACGGTCTGAAGCGTCCTGGTGACCTCGGACGTCGCCATGGATACGACGTTGGCCTGCGCCGTGGTCTCTTCGGAGTTCGCGCTCATGAGCTGGCTGGCCGCGTTCAGGTCCTCGACCGCCGACGTCACGCTGTCGGCGCTGGAAGCGACGCGTTCGACGGTGCCGCGCAGCTTCTCGACCGAGTCGTTGAACCAGTGGGCGATTTCGGCGAGCTCGTCGCGGCGCGTATCGAGGACTTGTTGCGTAAGATCGCCCGCGGCCAGGTGCTTGAGCTTGCGAATCAGCTCGGCCAGGCGGCGGTTGATCTGCCGCGTGATTCCGAATGCGATTGCGAAAAGAAACACGGAGGAGGCGATGCAGAAGATGATGATGCCCAGGTGCGAACGCTGCACCACGATTCTGGCCTGCGATTCCGTCTGCCTGGACTCGGCCTGGAGCTTGTCGTTGGTAGCGTCCATCATATTGAGGAGATCCTGGTAATTCCGCAAGAACGGTCCGAGCACCTGCATCGCCTGCGCCGGCTGAGCGCGAACCCCGGAGATTTTCCCGGCATTCGCAACGTATTGTTCCGCTACTTTGTCTTCCTGATCGAGCGCCGCCTGAATCGCGGGATCATGCTCGAGAGAAGTCGCCTCGGAGAGCTTGCTCTGGAGCAGTCTCAGATGATCGGCCAATTGAGATGCGGCCGTGTCTTGCGAATCGCCGGAAGTTGTCAGCATTTTTGAGACGTCGGCGCGGCTCCAGTCGACAAAGATGCTCGCCTGGATGTGATCTCGCACGACGGCGCTCGTCCGGCCGACATCATCGATTCCCGCGGCAACCCGAGTGATTCCCCATGCGCCGGTGAGCCCCACAGCGAGCGTGAACACGAGGCCCAGCAGGCCCAGACCGTAGAGTTTCTTGCTTATCGTGAGTTGCATATTCGTCCGGGCCGGCAGCCGGGCTTACGGAATCTTGAGCACCACTTTCACGGAGGCGTCCACGTCGGAAGCGTTGACGTAGCCGATGGCGCCGGGATTGCCGGTTACCTGCTGCTTGACGTCGGCGTCCGACGAGACGTCCTGCGGAGGGGCGTCCACCTTGCCGGTGAAGGCGGCTTGCATGAAATACTTGCCGTAATCGCTTTCGCCCATTTTGTAGATGTCGCGCAAGACGGCATCGCGGGCGGGATGGCCCTGGGAGAGCATGATCACGGTGATGCGCTTGCCGTTGGGCCAGGAGCCTTTGTCGCCATCGAAGATTTTCTTGGCGTCGGCCAGCGAGAGGGCATCGATTGAATTGGATTTATTGACGATGACGTCCACTTCATCTCCCGCCAGGGCGGCGCGCGAGCCTGGAATCGCACACCAAACAACACAGAGAACGCCGGCCGCCAAATACAGATACGATTGCCTCGACATGGAATCCTCCGCTCGAAACTGAAACGTCGACCATCCGGTGAACCGGTTTTTCAGAAAGCAAAGGCGACTTGCGCGTCCAGCCCGTTTCCGGGCAGTTGGCTGCTCTCGAAGAGACGGTTGTATTGCAGCTTGAACGCGGCGTACTCCTCAAAGTCGATCCTGATCCCCACCGACGGGCCGTAATACTCGCCCTTCAGGAGATTGACGGGGTCGTTCACGGCGTCGCTCACGTACTGATAACGGAAATACGGTTTGTACATGCCGAACTTGCGGGCGAATTGGACGTAGGCCATCGGGCTGCGGAACGTTTCCGGGCTTCCGATGAGGTGATTGGAGAGCACGACCGCTTCGTTGAGGAATTCCCATTTGGACGAGAGGTAGACGATGTAAAGGCTCTCGATATTCTGCGAGACCATGGGAACGTCCGTGGGATCGAGGTGATCGTGGTACCACGATCCGCCGATCTGGAGTCCCGATAGGAATTCCGGCTTGATATAGACGGCGAGGTTGGTGGCCTTGTAGTTGCGGTCGGAATAGAAATTCTGCACCGATTCGGCGACGCTGGAATTGGAAGCGAGACCGTTGCCCACTTCGGCGATCCAGTGGAGGCCCAGCTTGTCGGTGCCGGGAACGGCTCCGGTAAAGCTCATGCCGACCATGTGTACCGGAAGGATTCCGCCGCTATCCTCGAAGAGGTACATGATGGGGCGCCCCTCGGCCGTCGAGAACCAGAGACCGTGATGGTAGGCGGTGTTGTAATAGCCGATGGACGTATGGAAACGGCCGACGCTCGCGGAGAAGTAGTCGTTCTTTTTGTAGGTGAGCGTGTAGCGTTCGATATCCGGGCCGAACTCGTTGGTCGTATCGGGCCCGAGCACGACCTCGGCGAGGAAACTCAGATTGTCGGAGAGCTTGGACGTGAGGAACATGTCGAACTCACCCGCCTGAAAAGTGGTGTGGGGCGGCGTAGGCGGGTTTCCACAGGTGCCGCAGCCGCCGTCGATGATCGGAAAGACGAGCGGATTTGCGATGGAGCCCAGGCCGAAGTTGAAGTCGAAGAAGCCGCGGAATTTCAGGACTGGGCCGCCGGGGAGAGTCATCTCGTGCGACATGCCGCCGTCATGATCGGGATCGGCCGGCTCAGGCGCCGCAGCGGCGGCCGGCGGAGGCGGAACCGCGACGATGGAGGATGAAAGGATGGCGAGAGCAGGAGGAGCCGGAGTGGCAGGAGCGGCGGCAGCAGGCGTTGGATCCGGAACGGGGGCGGGGCGGCTGGCCTCGAGTTCGGCTACGCGAGCCTCGAGATCATTGATCTTCTGGAGAAGAAGTTGCGTCTCGGAGGCGGGCTCGGCGTTCGCCGGAGGGTTTTTCGGTGTCTCCGCGGCTTTCGCGTGATTCGCGTCCGTTGCCGCGCCGTCATTATTATTGTCAGCCGCATTCGCCGGCAAGGGCAGCGTCGACGCAAGAACGGCAACTGTGATACCCAGCGCGGCGATTCGGCAAGATTTCGGCAGAACAGTATTCCGGAGCGGCCAGGCCGTGTGAAGCTTTTGTTTCGAACTCCGCATGAAGATTCCTCCATTGGCGTAATCGCGAACTGGCCTGAAGCAAAAGCCTTCAAGCACAGGCGCTCCTCCGTGGCTCAAAAGCAGAACCGGGATCGGGGGGGGTGACGGGCCGCGATGCGAAGAAGAGTCACCGATCAAACCGGCGTTTGGCATCTAAGAAACTGCTAAGGGGATCGTCACTTGCGGGAGAGAACTTGAGGCGAAAATCGAAAAAAACAATCCTTATGCGACGGACATTTCTTCCGCCGCTTCCTGGACGCGGCCGATGTGCCGCGTTGAAACAGCATCGTGTGCCGTGGCTATGGTGCGAGCGACGGCGGTCAAGGGGTTTGTTTTGCCGGCTGGCCTTCAGTGATCGTGGCGCGCTGGTTGCCGGGGATTTGCAATTCGTTTTGGAGGGTGCCGGTGGGCCAGCGGAGGCGAAGGACATCGGCGGCATCTTCCTGATCGCCGAGGCCGGTGAAGACTTCAGCGGGGCCCTGGCCGAGGTAGCCGGAGGCGCCGGAGACTTCGAGGAACTGCTTGCTCGCGCCGGTAAGGATTTCAACGCGCGTGCCGATGCCGGTGCGATTGTCGGGATCGCCGCTCAGGGCGAGCTCGAACCAATCGTTTTCGTTGCCGCCGACATTTTTCAGGAGGACGGGAGGCAAACCGTTCTGCGTGATTAGCAGATCGGGCGAGCCGTCGCCCTCGGGATCGAAGGCGATTACGCTGCGCGGGTTGCGCAGGGTGATCTTGTCGAGACCTGTGGCGTGCGTGACGTCGCGGAAACGGATTTTGCCGTCCGCGCCGACGCCTTCATTGCGCAGCAGCAGGATTTGGCCTTTGCCTGCGAAGGTCTCGCCGACCGCGACGAGATCGGTCCAGCCATCGTTATCGTAATCGAAGGCGGCAATTCCCCAGGCCCGCATCCAACCGGGATCGGGCAGCGAAACGCGCTCGAAGGAAGGCGCGCCCTGCGAACCCTCGCGGCCGGTGTTGTGCCAGAGACTGAGTCCGGGCGGCGCCCAGTGGGTGAAGGCAAGATCCATGCGGCCATCGCGATCGAAATCGAGTGCGACCGCGCCCGCGGCGCGCGGCGGGGTTTCCCCCACCCACGGGGTCGTGGAACGATACGGCCCTTCGCGCGCATTCACGAAAATCTCGGGTGATTCGCGCCAGCCGGTGAGGACCAGATCGATCGTGCCATCGTCGTTCAGGTCGCTTTCAAGAGCGGCGACGGATGCGGCGCCGCCACCAAGGCCCGTTTGCTTCGTGTAATCGCCAAACGCGCCGCCGCCCAGATTGCGCCAGAGAATATTTCCGGGCGCCGGGGCGTCGTCCGGGAAAGTGAACGGTTGCGAGGGATGATCGAGCGGGAAATTATTGAAGCGGGCGACGTAGAGATCGAGGTCGCCATCGCGATCGTAATCGACGAAGGTGACCCCAAGCGCGAGGCCGGGGGTGCGCACGCCGGCCGCGTCGGTAACGTCGGCGAATGTGCCGTTGCCTTCGTTGTGAAACAGCCGGATGCCGTCGCTCGAGCTGACGACGAGGTCGGGATGGCCGTCGTTGTCGTAGTCGCCGACGGCGCAGCCCGTCCCTTCGCCGAGGAATTCGAGCTTCGCGGATTTCGTCACGTCGACGAAGCGGCCGTGACCGACATTGTGGAGCAGAGCGGCATCTCCGTGGCCGTCGGCGTCGACGAGGAAAATATCGGGCTTGCCGTCGCCATCGTAATCGAAGACGCAGGCGCCGCTGCCGAGGAAGCTCGCGAGATCCTCCGGGACAGCGGGCGTGGACTCCGACTTAGCGTTGCCGCGCCCGCGCGCGACGCCCTTGGGTGCCAACGGCGCTCGGGGCAAGCCCAGCTGATCGGAAATGTCCACGAAGTGCACAGGAATTGCGGGCGGCGCGGGGCCAGGCGGCGGGCCGGAAATCTCTCCCGCGAGCGAGTATTTGCCCTGGCCGCCGTAGATGAATTCGATCGGTTTGCCGAGCCCCTGGCCGGTGATGTGGCGGAAGCGCTCGAGATGAACTTTCGCGCCGGCGGCGTCTCCTGAATCCTGCTCGAGCTCGGCAAGTCCATATTCCGCGGAGGCGTGGAATGGATCGAGATCGATGGCACGCTGAAACTCCGCGCGAGCTTTATCGAGATGGCCGGCCTCGGCGTCGAGGAAGCCCAGGAAATACTGAGTATCGGGATCGCCGGGATCGAGCGCCGCGACTTTCTGGAAATCGGCGAGCGCGGCATCGCGATGATCGGTGGCGCGTTCGAGCAGGGCGAGATTGAACCAGGCGCGCGGGCTTTGCGGATCGCGCTGGACGGATGTTTCGAGAATGCGGCGCGCGTCGTCGTAGCGCCGCATATTGAGAAAGGCGATGCCGGTGTTGAGGCAGCCGACGTCGGAGGCGGGATCGAGGATGCAGGCGGTCTGGAATTTGCCGAGTGCCCGATCGAACTGGCGGCGATCCATGAGGACGATGCCGACGTTGTTGGCGCGAATCGCCTCGGTGTAGGGGAAGGGCTGGGGCGCGGGCGGCGGTGCGATTTTCCCGGGCGCCGATTTCGGCGCGGCCTTCGACGAAGGCGGATGCAAGTGCTTCCCCACCTGGCCGCGCGCGAAGGCGGCGCATGCGAACGCGCAGGCGCCGGCGAGAGACGCGCATGCGAGGAGGCGAAGGCGCGTCATCCGTGCGATTGATGAACTTGAGTGAATTGGCCGGCCTGGAGGCGCGTCTGAAGAACGCGGAGAATCGTATCGCGGCCGATCATGCCGATGATGTGGCCTTCGGAGAGGACGGGCATCTGGTTGATGTCCTCTTTCTGCATGCGCTCGAGGATCAGCAGCACGGGCTCTTCGGGCAGCGCCGAATGGACGCGGTCGATCGGTACCATCACCGCCTGGATCGAAGTGTTGTTCCATTCGTCGCGCGGGACGTTGCGCGTCGAATGCAGTGTGACGAGGCCGACGGGCGTGCCCGCGCCGGTGACGATGTGCGAGCGGCGGCCGGTGCGCAGGACTTCGTGGACGTAATCTTCGAGCGAGATGTCGCGCGGGACGGTGGGAATCTCGGGCGTCATAATGTCTTCGGCGCGGACGCCGGTGAGTGTGCTGCGGAGCGCGACCTGCGCGTAGCTTTCCTTCGCCGCCTCGAGCAGGAACCAGCCGATGAATATCAGCCAAAGGCCGTTGACCCATCCGCCGTGCAGCACCTGCCAGATGCCGACGAAGATCAACAGATAAGCGAAGGCGCTGCCGGACTTGGAGGCGATTTGCGTGGCGCGCGTGAAACTCTTGGTGATGCCCCAGACGATGCCGCGAAGGACTCGGCCGCCGTCGAGCGGAAATCCCGGCACGAGATTGAATACGGCGAGGAGCGCATTGATTTCCCAGAGCCACTTGCAAACGGCGGTCAACATCTCGCTGCCGTGCACGTAGTGCGCCACGAGCCAGAAACATCCAGCGAGGAACAAGCTCGAAAGCGGGCCGGCGATGGCGATATTGAATTCCTGGCCGGCGCTCTCGGGGTCGCGCTCGATATGCGCGAGGCCGCCGAAGACGAAGAGCGTGATCGAGTCGACGGGGATGCGGTAATGGCGGGCCACGATGCTGTGGCTGAGCTCGTGAAAGACCACCGAGGCGAAGAAGAGCAGGCTGGTGATGATACCGAGCGTCCAGCGCTGCGTGGGGCTCCAGTGCGGATGGTCGGCGGTGAACTGCGTGGCGAGAGAGAGCGTGATCAGCGCGAAAATGATGAACCAACTGGCGTGGAGGTAGATCGGGATGCCGAAGATGCGTCCGATACGGAGCCCCGAGGGTGGGGGTGCTTGCGGCATCCTGTGCCTCCGGGGAAATTCTAGCAGAGATGACGAATGGAGGCAGGGAGGCAAGGAAGCAGGGAAGCAGGACGCCTGCTACGTGCGGGACGTCGGTGCGAAATTGCGCGTGAGCAGCGAGATCGCGAGGCCGATGCAGAGGAGGAGAGCCAGGACGGCGTTTATTCGCGCGGCGAGCGTGGCGGTGGCGTGCACGTGTGGGACGCGTGAGAGCGGCAGGACGATGAAGTTCATTACGACGTAGACGAAGGCGCCGTAGAGCAGGCCGGAGATTACAGGGCGGCGGGTGAGAATCGCGAGCTTGCGGCTGGCGGCGTAGAAGATGGCTGTCCAGGTGAGCGCGATCGTGTAGTGCAGCACGACGCCGAGGGCGACAGACGCCAGGCCAAGGTCGACGGCACGCATGCCGATCAGGCCCGTCGCGATGTATTGGAAGACCATCGTTGGCGTGATTCCGCGGAAATGGTTGAAGACGAGGCTGTCGGTGATGTCGAGGGTGCCGGCGATCAGGCCGATAGTCACGACCACCGAAAAGGCGTTGGTGCGCGCGGTTGCTATTCTTTCCCGATCCATGGATGTGGTCCGCTTCGAGTGTGCCTGCCGCGCGATCGTATCACCGCTGGGGCAGTTTCTTCGCAGTTCGCACTGTCTTTGTCGTTCCACGGCGTGTTTGCGCCGCCACGAAGTTAAGCTGCCTCCGTGCCTCTAAGTGCTTTTCTTCCAATCACTGATTTCTTGGTGCCCGGACTGCATTTCTCACGGGCGAAGCAGCCCTTTGAACGCGCTAGTGGAGCGTTCCCGGGGTGACGCGGAACCCAGCCCCGCGTAGTCGAGGAGATCGGCCATGGACGGCTTTATCGGATTTGCGGAAGTGACGGGAGCGATTCTGGGGGCGCTGGGGCTGGCGTTGGGGCTCGAGTGGGCCACGTTGAATGGGTTGTTTCGGCTGATGCCGGCGCGGGTGAAGAAGGACGGAGAAGCAGAGGTGACGGGTCGCAGGTAGCAGGTCGTGGGTTGCGGGCGAGAGAAGAGAGATCCTTCGCTTCGCTCCCTTCCTTTGTCAGGGCAGGCAGGATGACGAAGTGCAGCGACGCAAGATGAAGGCGGTTGGCTGAGGCGTGACGCGCCGGGGCAAGCCCCGGCTAACAAAAGCGGCAGCAAGCTGCCGCACTCCACGCGAGCAGCGGCGAGGTCTCACGCATCGGGCTTAAGTCGATGGTGAACGGAGGCGCACATGTTGTTTTTGAGATTTCTGCTGTTTGCGGGGTGTTTTGGG
>Ga0335072_10000712_pt1 | contig 60182 bp, 53 predicted proteins | sample Lox_Sample_21_FD_206725 | JGI IMG/M metagenome (GOLD analysis project Ga0335072, IMG submission 206725) | Soil microbial communities from Loxahatchee National Wildlife Refuge, Florida, United States - Lox_Sample_2.1 | ecosystem: Environmental > Terrestrial > Soil > Wetlands | place: USA...
CAGGCCGAGCTAGCGTGGAGGATCCCAGTTTTCCTTCAATCAAAAATGGACAACCCCGGGCTTTGCCCAGCCAAAGAGGCCTGGCCCGGGGTGCAAATGCGAGACACCAGTCAAGCTTAGTTGGGACGTGATCTCCAACAAAAAATCTCGAAATTTATGCTGATTGACTGGCAGACTTCTGGCCCCCTTCCAAGTGCTTGTGGGGCACGACACATGGGGGGCTGTGCAAAAAGTGTTGATCTTGCATCTTGCATTGTTGTGGGCACCAAGTCCATACCTTCGTGAAACATGACGTCGAACGTTGTCTGAGTCTTGATATCCAATGCTTTGATTGATTCTAACCGCTGCATTTCCAACAGCACCCCCACCTTTGACCTGACGCGCGTTCGCCTATTCTACAATGGGGTACGCTCTATGATATATTTGGCGATGTCTTTGTTAAGACATATATCAAGAATGCCAATCCAGCAATTTTCCAAAAATCCTATGTGACTGCCGGTTGCAAACAAATTTTCGCAAAGCTCGACAAGGTCATGCTGTCACGGTTGTGGATGCCAAGGTTGGCATTTCATCAGCCGCTCTAGCATGAACATTTGACCGCTCGAAGGCGATGACTTGGTCAACAACAAATCACACCTCCTTGATATAGTTTGCTGGTACGCTCCTCGTCTCGCCACCACGTTCTACGTCCGCCCAGCCATCACCACTGCCCATAGAAATGAGTATAAATCGCTCCCCTTCTGCCATGTCGAATTCGGCCTCACTTTGTGCCTCATATGCATACAATGCCTCAACATATTTCACTTTCTTGGCTCCACGTTTGGGTGCTACAGCCGGACCTTTTTTCTTCGCCGCGGCCGTTGCCGAGGCCAGTGAAGTAGACGAGTCGGAATATGTTGACATTGGACGCTCAACATTCGGAGTAGTAGCAGCTGAACTAGCTGCAGGCAATTCTTCGAGGTAAGCGGTTGGGACTAAACCTTCAGAGCCGAAGCCCACACGAATCTTCGTCCAGCCTCCATCTATTACGGACGTCAAATCAGTATCGCCCACAACACTGAAGAAGTTGGGACATTCTCACCATCAGGTTCAAGAATTGTGCATTCTTTGCCCTCCTCGACAGAGACCTCCCCCACGTCTCTAGCTTCGTATGGATACAATAACTTTGCCCTTGGCTTTGCTGCACTTTCGGCCGGAGGTAGCATAGGAGCACTTACGTATGCAGCAGGTGGAGGGGCAACAATTCGGTTTCTTCGTGACGAGTTCGAGGCGGCTGGCGTCGTCGTCGTCGTCGTTGGAGGTGCGCTTCTCTGAGGGGTGATGGAATCTTCGCTGTTACTAGTGGTGGACCCCACTCTCGGTATGGTTCCAGAAAGGGAACGATGGGCACTGGTCGTGTACCCAGAGCTTAAGCTGTTCATAGTGTCCTGTCTAGTCAAAGTTGCTCCGCCCGTTCCATTTGTAGCCGGAGCTACCGGAGCTTCAACAGCAGCATTAGCCGCAGCTTGTCGCTCAGCCTTGAGTTTCTTCTTCTCTTCTTTTGTCTGCTCCCCCGGACACTCAGCAGGAACCTTCATTTCGCATTTGTTGTGACATGTAAAGCCGCAATCCGTGCAACTAAAGCCCTTCGCACTAAGGCCCCATATTCGATCGCCACAGAGATCGCAATTGGTCGGGATTTTGAAAGTCTCCTGTTTGAAAGTGTGATTCTTCCCCCCGAGACTCAAGTCGCCTGCGACAGACGTAATCGTGGATATTTCAACTTCTGCCGTCAGCCTCTTGCGGTCTATGGAATGCAAATCCTCTTGTATCGAGAATATGGCTTTAACTATCTCAACCTCATCCCGCTTGTCTTTGCCATCCCGTATGTTCTGTCGCACCATCTTTGCGCCCTGCACCTCTCTCCTTTTGGCGTCGGATTCTGATTTGAGTTCCCGCAGCAGTGGCTTGCTCTTAGATAGTATGTTTCGGAGGAAGATCTTCGATGCCTCGTCAACTGCCATTGCATCTTGATCCAGCCATACAGGAGACGGCTCGAAAGCCATATCGGGTGGGTCGGTCCATTGTGTCGCATTATGTCGGACGAACATGATGCTGTCTAGGCTAGGATTATTGCGAAGTATTTCAGAGCTGAGACGTTTCATCTGGTCCACGCCGCGCTGCAATGTAGAGGTTTCCAGCGAAGAGGCAAGAGACCATAGAGAGTTCAGCTTGGAGATTCGCACTTCGGATAAGTCTTGTAATGAGTCCAGCAGTTCAGGAACGTATTCGTGGTAGTAACATTCTTTGAGCTTGTTCGTGACATTGATTCCTATCAGATATGTGTTTTTAACATTGTGCATTTCCATGAGCTGTTGGTTGTAGGCGCTTGCTGCTTTGGTTCTGCCATGATCCATAGCCGACTCGTTCTTCTTTCGGCGGTTTTCGACTTCCTGACAAGCAGCATCATATCGTCCTTTCAGCTTCTTAAGATCGCCGTAGGAGGAATCTCGCTCCTTAAGCAACTTCGTTTGATATTCGGCATGACTCTTCCGGAGTTCATCGTAACGTTTCTGAACGTACTCAAGAGGAGTGACAACTTGAGCAACAAGATCCTGGCCGAATTTGTCATGCTCGGACGCACGTGCTTCGAGTGTAGTCAATTGCGTGGTCCATGTCGTCAAAGAAGCCGATTCGAGAGAGCCTGGTGTCAAAGTAGGCGTATCCCCGACGCTCAGACTGCTCGACTTTTTGGCTTTCTTTTCGTAATACTTTTTCGCTAGACCAGCCAACTTTGCGCTATATTCTTTCTCGATCGCAGCTCGTTCTCGATAGAACTGTTGGATTTCCTCTAGCCAAGAGATCCCGTTTGCTACCTATAAGACGGGTGTAAGTCTCTGACAAGGCAGGTCGATTGTCGCAAAAGCAATTGCGCATACCCAGGCATCAACCGGCTTGTAGCCATCCTGTACTTGACTGTCAGTTTTTGAAGTAGCCAAAAGGCAAGTGACGCACCTTCAGCTCTTGGCCAAAGCTTACAGTCTCAACTTGCGCCATTCTGGGTCATCAGTGTGAGCATGCAGTCCAGGTCATCTCTCGTGATTTGTTGGATCAGATCCGACAGTGGTGCGGTTGCCTTCAAGGCACGATGAAGTCTCTGGCTTGTGAGCAGGGATACCAGTAGTAATGACAGTCATTATTTGCAGACTCTGGATGTCCTTGAAGGCAAGTTGCATTCCAAAGTTGCTGCGTAGTCCAGCGGTAGCGTCGCATTCCACGCGTTCGTGGGGAGGACCCCGAGCCACCAGGGTTAAACCTTACGCCCCCTAAGATCGCCCATTAAACTTAAACAGAGCCCCACTCTAAATTCATAGCTTGAGGCGGCGATTGGGTGTGCCTGACCTGAGGTCCTCTCAAATTATTTGAGAATTATCAACAGCCAACATTAAATCTTTCTCTTACGCTTTGAATAGACTTGAATACATTGTATTCCACCAACTTTAGCATTTATCCTGCAATTAGCATCGCGCCCAACTTTCTAGTTCCCAAACCCGCCTGCCCTTCGAACACAACCCCTTCGAACCTGAGTCTCCGGCCTTCACCCACAGTCTTCTCTACTGGACCGGCACAACTGAACATTCCATTCACGGATGACCATCTGGTCACTTATTTGACTCGCGAATTGAACAATGTCTTCGCCCAACGAGAGCACACCGCCTACAGCGGCTACCAGCAGTTCTTTGGCCGACCGCGTCACAAAGCCGGAACTCGCCACTACAAACACTCCTGGTATGAATGCAGCAGCACAAACCTTTCAGCCAACCTCTGGAAGATCCTGGGCCGACGAAGTCAATTCTCCTATCAGTGCTAATCCAGACTCAGCACCATTAGGCGGTCTTGACGCTGCTGCCAACCCTGCGACCACAACCACAACGGAGGAGAAAACACCCAACATACCACAAATGGATGGAGCAACAGCGCCTTTCAATGGCTCACAGCTACACGAGCCTGACTACCTAGTCGAACTTAAGCTTGCAGACATGCAGGCAGACCCAAACAATCCTCTCTACTCAATCAAGTCTTTCGATGAGCTTGGCTTGTTAGTTACTTATTTCATTCTCTCTATCCAACTTGAACTAACCCATCGACTTCTAGGAGTGAAAACATCCAGAAAGGCATCGTTGGCATGGGCTTTCGAAAACCATCAAAAGTACAAGAAAAGACCTTACCTCTGTTGATGATGAACCCTCCACAAAACCTAATCGGCCAGTCGCAGTCCGGTACTGGCAAGACTGCTGCATTTGTCCTCAACATCCTCCATCGTATCGATCTGAGCACAGAGCAAGCATGCAAAACTCCACAAGCTCTTGTGCTTGCGCCTAGCCGGGAGTTGGCTCGACAGATCGTTGGAGTCGTTAAGGTTATGGGATCATTCATACCAGGACTGTTGGTGGACGTGGCAGTGCCAACGGAAGCCTCACAACGCTCTAGAAAGGTCGAAGCTGCAGTCGTTGTTGGCACACCTGGTACAGTTATGGACATGATCCGGAGAAGATCAATGGACGCCCGCGCCATAAAGATCCTTGTCCTAGACGAGGCAGATAACATGCTAGACCAGCAAGGACTGGGTGATCAATGTACAAGGGTGAAAGGGTAAGTTAGCAGTGCTTTGCAAAGGCCGTCAGCGCTAATACTCGGCTGCAGCTTGCTTCCAAAAGGAATTCAGATTGTCCTCTTCTCCGCCACGTTTCCCGAACACGTCGTCAAGTATGCCACTGCATTCGCAGTCAATGCTAATCAGATGACACTTCGGCATGAAGACCTGACTGTTGAGGGTATCAAGCAGATCTATCTAGACTGCAACAGCGATGAGGACAAGTACGACGTGCTTGTCAAGTTCTACGGGCTCTTGACTATCGGATCGTCCATCATATTTGTCAAGGTAAGCTTCCTACTTTTTGCTTGCTGTGCTATGCTTATGTACTCATGTCTGACAGACCCGTGAAACTGCGCTTGCGATCGAACAGAGAATGACCGCTGAAGGTCACAAGGTCGTATCGCTGACAGGTGGATACGAGGGTGCCCAGCGAGATATGATCATTGACGCGTTCCGCCTTGGCCAGGCAAAGGTGCTGATTGCTACAAACGTGCTCTCTCGTGGTATCGATGTTCAGTCTGTCTCAATGGTCATCAATTATGACGTGCCAGATAAGCCGATTCAAGGCCAGCGAGGCTTCGCCGCAGATCCCCAGACCTACCTACATCGTATTGGTCGTACCGGCCGCTTCGGGCGTGTCGGCGTTGCAGTCACCTTCATCAGCAGTCGGAGAGACTGGGAAATGCTAATGGAAATCCAACAATATTTCGGGGCGGAGATGACAAAGGTTTCTACCGATGATTGGGATGATCTGGAAGAGACGGTCTCAAAAATCATCAAGAGCTCAAGGTCTGGTGCGAACTTCAAGACAGGTGGTGAGATGCAGATGTGATGAAAGGGAGAGGGGAATTAGAAGCAAGCGAAACTGTCGCGACAGTTCTCTTGGCACTCACAGTGATAACTATGGGGGGATTACGCCATTTCACCTTTTCCGGCCTTCCAAGTCTGCGACAACGCTCAAACAGGGGTGTGGAGCTCAACGTCGTCCAATGAATGCCACTTGATGCCAAGACCCAGCGGCACTACAGCGCCAGATCTGGATGGGCTGAACTGAAATGGGCTACGATTGAAGATTCCGAGCAATACATCTCGAGAACAAATATGATCGAATTTGTAAGATTAGCAAAAGTCGAATGAAAGAGCTTGATACCCAAATCATGACGAGACCAGATTTACCCGATACTTTCGCCACGAAGCTCGAGGAGCTCATGGTTTCACTTTTGATACGAATGTGCACTTGCCATACGTCAAATTGCTCTATATCCTAGTATGTTCGGATGAGGTCTTTTCACAGAGCGTCGGCGTTTCAGGCCATGCTGTGGATCCTCATATAGTATCTATTTCTTGACTGCCAACTTAGTGCCCTATTCATGATTAGGCCTACCGTACACTTGCGGATGAATCATTACCTGTAGCAGGATTTTGGCGCCCTGAAATTGATCTTTGCCATCTTTTGGAGGCTCTTGCGTCATTGATGCTCGTGAAATTCCTGCACAAATCGTCGTTGTGTAGGCGGAATTTTCTTGGCAACGCTACCAGTCGCAGCAGTCTGCAAGCAGATTCGCCAGCTGCTCAAGGCCTTTTCTGTCATCGTCATCGAAGCCTTTCAGCTCAGCACAGTCAATGTCGATGACGCCGACGACCTGCTACATTGTAAGCACAAAGACTTCCAAGCTGGCACTCCCGCGCACCTTCCCATCCACTGCAATTGGCACAACCACTTCACTCTTGCTATCCCCGTCACAAGCGATGTGACCTGGGAAGGTTTCCACATCTTCCAGAACCAAGCTTGAACCGTTCCTAGCCACAGACCCGCAGACTCCACTTCCAATCTTGATGGTTTGACAGGCGACCTTGCCATGGAACGGTCCAAGGATAAGCTGGCTAGGATCTCTCTTGTCAACAACGTAGAAGCCTGCCCAATTGACAGCAGTAGATGGCCCTTCAAGCGAATGGAACATGTGCCATAGTAGCGATGAAGCGTTTGCAGTATTGCAGACCCAGTTTCGTTGATCCTCCACAAGTGCTTTCATAGACTCCAGAACGTGGGCGTAAGCATCCTGCTTGCTCACACCAGTGGCAAAGTTCGACACGTCCGCGTGAGGCTATGGGAGTTAATAAAAGACGGCTGGCTTCCACTTAAGACTGGTCACCAGGAACGCACCATTTCATCAGCGACTTAACAGATATCAGCGCTTCAGGCCCTGTTCATCATGGCATGCATGTGGCATTAGCCTTTTCCCTATTAGAGGTCTGGTACCTACAGCAGCTCGCAAGTGGAGCAATCTTTCAGTACGGGATTGCGAAATAGCCTTGCCAGCCCTATCTAAACCAGAGATATCGTCATCAGCATGCCGATGATAGGCGTGCTTCTTAACTGCAATAGAGAGCTTAACCAATTGCGGCAATGAGGTGTGCCACCTCTAGTGATGTCACAATCAAAGCTTCGTAACAGCGGTCGAACTCAACCTCGTACACAACCACGATCCTGCGTTTGTATATTTCATGTTACAGTATCGCAAGACTCCTTTTCGACCTTCCTCCATCCACTCAGCAAGCGCTGCTTGAGCCTCTTGTCCTTGAGAAATTGTCACGGCAGAGTAATTCCCCAGCGAGTCACTTGACCGGATAGCAGCTTGATTAGAGAGCCGCATTGGATCCAGACGTAAGTTCCAGCAGAGCCATTCGACCTACCACCTAGAAAAAAACCAAGCAATCCTATACCAACTTTCACCATGTCTTGCCCCGACTGCTTCAAAGGCGGAGTCCACCATGAGCACGGCACAGCCACCGGCAAAGAGGAGACTCTCTACGGCAAAAATTGCTACATCGCCTCCGCCCCTGCGAGCTCAACCTCTAAATCCGCCATCCTCTTCCTCACTGACGCCTACGGTCTCGACCTCATCAACAACAAGCTGCTAGCCGACAAGTACGCCGCCCAAACCGGCTTCAAAGTCGTTGTCCCGGACATTATCCCCGGTGGGCCAGCACCCATCTACCTGATGAACACCATGTACGAAGTTACGGCTCCTGTCGCATGGCTCGATATCTGGGGCCAGCTGCGCCGCATCTCCGCCATCTTTGTCGCCATCACGACCATGGTGCCCTTTATATACCGCGCCGCCCCGGCAGGCGCGTATCCGCACGTGCTGAAGTTTGCACGGGCCATGCGCGCCGACCTGCCTGCTGGCGCCAAGATGGGAGTGGCGGGCTTCTGCTGGGGCGGCTTCGGGAGCACGAAGCTCTGCACCGAGACTGCCGTCGAGGGCGGGAGTGAGAAGCTGATCGACGCGCAGTACTGCGGCCACCCGTCTGGGCTGACCGTGCCGGATATGGTCTTGGATGCTGTGTCGAAGCTCAAGGTTCCGTACAGCATGGCGATTGGCGGTGAGGATTTTGTATTGGGTAAGGCCCAGGTACTACAGACAGAGGCGGCATTGAAGCAGAAGGTTGGCGAGCCAGAGGAGAACAATTATGAGATTAGGAGCTATCCGGTGAGTTTATTCGAAGGCATGGACGTCAGTTGTGCAGCATTGCTAATGCATAAATAGGGTTGTGGGCATGGTTTTACAGTTAGGGCGTTACCGGACAACAAAGTTGAGATTGAAGCGTCGGAGGAAGCTTGCAAACAGGCCGTGGAGTGGTATAAGAAGTACTTATGAAGGGGTTACAGGTAGTACCTCTATCTGAACAGATACGAGCTAAGTATGATTCCATAATGCAAGTCTGTAACGATAGGTGAGTTATTCTCCACAGTTTAATTACGCGGGCAATCTTTCCACAGTGCAGGCGTCTCAGGAGAGTCCGATGAACCTGTTCAAGAACGATTCAAGGTCTCGAGAATGCAAAACCTGTATGTTGGTTAATCTTTCCACCACAGCAAATCAACTTGCCACCCATAGCTCCATATCCAAAAGTCAATTCACTCTCTCATCGGTGGATCACGATGTTCCGACTCCAGATCTACTTTAGATCTCTGTCCACATAAGGTGGCAACTATTCATCTGAGTAGTACACCAGCGGCTCTCCAGCTGGTCGGAGCTCCCTCAGTTTGATGCCCATCTCTGTGTCCTCAGGCTTCCTCCTCTGCCGCTTGGGATTCATGCCCGATGTCAACATACAGGCAGAGTAAATGCTGACATCGCTCAGTGAAAGCCAAAAAAGGCATTGGGCCTGCTAATCCAAATCAGCCCTCAGTTGAATGCGAACCAAGTCCGCAGCTTCTGCTTTCAAATGCCGGCAGACCCAGCGCTTTTCAGGTTTGGGCCCTCCAAATCCTTCTGAGCTTGAACTGTCGATTTCGTTCCACGTGTTCAAGTCCGTGTTTGTCTTTTCCCATGGATTAGCTCAACTACATCGGTGTAGCCCTTGGCGGCTGCCTTCTCCAGCAACTCCTGCTCTTCATGTCTATCGAATATGGGCCCTTATCTAATTAGGAGCTTCATATGATTGTTCTCGATCGCAAGGACAATGTGCATCTTCTGCCTTTCGATCTTCCTGAGGATCACTTCGACTTCGCCTTTCTGGAATGGCCAGGCAATACTCTTCCCAACTTTCCTCAGGCCTTCCGCAGGAGACAGCCTCATGGTCAGTTGCTCCAAGGCTTCCTTGAGCTGCTCAAGCGGTCCTCTAGGACATCCCAGCGAGCTGATAATGCCAGACCATATTTCGCTTCGGGTCACTTGACCTTTGAGATTATATAGCAGCCCGCTCACATAGATGATTTCGTCTCGGATGGAAATGCGTTCTTTGGACGCATCTTTCATGCCGTTAAGGCCATGCACCACCGCTTGGGTCAATTGCAAAAGAGCAACAATACTTGCCGTGACACTAAGAGGATCACCCATTGTGCTAGAGATGACGGAATTGTTAAAGGTAAGAATGGTCTGCGAGTACTGAGAAATGCCTCCGTTTTGCTTTTCGGCGCAATCCAGCATGAGGGCTATGCACGCGATTACGGAGGTCGCTACCAAAAGTTTTATCCGCCAAGCCGCCAAGCCACGAAAATTCTGCCGGTTCTGCCACTTGGTGGCCGCCTCGCCACAAACAATCTTTTTGAGATCATGGCGCCTTATTATGACGCTTGCTGCGCGAGCGCAAGTTGTCGCTTTAAAGGTCTGGGGGGTGAAGATTGAACAAATCATTGCGAAAACTGACGTGTAAGATCGTACGATTCGATATATTTATCGCTTTGGCAACGGCGCGTTGAAGGGTTCTTCACTGTGGCGTCACCATTCTCCGCCGTCGACTTGAGGAACAAGATCAAGACCAAATATCCTAGTCACCGGCGGGCAGACGATGTGCTTTCGGTTCTGTTGCACAAGCTCCACAGCTCTGAGGCGAAGTGGTTGATCCGGATGATGCTCAACACCTATAGCCCAGCACAAGTACTGGAAGCATTGGCGATGCGGAGATTCCACTTTCTCTTGCCAGACATCCTCCGCTTTCAAAACTCTTTCAAGACAGCTGTCCAGTTGCTCCAGTCACCCACGATCCGGCTCATGCCAACCCGCGTTGCCAGCCGATGTTGAAGAACTGCTCAAGCAATCCTACATCCTCAATAAACCCTGCTTCCGCAATTTTACCAACTGAGAATACCTCCGGTTCTTCTTCAGCATTCCAAACTTTAGAGCCATCCTTGAGTCAAGCAGCAAATTCGATAACACAGGCTGTCTTAGAACTGTCCGACGGTCAACAAGCACCAACAACTGCATCCTTGTGACTAGCAGTGGAGGGACAATATGTGAGCACTTTCCTTAGACGGGAGATATCAAATGCGATTCGCTTTCACGTCAGGATTGCTCCGCGTATAGACTTGGAATATAGCGTATCCGAGAGCATGGAAAAGACAGGAGTTATGGCATCAAGCGGTAGGAACTTGAAGTTCTGGCTGAGGGCAGAGAAGGCGAACTCGCAAGTGCTGGTCGTAAGGAAGGGCAGGGCGCTGGGGTTTTTGTCGAGCAGGCTGCGATAGAAGCCGTTCTGCTCGCCTTCCTGGCCGACAACGGAAACAATGCCATGACCATACAATCACCTCCATCAGTGGCGAGGAGGGATGCGACATCCTGAAGGGTCCCAAGAACGACATCGGTGAAGGTGGATGCCAAAGCGATCGCGGAGTTGAAGTCCGAGATAGGGAAAGTTGTACTGGCAAGGCTGGATTGGGCTCGCGCCAAAGTGGGCGAGGGCTCCGTTGGCGTTAAGAGCGTGGAGCTCTTCTTGCGCCTGCACAGCAGTGAGAGCAGCGATGACGCTGTTGCGCTCGTTGGTGGATCGTCTGCAGTGCCGCCCCCGTGACCTCGTCCCACAGCCCAACGACGATTCGTTCTCTTCGCCTTTCGACACCACTTCATCGCGTTAGAGCACGCGTCAAAGGACAATGTAACCAGGTATGTATCAAGCGCTAGCAGTCAATGAAAGCAAGCTGTCTATCTCATAGATAGGTCTTGGAGCACTGTCAGGCTAATTCAGAGATTTTGAAGTGACTTGCGATAAATGGCGATTAGCATGCCGCAGTCTTCAAATCAATTGAGTAGCACAGGAGACACTTTGGAACATCTCCGCAAAGCACATCTTGGTTCTGAATGTGGATTTATGCCAGTGGGCTTGATGTCGCCTCTATTCGTCTGGTCAAAAGTACTATTTTGCGTGCAGATTTTGTACCACGACGACACAATTGTAAAGATCATGAAAGGATCGAAAGTCCTGCCTTTGGAAGGCAAGTTTCCCTTCGTCCTCGTTTCAGCTGCGTCTCTGGGGTACTGATGAGGCGAGTTCAACTTTAGGTTCATCCTTCATGCCCCCTGGAAGATTTTTCAGTTTGACTCAAGGCTCCCATCGTCGTCCAGCATGCGACGTGGCTATGCCTGGTCCAAATCCGAAACGAAGAAAGCTTCCCGCAGTTGTCATTCATAGACGACCAAAGGCATACCAGTACCTGGTGGATCCAGAACTCCTACCCGGCACGGCGAAGCAATGTTAGGTCTGGGTGGCGAGTAGACTGTCTGGCCATTGTTGGAAATAACAGTACATCTATCATCGAATGCAGCATTGGCAAGCCCATTCAGATTGAGGTATCCTGCGACTTGCAACAGATCGTCTGATGAAATGTAAAAGGCAAGACAGCCCAAGATGACTGCGAGGATGCCGTAAAGCAGACTCGCTGCCACCACCACCGCCAGAGCGGTGATCGGAATGCGCGCTACTAGCAGTGGCGTTCGCGTTTGTTCCCGAAGGTTGGTTCGTGGCGTAGTATACCCTCCGATCTTGCTCAATACTCTCATGCTATTTAAGTCGGCATATGCAATCGCAATGGCATCACTGGAGTTTTGCAAGGCCGCCGTAAGAACGTCGTCTTGTAGAAGGAAGCTAGTATCGCTTGGAGACTGATAGTAGGTTTGACTGCCATGATAGATCTCCGCCACAGAGCCGTTGGGGGTGGCAGTGAAAGAATACTTCTCAATGGTGCCGTTACTCCAGGTATAGTTGACATCATATGTTGTGTAGGAACAATTCAGCGTAAAATCCACGTAGAATTTCGACCCGATAAATAGGCCGGGATCGTGACTGAGGTTGGCGCCTGCAGATTCGCTAGCAACGGCAAATCTTCCTGCCACGCCCAAATATATTGGGTTGATTAGCTTGTCGTCAGGCAGAGGCGGAATGTTGCTTGGGTCTCCAGTTTGAGGATCGTAGCCGATAGTGTTGTAAGGATTTATCATTTCCGCCGAGTCATAACAGCCGTACTGCAGATTTGAGGATGGCTTCCAATTCATTCCAGGCGTGTATGGGTCCCAAGCCTTGTCGCTGCTCAGAGTGAGCTCGGTGATATTTGGAGCTTTCCCCAGTGTGCCCCAGAAGCCTGAAGTACAATTAAACTGAGTATGGTAGCCCCCATCACCCCCTACTCGCATATCACACTCCGGGGTCATGGGACGGCACTGGGTTGAGACCCCAATTGTAGATGCCGTGAAGTCAACGTATGACGATAATATGGTTGGCTGGGTCAGTACAATGGCTAGATTCCCATGAGTCAGGCCTCGTTGCTTCAGGCCTTGGCCTTGAATGAGTTGAATCTGTGAATGCTTTGAGTTGTTGTGTTCCAAGCGGAAGGCCTCATTCTCAGAAATCGCCAACTGGAGAGAGACGGCCTGAGTCTCCTGGTGGAAGTCGTATGAACAGGGGAATCCGTAATTTTCCTCGCGACTAAAGGTAAGACAGAATTCGGATAGACCACGACCGAAAGCAAAAGATGGTTCGTTGGCTACAGAGAGCGTCTCGAATTGAACTGTTTTGGTGATAATGTTAAGGGAAGTTTCGGCGGCAAACATGGTGGCTGCCAGCAGAACGCACAATGATAGGATGGTGGCAGCCCAATGTACGATTGCAGGGCAAACCGAGGCTTTGCGACCGTTAGATCTTGAAAACAGGCTGGCAAAATATGTACCAAGCGACCAAAATGATGCTAGTAAAAGGCTGACTACCAAGGCCATTTCGGCTGCAGTGGGCAATGGCATTGGCTTGGACATGGTTGAAGCATCACGCAGGAGCCGAGCTGCGAAGATGCTCCAAACGCTCATAATGGCTCCGCTTTGAATTGGTGCAAGAGTGCTTAGCCAGGATGCTAGAAAATTTAGGCGGGTTGCTGGGTAATCAACAAAGATGTAACCTTTGTCGAGTTCTCCCTTTCCGTTATTTTGTGGTCCGAATATACCGTTGCCTTTCCGGACCTGACGAGAAAAAACAATTCCGATCAGAGCGAGGGAAAGAGCGATATTAGGAAGTATGACCATCGCAACCGGAAGCACAATATTCTTCATAAGGGATGCTCTGTGGCCAAAGGAGCCTTGAGCCGACGACGGCGGCGGCGGCGGCGAAGGGGCACCGTTTTGTATTTGTTGCGTTAATGGTACCGCGTTGTGGTAATTCGCATCAAACACTCCATCATTCTCGTCGCTCGGTGTTTCATCCCATGTGAAAACAAATTCAGAGTTCAGGTACAACCTATTCAGCGGCATGCTCCATCGCGACTTGGCAACGTGGCGTAAGCGGCTCTTCTCTGGCTGAGGCTTCCTCCTCCAATCTGGGTATGTCGACATTTTGGTTTCCGGGATTTGGCTCCGAGAATAAGCACGCAATTCATTCCTAGAAAGTCTTAATAGGTCTTGCTTGATATTCTGGGGGCGCATTGAGGAAGCTTTGTTTAAGCTGAAGCACCGCCCCGGTTTGCGCGAACTTTTTGTGATATAGAAGTGTCTGCTGGGTTCTGCCTGCCCTATGACTAATGGGAATCAATGTGCGAACCACGTCTCGCCATCCTCGTCTCACTCCTCTCAGAGCCATGGCGCAATTGAATTTTTCACAATTAGGGCCCCAGGGCTGACTGTCTACGATAATCGACGCAACCTTCACAAGGACTTGAAAAGAGCTGAGGCGGAGCTATTGCCTGTCGGGGATAACAGCTCAGCATGGGTTCTACGAACATGGTGAGAAACGCACGAGTCACAGGAAGAACAAACGGTTTTTGATGACTCTTGGGTTGCTCAGCCTCGCAAAACGCGTCTTGTGCGAACTATGGCGCCCTAAAGGTCCTGGCAAAACCTCGGAGCTGAGGGGGAGACGTCAAATAAGAGTTTAGCGACAAGGCCAGAAATATTAGCGTATCGAACCGGAGTAATTGATATCCGCGACAATTTTAGCGATATAGGGCCTGGCGTGCTCACTCTTGTTGCCTGGTTCTTCAGTCAAGCCATGAAAATCATGTGTCTATTGGCTGGCAGCTCCGCAGCTCCCTGTCAGCAAAGAATCTTGCCGTACTAAATGGGGACACTTCTACAATCACATACCTGGCCCCCCTGGGTCTCGGAGAGGAACTACATATTCAGACTCGAAGCCTCCACAATTTGCAGGTTCCAACACTGCTGCCCTTTGGTATAGACGCAAAGAGTTTCTCCAACACACACGTTCTCAGCACGTCATCAATACATCATGGAGTTTGTCAGGTCTAACCCACGCTGGGTAGTCCCTTCGCTTATACTTATACCACTTCTCGCCCTCTGCATCTTCGCCCGAAGCGAATTGCAGGAGTTTCTCATCGCCTATCAAAAGGTTATCCTATTCGATACAAAACGTATCCTTGCTGCTGTCCTCCACCTACTTCTTTTCCCGTGGCACTGGATATTCTTCGACGTGGCCCCGTGCGCATGCTGCGTCACAGCAACGGCTTGCTAGTAACGCTCTACGGCCTTCATGAGCACTCGTGAGTAGTCGAACATGATCTAACCTAATCGAGTGCCGGTGCTAATACTTTGTAGCCCGTCACATCCAAGACACACTCTTGCAATATCTATTCTGAAGATCTCAAATCAGTGGTCCTCACTACCTAGACAAGCCCGGGTTTCGACCGCGGGGTGGATCCCCCCGGCCGCACCTAGCCATCACCCAGCCATCACCTAGCAACCACCAACGCTCACCCCAGCGTCACCGCGAGCTCAGGGCGGCGACGCCACCCGCTGGACCGGGACAGGAAATGTCAACTCGACTTGCGCAAAGTTCTCTTCACTCACTGTATTCGCAATTCATGTAGATCGAGGAAATGAAATGGATGGCCTTGCAAAATTCTTATGCCGTAGGGTATGATACAATGACATGATGTAACACTTTTCTCATTCAACGCATCTCTCATAACTTTAGCACAAATGATGGCATTGGTAAACACCCAGCCCGTTACCCATAAACCAGCGCCCTAACCTCGATACTCTCTCTCCCAACTGCACCTCCGGCGTCCTCGGGTCCACTAAAGCGGTGTGCAGCACTCTCTGCCCAACCCCATCCTTACTATCGAAACACTTCAAGAACAACCTCTCATCATTCTGCATCCCGCTCCAATAAAAGAACTTTTGTCCCTCATTGAACCGCACCGCAGCCGTCTCGCCAGTCCGATGTGGATATTAAGGTCGCAAGGCTGGCTGGCTATGTTCTGCTACTAGGTGAGGCAGAACTCCTCCGTTCCCCAATTAACAGAATGAAGCGGATCTCCTAACGCAGCGCCCAAACATCGAAAGCTCCTCTAAGGGGAAACTATGCCGGAAGATCTCGAAAAAAGGGATTCCCAATGTTACAGTTGTACAAACTGCAACTAACGATGGCGCACCTGATCTGGAGATCAGGCTGGACGTCCCCATGGAGCCGATAGATGGGCAGCGTGATGTTGGTGATACGACAAACCAGGTTTCAACCACATTGCACTGCCCGAGGTGAACAAGGGACCAACCTCAGGTAAGCAAGCAAACCTTTCACATTTGCTTCCGATTAAAAGGCCAGAAAAGAAGTTGCTAACATGTTGGTGTGTCCCAGGCTTGGAACCGCGGCAGCCTTCCTCAGCCAAATATCTCTGAGTGCCAGCATTTGGCAATGTTACACACAATGGCTCCGGAGGTCAATGCGGAAGACGTCGATGTCGATTCCAGCACTCGACGATGTCTTCGGGGCCGACACCTCGGTGCTGTCTTTTCTGAGCCTCGATATGTTACAAAGATTCAAAGTCGGCTACTTCATGGCTCTTTTCGCTTGGTAGGACGCGCCTGCATGGCAAATTGGGGTAAGGCGTCTTGTTGCTAATGTCCGGTTGTGTCCAGGAGTCTGATCCTCCCTCCTTTCTTCACGCCAGGCACGCTCTTTGTCTACCCAAACGCCAATAAAGTTGTGACGGAACAAGCTGTTCCATACCTGACCATTGCAAATAGCTCGGAGGGTCTTTACTATTCGTATTCACCCTCAATCGACGGGGATAGTTACAACCTTAAGAATGTTCCCTCGCGGGTCTTCGCTAGCCCAAGAACCATTCTGACTCTCTTATCGACAGCGACGACATCTCGCCGAGAAATTCTTCCTATGAAGGCACCATACAACCCACTCCTCGTACTCGGTCAACTTCTTTGGCCCAGCTGTTCAATGCGGCAAAGCCGGTGGAGTCAAAAATCGATGAGCTCCTCAGGCAGAAAATGGAGACACTAGTAGGATGCTAAGAACCTACCAATGGGCTCTACAGCTTCGTTCCAAGTTTTTCCCAGGGCGGAGTAATGGCGCTGCCTGATGTCCGATACCAGGAACCCGTTAATGCCTCGAACCAGCTGTGGATGGTGTCCATGAGATACGCAGAATCAGGCGATGACCAACCGTGTGAGTACAAGCCGTATCACCAGATTTGCAAGCCCTGGAACGCCACATATGATCCTCACCTTTCCTGGGAAAATGGACTCCAGAATATCACCGGGTCTCGAAGACTTCTTCATGAAGTGGAGCATACTCGGCCTTTATGTGGGTGCTCGCAGACCAATTAGTGGGGTCGTTTGGTTGGTTCAATGACACATCTACACCCAACAAGACGTTTGGCATGATCAACTCACCGATTCAGCATAACAGCCTGTTGGGGACTTCGGATTTGGACGTTTTCTTCGATTTCAACGAGGATAAAGGATCGTGTAAGCTCCCTTATGACAAATTGTCGGCACAAAGGCGACAAGACATAGATCTGGCCAAGAACCGGACAGTGGATGTCCTCATCGAGGAGCTGAGCTCCAACACAACAGTTAGTATAATGCACAACGATCTTCTCACGTAAGAACTTCTCCGAACCTCCGTACCCAAGGCTGACGGTCGTTTAGACACAACACCACAGCAAACGTCACGTACTGGAAAGACGTCAACCGCTACGGATACAGCCCGACTGGTCTTTTCATCCCATACGCACTTGCCTGCCTCTTCACGTCGATCACCGTCATCATCGGCGTATTCACCTTCAAACACGATGGAGTCCATCCGGACAGAAAATTCCAGGACACCCTCTGTGCATCAGGAGATCCCAAGACGATCCAGCTCGCCCTCGACAGAGATCCGACGACATCTCGGCGCCTATCCTTAGCAGCGGAGCATGGTGGCAGACATTCTACTTTTCGGGTGCAGGATGGGTGATGACATGATGATGATGATGGGATGCAAATAAGGGGAAAGAAATTTTTCGAGCGATGGCGACGTCAATTCCGGCGCCCCTTGCAGGCAAGGTTTCCGTAATCACCGGTGGTTCATGCGGCATTGGGGCGGGAATTGCAATTGATTTTGCCAGTAAGGGTTGCACCGGGATCGTGATCACATACGCAGGCAATAAAGATGTAGTGAAACACTGATTCTGTGAAGGTGACTGAATGGGGAAGTCTTTATGATGCAACTACGAAGGCGGCGATGGCCCTTGATCTGACGTGGAGCTCTTGAGAACGAGAGAGCCGTGAGAAAGAGGCAGTCACAAGGACGAGGAAATGGTGAGGACGAAGAAGCCGTGAGGATGAGGCAGCCATGAGGATGAAGAAGCCATGAGGACGAGGAAGCCGCGAGGATGACGAGGTCGTGAGAACGAAGAAGCCGTGAGGACTCAGTCGCCGCAGGACTGAGCGCCCGCAGCGCTTATTGAGAATGGAAAATCTTCTGGCCGTAAAGTATCTACCAAGTCGGGAGGTTGCAGAGCGAAGCTGAGGATCGTGATGTGTACCTCGGAGCACAGCTGGAGCAAGGACAGGTGTGGGCTGTTCTCACGTCAGTACTGAAAGTGAGCTCTATCACGAACAAAAGCCATACACAGGCAGGAAATTCTCCTTTCTGGACATCCTATTCAGTTGGATGCTTTGATCTATGACTCCAAGTCTCTTGGGTTCACATAATCCTGTCTGGGAGGCCGTAGGGACGTGACACCCATGAGGACTGCAGGGCCGTGAGGACTGTGAGCTCGTAGGGAGGTCGAGCCCTTAGGGACGTGGAGCCCATGAGGACTGCAGGGACGTGAGGGCTGCGAGCGCGCTGGGAGGTCGAGCCCCTAGGGACGTGGAGCCCGTGACGACTGCAGGGCCGTGAGGACCACGAGCGCATAGGGAGGTCGAGCTCATGAGGACTGCAGGGCATGAGGACTGCGAGCGCGTAGGGAGGTCGAGCCCATGAGGGACCGCGGCGCTGCGTGGGCCGATGACGAGGTTCATTGGACTTAGCTTTCGAGGTTGGTCACCGAATGCAATCTTTAAACTGCAAAAACTAGACTAGGATAAACTAGGCCAAAGAAGTGATTCTATGCAGGGCATAGACAGTGACCGCAGCAAACTACCACCGTAGACATTCCCGCCCACGATCGAATCTCAGCCTGACTCTCTCTGACCCATTGGATACCTCTATCGCTGCAGCAACCGCTTCATTGACCACCTACTTACTCCCGCTGGCTCTGCTCGATCATGCCTCTCCCCTATCGCGACTACACGATGGCCTATATCTGCCCTATGGGGGTGGAACTGGCCCCCGTCAAAGCCATGCTGGACCAGCTCCACCCCAGCCTACCCACTCAGCGCGACCAGAACAGCTATACATTAGGAGAAATGGGAGGACACAACATTATGATTGCGGTCCTGCCTAAGATTGGGACCAATTCTGCGGCGACGGTGGCGATCCAGCTCTTGAACGACTTTCCCTCCATCCAGTTCGGGCTGCTAGTAGGAGTCGGTACCAGTAGGCAACTGTGAATAGCAACCGAAACGCGACCTATTCGCAACAAACAAAAGAGAGCAGCTGTTGCTCCTCGCTTGTCGTAAGTCCTGATACCGAGATGGCTTCGTCTCCCTTGCCCATTGTTGAGTGGAGACGGAAATCTTGCAGTTGAGGTGTGAGAAAGTCGAATCTCTCGAGCTCCTGAGTTCTCTGTTGAGTGGGCTGGTGGGCCAGATTGCCAGTGTTGCAGAGGACGGTATTAGTTCACTGAGCTTGTGGTGCTATTGTCTCTATATTGGTCATATCCCCCGTATTCTCAATCCGAGTGAAATGGCCGCCTAAACCAGCTCCAGTCAAGCGTCGACCGCCGACCGCCTGCCGCTTTTATTTCGCGGAATTCGCCGTACCTTTGGTCTATATCTTCGTCACACCCCCCCGTCCTCGCCCACCTTGCTAATGCACCTCACCTCGCAGCCTACCGTCGACCTTTACCACGCCGCTTTGTCTCTCCTTCGGCCGCTCCGACTGCGCCCTCCGGACCAGCGTTCCTAGCTTCCTCGGGCGGTCCACCTGTTTCACCTCGACCTAGACGAACCTCGACGATTGGCTTACACCGCACCGTCGAAACGGGCCTAGGCATCGATGAAGACGCTCTGATGACGTCGACTATTACCTGAGGCCGTCGAGGCTAGGCATCTCGCCGGCCTAGCCTGCACGGAGAGATGCCGAGGACGATCTCACGGGCGTCCTCAATGCCGTCCTCCCCCCTCCTCGACGTTTCGGGTATATATGCAAGCCCTAGAGCCCCTTCTATCGCAGTCTAATCTCGACGTCGCCAATGAGAGAAATCCCGCAGCCGTCGAAAATGCAGGGAGTACGATTCCTTCACCCTAGATGGGAGGATATCCCCCTGCCCAGCTGAGAGTACGACTGAGCCAATACCAAAATTACCGCAGGAGATCAACCGAACAGTAAATCGGCGCTACTGTCGCGGCGAAGACCTGGCGCTACTAACAGCCCCATGGCAGGGTCCAAGGGCCAATTGCAAAAATGCCGTAGGATCAATAGGAAGAGACTGATATCACAATGGCGTCTCACCAGGCAGCAGGTCGTGGGCGATGTGGACCCACTGCTTGACTACGCTGGGTACTAGATAGGAAGACGAGCTGCGTGCACAGCGAGAAAATGCCGCACGCTCAGCCGGCGCTCCACTCAAGGAGGAAGCTGGCTTAAAGATAGCCACCGACACAGCTGGCATGCTCGGGCGGTCTCATTCTCATTGGCGAAAGGGAATTTGGCAGTGGTGGGCATGAGAGCGCGAGGGAGCCAATGGAGAAAGGCCTCACCGTAGTACTTCAGGCCGACACAACGCCAAGGGGACGTGGTCTCAACGTCACATCGTCCCGGCCTAGGGCTGGAGCCCATCCACTTACTGCTCTCTTGGAGAGCACGTGGACTACATGCTATGAAGCTGCCTGAATGTCTTAGACGCCTCGTCACGATGCGATGGGCCCGCCATTTTCGCACGACTCTGATGACGGGCAAGATCGGCTCTGATGCAGGCAGAGAGCGTTCCCAATTTACAGTGCAAGCGCGACGTCGTGGGTGTGAGGAAGCGGTCCTCTCGAGGAAAGAGACTCTGCAGCGAAGATATCCACCGATATGGACGGAGAAATCAGGTTCTGAGCCGTGCCAAGCAAGCAGTACGGGGTCAGAAACGAGGAGCGAGGGGCAAGGAGCAAGGATGATCTTTAAGACGAGGCTAGATGGACCGATTACTCGCAACAGGGCAGTGACCCCCGAGGAGGAGGAGGAGGAGGATCTCGGCCTTGGGGGCTTGTTTTTGGCTACCCCCGACCTTGATGACGTTGTCCCACCCTCTGCAAGTGCCCCTGACCCTCGCCGGCGACGGAAGGAGAAGGAGAGGCGTTATATAGAGCACCCAGGCGGCTGTGCACTTCTTGACAAGGAAAGATCCTCTACCCTCACCTTTAGGCGTGTATGCCTTGTGTGTCCGTGTAGGTGTGATCGGGCGGAGGGTGCGGAAAGTGTCAAAACCCTATTTTCGTAAACGTATTTTCTGGTAGTTATGAATTCACATGCTTTATCATTACGCACGCCAATGAGGTACACGCCCAGCGAGATGCACGCCAATGAGGGTACACGCCCAATGAGGCGCACGCCCAGTGAAGTGCACGCATATGAGGTACACGCTAATGAGATACACACCTATGAAGTGCACGCCCAAGAGGTGCACGCCCATGAGGTATACTCCAATGAGGACATACACATGGGGTGCATGCCCAGTGCGATACACACCCATGAGGTATACGCACATGAGGTACAAACACGTCCCCATCAAAATCTCCTAAGGCATTATCGCCTCCGTGGAAGCCGCTTGCGCAAAGGTGGAGAAAAATCCACACCAGCTCTAAGCCCCAATACACACTTCGTTGTGCAAAGTGCTACTGCAGACACAAGTACATTAGGTAGATAATTAAATTTTCACCAGCCTTTGGGCATCCTTTTCAGTAAGTCCCATCAGGATCGCATTCTGGAAGCTGAAGATCCACCCCTTTCGCATTCCAGCCAAGCCTCTTCACAAGCGACCACGAACGTCTCTTGCAAGCTCTGCTCTGTCCACCTTCCCATCAATACCCTCTCTTGCTTCTTCGTCCAGTGATGCTCAGCCGATAGGGTGCGCTGACACCAGAAATCCGCTAGCGCAGCTTTCTCCCTTACCAGCCTTTCTCCCGTGGCACCTTTCCTATCGTGTTATCATCTTTTCTTGCAACCATTGCTATTGTACCACCATTTCTTTCGGTTCGAGGCAGCAGGTAGTCGTGGGGCCTAGCAGGTAGTCGTGGGAAGATGGCAAGTAGTCGTGGGGCCCAGCAGGTAGTCGTGGGAGCCAGCAGGGAGTCGTGGGAGGCAGCAGGGTAGTCGTTGGGGGCAGCAGGGAGTCGTGGGAGGCAGCAGGTAGTTGTGGGAGGCAGCAGGTAGTCGTGGGGGGCAGCTGGGTAGTCGTGGGAGGCACGAGAGGTGACACACGACAGGGAGCGGCAAAAGTCTGAAATGTCAGCGTTCACAAGCTAATCAGAAATATCACCAAAATGCGCCCTCAGTTTCCTGTGGTGCTCATTTCCGGGTCAAACGCATCGCCTTTCATACTTAGGTTTTTTCTGTGCTTGCCAAGGCCGAAGGCAAGCCACGTGACCTAAGGAAAGCGGCCGGTGGCCGACGTTAGATCACAGACTGCTGTTTGAATCTAACCTTCCGCGACTTCAGTAGCCTCTGACATCGTCACCCATTTGGGGCATCGCTGTCAGGGATATTCCAGTGAAGATAAAGCTTATTCTTAAGCTAACAAATTTTGACCTGTTGATGGATCTATGGTTAATTGGTCTGAGGGCAACCACCTATCCTAATAACTGTCATCACTGTGCTCCTTCCATGGCCGGATTCGCCGCTGTCGCATCAACGTGGCGGACATGTATAAGAACGTATCGTTTTGGTTCGGCGGCTTCACATTGGTGTAGAGCCTTAAAGTTGAATCTTCGGTATGCTTCCAATGGGGCGATTGCATCTAACTTGAGGCCACATCAATACAAAGCGTTGAGCCAGAACAAACGCGAGATCCGTCTTCTCTTACTCCTGCCTGGGGAAACAGGAGATCCGGTCTCCACCAAAATTCGTCACATCTATCTCCAGGAGCACAATCACTCGCGCGTTTCCGATTGGACATGTGTCTCATACAGTTGGAGGAATGCTGAGAATCAAAAAGAGCTTGTGTGGATGAATGGAGAACCATTCCTTGTGACAGCCAATCTGTATAAAGCTCTGCACCATCTTCGATCACCGTCAGAGCCACGTTTGCTTTGGGTTGACCAGATGTGCATTGACCAACGAAATGTTGCAGAACGAAATTGGCAAGTGCAGATTATGGGTGAGATCTTCCAATCAGCAAGCTCGGTTGTTGCATGGCTCGGCGTGGATGACTGGAGCACCCGTACCATTATCGACATGCTTAGCACTCTGGATGAGCTAGATATAAGAGCGCGCTTCTCTCAGCCTTATGACGATGGAACAACCTTGCATCCAGCCCTTGAAGCACGCAATGGAAAGTGGCTTTGGCAAAGGCTTTTGTCGTTCTTAGAAAATGACGAGTGGGACAGACCCCCTAAACCACGAGCTACTCGAATACTGACGGATCTGTTTATTCAATGTATGAAGAATCCTTGGTTTGATCGACTATGGGTTGTGCAAGAAGCAGCGCTAGCCAAGCAACTCTTCCTCCAGTGCGGGCCGTCTGTGTCTAGTTGGGAAGCCTTCAAAGCAGCTCTGGATACACTCTACATTTACAGCAATGAAAAGAGGCTGGACAGATATTGGTACAAAATGATGTCAATACACCATGTTCGCTCAGCAGTTGTCAGAAATAACTGGTTGGCTTCGTTTCCGCTTTCAACTCTGGTGCAACATCACAGAAACCGCCTAGCTGTCAATGATCGTGACAAAATATACGCCCTACTTGGACTTACTAAGTCAGAGTATTTCACCATGAACTGGGTTGACTATGGACGAACAGTACAATCTGTATATTCTTCCTTCAGCAGACGTTGTATCAAGGACGAGGGCAATCTAAATATTCTGAAGGGGTGTTGTGTCGGCAGGAAAGGGAGGAAATACAATCTTCCCTCTTGGGCAACAGACTGGACCGAAGGCCACTATCCAGATCGCCAGGATTCAAGTGGACTCTGTGGTCTTGCCTATTCTGAGCAGCTTCAAGTCGACGATGATAATTTGGTGGACACTAGGTTTAGACGCCAGGCCGTTTTCAGTACAGAATCAAAAGGCCTGATTCAATTAGCTGGCGTCCAAATTGATATTGTACAAAATGTGGCTCAGGAAGCACATTTTGCCCACCTCATTGGCTCTCCGTCATCGCTAACTTGGGCAGCCTGGGAGAAGTTGGTAATGAAAGAATGGGGCCCGCTAGTGTATCCCACAAAAGCATCACGGAGAGAGGCTTTTTGGCGTACTATGATTGCAGGTTTGACACATCAGACGCAGAGAGATGCTTCCGATCTTGGGCAACAATTCGAACAGTGGTGGAATCAAGCTGCAGAACGCACCCACCATTTGCAGGACGATGAACAACAGGATGAAAGTTTCAAATACCCAACGGACTTTCGCGATTGGCTTTCGAAACTTTATTTCACCATTCGGCCAAATTCAAGACTCTTCCTGACCCAACGTGGCTTTATTGGTCTCACATGTGAACACACAGTACCGGGTGACAAAGTCTGTCTTCTCTGGGGTGGCCGGTTCCCGTTCTTACTGCGAGAGCAGGCATCAGAGAGTGATTCGAAGACGAAAAATACCAGTGTAGTCAGAAATCATGCTCTAGTAGGTGGCGAAGCTTACGTCCATGGACTCGCAGATCAGGCGTTCAAAATCGTTGAAGATGAGGGGATATCTGAGCAGGTCTTTCACCTTATCTAAGCTTCCGCCTTTCAAGATGTTGTGCAGCGAAGCCGGGAAGATCTCGGGAACGAATTCCCTGATGAGGCATGCATCTATGCGCTTTGGCAGCTGGCTTGGATATGCAAGATCCGAGGAGACTTTGCGCAAAGCGAGGAATGTTGGCGAGCGGCGTTGACTGGTGCGATTAACGAATGGGGGAAAGGTGAAGAGGACTATCTACATGATTAAACCAATTCATCATCTGAGGTCTCCACAGAGCTCTGGCAAGGCGCCTGTCTTCATCCCCCCAACCAGCGCCTGATCACGCACGCCGCAGGGCTTGGCGCCAAGTCAACCGGAACTACTATTCTCCGGCGTTTTGTATTTTACTTTAGGTGGCTTTTTCTTTGGTACCAAAACCGGTTTTTTACGATAAAAAAACGAAAATGCCCATCCCTGCAGTCTTCGTTCCATCACCGCTAATGCGAGCACCCCCATCAAATGACATCCCAGCCAATGTTTGATGCACCAAAATCCCACCGCCCAAATGCATCCCCAGAAGCTAGGACACCCATTCCAGTATCGCGAGCAGGTCCCCGAATGAAAATGGAGCCGCCTCAGCAACAGCAGCAACAGCGGCAGGTCCAACAAGCTCAATAGGTGTGCACCTCATGGGCGTGCATCTTACGGGCATGCATCTCACGGGCGTGTATCTTTGGCGTGCATTTCACGGGCATGGATCACAGGATGCAGTCTTTTTTACTTAGTCGTACGTACGTATTTGCGGCAGGAGGCTCACCGGCCCGAGGGCCCCGGCCTAAGGCGACGCTCGGTACCAAATTGGTGCGGAGGTACAGAGCGGATCAGCGGGCTGCGACCAGAGTCCTCACGAAGTGGTCGTCGCGGTTGCAGGAAGCGGGCAGCGCAGTCATCAGGCTCTTGTGCATTCATCGTGCCTTTTATGCGGTCACACGCCGTAGAAGCAGCCAGGGCAAGGTGTCTCAGGTCTTTCTCTAAGCAGGCGCAACGAGGGACTGGAGGTTGGCAGCAGGTAGCCGTGGAGGGCGGTAGGTAGTCGTGGGAGGGAGTAGGTAGTCGTGGGAGGCAGCAGGTAGTCGTGGACAACAGGAAGTCGTGGGAGGCAGCAGGAAGTCGTGGAAGATGTGTAGCCACTCGCCAGCACGGTAGGGGTGGCAAAAACCTGAAACGTCAGCATTCACAAGCCCAATCAAATATCACCTATAGACACCCCTCAGTTTCCTGTGGTGCTCATTCAGGGTCTAACGCACCGTCTCCATTACTTGATTTTTCTTTCCGAGTCAAGAGTCGAGCTTGCCAAGCCCGAAAGCAAGCCACGTGACCTAAGAAACATCACGTTGGCTCGGGGTTGGCTGGCGTTCAATTTCAGGACGGTACTCTGGTACTAGTACCTTACATGGAAAAGGCTTGGTATTTTGCCCGTGAGCGCAAAGGGAGCAGAAAGCAGCAACAAACGAGGCCAAATTCGGCGCCCATTTCACTCAGATTGTTAGATTCTCCGCATCGTGGCTAACATGCGAATGTAGCTCCGGCTACATGGCACCGTAGACATCCAACACGCTTGGCACCTAAAGCTAATACAACGTCCTTTGCGACGCTCTAATGGTGCATGGGCATAATTCAGACCAATTCCAATGCATGCACAGTTTGTACAAAACAGACACGGCAACCATTCGAAATGGGGGCAATGAAATCTCAGGATTCTCGACACGAGCCGATGTATGCTCCACCGCATTTACATAGCCGTCCTTGTCACCAACTGTAGATCTGTCTGTCCACCGACAGCCCTTTTCCACACTTTAAGGCCCTGGGAAAGAGTCTCTCGAGTTCTCATATCCTCATTGCTGGATGGAGAACTCTGCCCCACGAGATGACACATTAGGAAGGCCAGGTGCCTAATAGGGTTAGATTAGATCTCCATGGACCAGACGCACCCGGGCGTGACGCCAAGACGTGTCACGCTGGCTTGGATCTTGGACTTCAGACTAAGCATAGAAGTCGGGCTTTATTCGTGTATGCGTCGTCACTCAAACATACGATTTATACCATGCTGGGATGAAATCAAATGGATGTACGAGGACTGGACAGCTGGACATCCTCTTCACACCTCTGAAGAGGACATCCTTGCCGTCTTACCAGTCGAAGGCTTACCCATCCGACACGCCTGCAGAAAATGCCCTATTTGAAAAGGCTGGAAGCGATATACGCAGCAATGACATCTTGCTTCCTTTGGGCGAACAAGCGTGGAGGCGGTCACGGGGTTAGGACACCTTTTGGCCGAGCGCCTGCAGATTCGGCCCATACTAAACCTTACCTCCGTCAATGATGTTTTCAGAATCGAGATCCCTGGAACTACATGCTACAGTGATGTTATGGTATCCGCCTTCCAATAGCGGTAGTGCTTGTGATGTTGGCATTCGGGCTGGCTTGTTGCCTTGCGCCGACTCCATGATCTCAAGGCGTGCTAATTGGCGACTGTGCCACATGGTTGACTCATGCATATATCGGAATTTAAGTATACCGAAGTGCCGAATATGAAATATACAAGGGCGCAGCTCCTATCGTGGAATCGATCGATCGAGCGGAGAATATCACCATAACGGTTCTTAGAGCCTGCTCTGTATCACATTTCCGCGGCTCTGAAGTCATGTCGAAAACAATCGTCCTTGTGACAGGTTGGTTACGACGATTCCAGCTTTGTTCATGTTGACTAATGCTCTGAAGGTGCCAACTCTGGCGTTGGCTACGCTATCACCAAACACCTCGCTACTGCTGGAGCCGACTATCATGTCATACTAGCATGCCGGTCAATCGAGAACGCCAAGGCGGCTCTTGCACAGATCCAGGCAGACGGTATTAAAGGCTCGCTCTCAGTCGTCCAGTTGGACGTCACAGACGTGACCTCGGTTGAGAAGGCCGCGAGATCTGTTGAGGCCGAATTTGGCCGAGTGGACGTCATCATCAATAATGCCGGCGTAGCCAGCAAAGACCCCAGCCTCAAGAATCAGCTGGATATAGTCTTCGCAACCAACGCTACGGGGCCAGCCATTGTGACCGATGTCTTCAAACCATTGCTCCTCAAATCGAGCGATGCTCGTCTCATTTATGTCACCAGCAGCTTAGGATCCCTTACGATGGTATCCGATCCCAATGACCCTAGGTACAATGTCCCTGCCAAAACGTATTGCATCAGTAAGGCGGCCTTGAACATGCTCATGATCCAAGATTGGAAGGAGCTTGGCCCCCAAGGAGTGAAGGTCTGGGCGATGTGCCCCGGCTTTGTTGAGTCGAACCTGCGTGGCAAGACTCAGGAGGACTATGATGCAGCTGCCAAACGGGGGGCTCTTCCTGCCTCAACCAGTGCAGAGACCGCGATGCGGATCATTACGGGTGGTGAGGATGCGAATGTCGGCAAGGTCGTGCACAGGGAAGGACTTTACCCTTGGTAAAGGTTGCTATAGGCTGGCCTGCTATGAGCGCTGAGGCTGAGCGAGTCTTTAGCGACACTAAGCTCTTCATTTCCGACTTGCGCAGTTGCCTGGGGCCGGAAATCGTTGAGGCGTTGGAGTGTATACGCAAATAGTTACTAGCAGGGCTCTCGGTGGCGACGATGAGGGCAACTAACTATCTGGGACTCTGACTGGTATCAAGATAGTCGTCATTAGATCGCTCTACTTATCCGTTTTCTCCACTACAACCCATTTCCTGGGCTCGTGCTTGATGGTACGGCCTATGAAAGCCGGATCGGTGCTCTTAGGCAGAGACACGACCGAGGCCAACGACCAGGGCAACAGACCCTCCTTTTCACTACACGTGCCGGTAACACCATCCGTACCCTCTAACACAAGCTGCACAGCTCTAATCGCACCCTTCTTCGGATTCGTCTCCTTCGTCTTCTTGATCCCGTTAAGTCCTGTCACGGTGTACGGGACTTCTTCGAGTAGAAGGCACGCAGCATGTTCATGGCCAATTTGCTCGGGTTGTAAAACGGCACAGGCGCGAACTATGGTATTCGACTCGGGCACGCGCGCAATACTGCCGAGGTGTGACGAGATGAAGATAACTTTCGGAATCGTCGACTTCTCTAGCAGCGGCGCCACCGTCTCGGCCAGGGCGGCAGCCGAGGTGACATTGACGGAGAAGCCGTGGTCGAAGAGCTGGCGCAGACTCCTTTGGCTAGGTGGCTGATCGCGGCCCGCCGTGCCGGTATTGTTGATGAGGATGTCGAAGTTCTGCTCGATGGTCTGGAAGCAGCGGTTGATGGAGTCGTCGAGCGTGATGTCGAGTTGGAAGTCTTGATCATCCTCAATTTCGTCCTCATCATATTCTAGGACTTCCTCGTCGAAGGGTTGTAGAAATTGTTCTACAGGAACTTTCCTTAGGCGTTTAGGTGCTAGTAAAGCTACCATCAGCGTAGGTGCACCGATCCACATCCATCCGTTGGACTCGAAGATTCTTGTACCCTGTTGCAAGCTCCGGTCAGGCGAAATGCGCGTGGAGATGTGCAGAGTGGCTGAAGACGTACTTGAATCTTAGAGTCCAAATGCCGACACAACTGGGAGCTCTTGTAAAGCTGGAGTAGGACTGCGCGGATCATTACTCTCACGGTCCCAGGTAAGCGTGATATGTTGCACCCTCAATGCCCATGAAGCTATGATGCACCTAGCAACTCTCCCGCAGTCTTCAATCTCGATTGGACCTTTTGTAATTTTGTTAGTCACTGTTTCCACGTCCTTATCCAAGTCATCTTGGTGGCCATTCTTGTAATTTGTTTTTAGGAGGTCGCAACACTTGTTATAAATCTCTTCAACCTGCCTTTTAGGATTTCCTCCTTTGGATAGTGACTTTGCCGTTAGGCGCTCGAGCGCTGTCATGTATCGGCCAAACAGTGCGCCAGCATGGCGGCTAGTGGGTGTAATCGAATGATCAGCCTCACTCATGCCGGGGCCATTCCGAGCTCTCTTTGCTACGTAATTTCCGAAGAGATTTAACTTCGGACAGTCATTGTGGAGTGCGTCAACCAAGTTCTGGAGGGCCCTGATAATACGACCGCAGTATGGGCAGTCCTTATTGAAGACTCGTATACCGGTGACGGTAAATAGGACAGCGTCTGTCAGCCTTTTTCCAGCCTGAGGAACAAGTCCTCCAAACGCAATCCCTGCAACCGCTTTGAACCAGCTTTCACCAGCCTTGTCTTGAACTCCATAGATGGCGAAGTCGTGAGCAGTTGGCAGGCGATACAGGTATTTTAAGGTTGCATCAAGTACATAATCGGAGGCTTTTGAGATCTGGCCCAGCTGAGCCAGCTGGTCCGCCTGGGCCCCCCTGATTATCTCCAGAAGTGACGAATTGACGTATATAGAATGTACGCAGCCTTCCGACAGCTTGAATGGAAGGCTATCACAGGCCATGTGTTTGGCAAAAAGTGTTGAATATCCGCTTCCTTTTGAAGCCTCATGATCGGGCTGTCGATGCTGATAGGTCAGACGAAGTCCCCAGTCGAGGAAATTGGATTTTGCATTGAGGTGTATTCCAAAGGGACCTATCCCGGACACTGAATTCTCGTTGTCCTTGACTAAATTAATCCCCATGACTAATGCGAGTCCAGCCAATTCTTCTCGAGAAGTTTCAATGCAAGGTATGCTGTTCACAATCCATAGTGGTCGGACATCTGGTAAGCAGAGTATTTCGTTCGAACCTCCAAGTGGCCCAGTAATGTCGGTATTCTCTTGTGTCCTGGTATTTTCCTCGCCATTGCCTGCAGTGGTTTGATCGTTTTGAGGCCCCGGCTGTCGATATGAATGTATCACGTCTTCAATATCTCGATATGCGGTTTCAACCATGTCCCCAATATCTCGACAAGCTTTTTCAACCTCTCCCCAATAATTTTGAACGGTCTTCAATACTTGGGAACGCTTGCATGGAGGAAGCGATGAACTCTTGCTAAGATCCCGTACACAGCACACCATTGCTGGGCATTTCGTCGTTTCCTTTTGGTTAGGTAGGTATAGGAAATGTCTCTCTGGACCTGAAGGAGTGTCTGAGTGCGATTTTGGAGGTTTGCGCAAGAGCATAATGGGCTTTAGTTTAGCCCAGATTGTTGCGATGCTTCGTGGCGGTTTTGGAAGGCTTGTTGTGCTTGTCGAGAGGTCACTAATCCTCTTCACCGGTCTAGCGATCTTGTATGCCTCTATGGAACCGGACGACATAGAAACCTGAATATCTCTTTCCCCTCGTATTTCCTGCTTTTCTAAATCATCCGTCGGTGTCTGGGATGGTCGATTCATCGGTTCCTGGGATGGCCCATTCGTTGGTGTCTGGGATGGTCCACTCGTCGGTGCCTGGGGAGGTTCATTCGTTGACGTCTGGGATGGTTCATTCATCGATGCCTGGGGTGATGTATCGCAGCCAACCTTCTCACAACGATTCCGTAGCTTATCGACATCTTTATCCGCTTGGGACAAGAACCCTTTAACAAATTCGTTGTGAGCCCTTGCTTCGCAGGTTCGGCTTTTCTCCAACCATGCCATTTCGTTGAAAAACTGGGTATAGAGGCTCACCCAGCATACCTCTTGGGGAGACGGAGGTATATGGTCGAACATCGATGATGTATACATCAGATCATCTCCGGCTCGAATAAGGTTCGCGATGGTTGGAACTTTGGGAATTCTAGTAATTCCCAACGAGGAAAATTCAACCAACCCCGATAGCAGCTTCGCCAGAAAATAAGCCAGCCTTCGCGGCTGCTTTGCCACAAAATAACCCATCAGTCTCTTTTGGCAGCATATTCTTCCGACATCTCCTCTCGCCGCCTGTTCCGCTTCTTGCTTGATGTCGACCCTGTCTAATTCGTCTTCATAATCTGCGTGCTATTGGCTAAGATAGACTCTTCTTTTGACGCCGACGGACCTGATGACGACCTTTTCACCGCATTCGGCACCGAGACCTTAGCCGAGGGCTTCGCAAGTACACCGAGTTCGAGGACGGATATGCCTGTGGAGGTAATCAGCGGTGAGCCTATGATCCCTAGTGAATTGTCGTCATTACGCACCTCGATGCTGTCCCAACGTGCATATGGTGGCGTACCTCCCTTGTAGACCTGGTCTATATTTTTCAGCTGAGCCGAAGTCGGCAAGCGTTAGGTGATCCTTGCCGTCGAGAGGGAGGTCGTATATCACCGTGAGCATATTGTTGGGATTCGAGCGACGCGGTGGCACTACAACGCTGTCTCATCCATCGGTGTTTGAGGCGTGTTGGCTCTTTGCATCAGACTGAAACAACTTGATCATTGTTGATCTCATGTCTAATCTGATGGGATCCTTAGGCGCTGGTCGAGAGTACCACCACTATAAAATGCCATGAAATTTGCTGCTGGCAGGCGTGAGAAGCTTTGGACAATGTCCGCGCAACAAGGCTCTCGGCTAAGCTCGTCCAAGATAGTATTTTCACGGCTGAAGTCCTCATGTCCTTTGACCACAGGTATCTTCACAGCGGTGCACTGGTTGATACTGTACACGTGGCCAACTGCACCGGCAGAAAGAAATTGTAGATACGGGCCGTGACCTTAACGTAGGTCTGGTCCATGAGGTCGTTGCTAAATACTGAAGTCAGGAGGGAGAGGGAGGGGGCAGAGGGCATGAGAATCCAAAACGGGCTCCCTGTACGAAGTTCAAAGCTGACCAAATTTTGCGCCGCGAGAGGGCAGGGGTTCGAGATTAGGTTCCTGTCTAGCGTGAGTGTGAAGGACGCAGAAAGCGGCGGCAAAGGCTGCTAGATTCGGCGCCCCATTTGGATATACGCTTTCCCTGCATTGTTTGCAAGGTGGTTCTCTTGTTGAAAGCCACACGACACTGCATATCGGCTCTCCAACTTGCATCCGTGACAGTTTCCCTTTGGTAAGATATTTCGACATTCGCCTGTACCTACAATTGCCCTTTTTACCAAATTGCGTCATCCAATTTTCTTTGGTCACAAGTTGATATTCGCTCCGAGTTTATGCTCTATATTGTTTTCAAAGAAGCATTTGATATCTGACGAAGCAAGCCCTACCCAACACCACTGGCATTCCCCGCCCCCAAGACTCGTCTGCTTTCCAAAAGACAGAACTCTAACTATACACGTCCTTCTACAAACACCTACAAAGATGGCAGAGAGAAGACATTCCCGCTCGGAATCCCGACCACAAGTCCACCCCCCAACATCTTGGGCCACACCGTCCGCCGACTTCAAAACCCCCACTGAAGTCCAAGAATGGTACCGCGACGGCTTCATCGTGACGACCGACCGTTCGCTGATCTCCCTCCCCGCTCTCGCCGCCGCCTTCTCCACCAAGGCCATGTACTGGACAAGCGCGTACCCGGAGCCCGTCATGCGCGCCATCATCGACAATTCGTGCTGTTTCTCACTCCTCAGTACCGAGGGCCAGATTGGCTTTGCGCGCGCCGTCACCGACTACGTCACCTTCTTCTACCTGACTGACGTCTACGTCGACGAGAAGTGGCAGCGACAAGGGCTAGGCTCGTGGATGATTGATTGTGTCCAGGAGTTTGTGGAGAGCATGCCTTACCTGAGGAGGTCGTTGTTGCTCACAAGCAAAGGGTCAAGTGGGGGGTTTTACGAGAAGACAATGAAGATGGGACCCTTGCCAGAGCCCCTACGCGCGCTGTCGTGGAGAGGGCCTGGAGGGCAGGTCTGAGTTCGAAGAACTAGGGCAGCGCCAGAAAGGACAAAGGGGGATACTTTGTGGAAAGGAGTACATTAGAAGCAGTCTAGCCTGGCAAGGCCGGAATTCGAATGAACATCGGTCTATTCAAGAAAGTAAAAGCTCAGAGCTCCAGCTGAGGATTTTGATCCACGGTCCGCCACTCTGCCTTCCGGCCAATGACTGTTTCGGGTCCAAAGTATGTTTTCATGATCTTTTTCAGCTCCTTGCTACTTATCTCCATATGATTGCCACTCAGTGTCTCAAAGATCAACCCACCTCTCTCATCCAGTGTCTTCAGCCCAAGCCAATCCTCCTCGTAGATTGGCCTGTCTTTCAGCCAAGTGACGTGTTCACTGGTGGTATTGACCTCGGCGAACCAGCCACTCTCTTTTGGCACCACCGTCGTGTCGTTCTTGAACATGAACATCACGAACTTGTTGAGCGAGCTCAGATTCTTCTTGTAGGTTTGATTCTTGAGTGGTCGCTCGTTGTTGATGTCTGCAAGGAAGTTGCTGGACTCGAGGTAGCTGTCGAGCTCGTCAAGGTTTCGGAAGTACTGCGCAGGGACCAGCCGACTCTGCACAAAGCTCGACCAGGTACCCGACCGTAGAAGAGCATTCGCGGCCTGGCAGACAAAATCTGTGGCACTTTTGCATTTCTGAAACTCAGCGATGCCGTTGTGTTGCGAGCCAAAGGTGACCAGATTCCGCACCGGCGGGTTGTTGCACCTTTCAATGTAGCCCCGCAGGAACTGTCCGCCTTGTGAAAAGCCGAGAGCGTCGATCGCAGGGGCGGTGCTCAGTATAGGATCCGATGCCAGTTGCTCGCAAACTTGCTCAACCTGTTCGGTGAGGTTGCCGAAAAAGGATGCAGTGCGATCTGAGGCGCCGTCGTCTGCCAGCTGGATGATGTGAACATATGTTCCAGGATTGACTTCATTCGCCAGTGTAGCAACATCTTTGAGGCCATCATTATCGAACCTGTCTCCTAGGCCGTGCCATATGACGAGTGGGAGTGGCGTATCATCGTCGACAGGCGAGGGAGCGACGGACGGTGCCTGGACCAGATCGACGGATGGGGAGAGAAAGGCTTCCGGGTAAATGACGAAGGATACTGTAGGAGCGACGGCTAGAGCGACAAGCAGAGCAAAGGACTTGACCGACATCTTGAGTAGGTTTCTCCGAAAATCGACAGCGGAGCAAATCGGGCTTGCGTTGTGACAGGACTAGTAACAGGGCATCCGCAGCTGTCTGAAGCTCTCTCCGAATATCTTGGCAGGTCATTCCGAAACTCGCCGCATTTCTCAAAGTCTTCAAGCCTCGGCGGAGCGAGGCTTTGAGCAGATTATTTCCTCTAAAGCTGAATAACTCATCACGGGTGTGATCAATTCTCGTACGGTCACATTTTTCAAAGCAGTGGTCATTTGCATAATCAGAAAAACTCAGATGCGCATCACGTCAGACTCAGTGTGTTTCCCATTGAGGCCGCAATTCTGTAATTTTCGTTGAGCTTGTTTCGAATTTGCGAAACGGCTGAATGAGCTGCGCTATTTCTTGTCGTATCATTTGATTGTATCAGTAGCAATCGTTTCTTTTCGAATGACACTATGCGCCAAAAAAGCAAACGGGGCTGGGCCCGAAATTTTCTCTATTCCCCCCGGAGCTGAGACTCTAAAGTTACCGGCAGAAGATTTTTATGCTGGGGGACAATTTCAATCATTTCTAGCTGGAAAAGAGAGAACCGCCAAAAATGATGGGCACAGCGAATGATGCTCACAAGGCGTAAGCGAGAACCGGCGAACTTCCCCTTCCTGGGCTGGGCCCAGCCCCAGCCTAGGGCCACTTTTTTCGCGCCCACCGAAAGTCCGAACCCCTCGCATAACTCGGCAGGTGGCGAGCAGGGATGATGCGGAGGTTGCAACTCAAACGCACATACAAGCGGCTAGCCTTTTGCTTCTCTCCCCTACCCGGCGCGGGTTGTGCTCTTCGTCGCCGTTTTGCCCGTGTGGATGCAGCGTCCGCTCGTTCGTTCTTTGTGTGTGTGGGGGTTATCAGCTCCTTGTTCTCGAAGGCCTTTTCGTTCCTTAACTACCCTCGTTTGCTCGTTGTTAGATCCAGGCGCTTTTGTTCCAACCCCTCGACGTGATCAAACCAATCCTCCTAATCCCTCACCACGCGTTTCACTGATCATCCCCTTAAGAGTATCAGGAGTTCACGTTCACTCACTACCACCTTCCAAGTCCGCTCTCGTCACGCAGAACTTCTGTTGCCGGACCGTCCTCAAACTGCGCGGCAGTGTCCTGCCGTAAGATTCCCACCGCGGCTGAACCACTTGATCTATTTTGGCGGCACCACAAAACAATGCCCCCCTAAGACCGCTTGAACCAAAGTCCCGTAGAAGGACATTAATTCTCCACAACTGTACATTTTACATCACAAATCAAATCATACCGCAACCTACACCTCATATCTCAGCGTTCGCAGACATGTGCAAAGCACACGTTCTACGCTTCGACTGCGCCCACGGCCTCCTCATGTCCATTGAGGTCTGCCCGACCGCACCTTGCCCTAACCTCAAGATGACTGGCGTCCGTCTACCAAAACAACCATACCGCTGTTACAACTGCCAGCGAAAGCGCTGTACGACTTCGTCGACTGACTCCTCTGCCACCACGTCCTCCGCCTGCGACTCATCACTCGCCAGCATTTCCTCCACGTCAAGCCTCTCATCATCACCACCCAACATGGCCGACAGTGTGACGCCGCTAAAACGGGCTTACTCAGGCATCGACGCGCTTCCGGGCGTTGCAAAACAACCAGCCACAGCGGTGCAATACAGCCGCAAATCATCCTGCAAGATGGAGAAGCCATACCGATTCGCCTGCACCTCCTCAAACCACTACCCAGTCCCCCACTACGCGACCCTCCCGTCCTTCCTCCCGCATCAAGACCACCCGTGTCCGCCCTGCCAGCTCGAGCGCCTACGCGACGACAACATCCTCGAAGCGTGTACTAACGCGCGCAAGCAATACCCGTCTCTCCAAGCCGAGCAACTCGTCAAGAACGGTCGTTCGCAAGCAGAATGGGAAGGCAAGATGACGCTGGAGCGCTACGTCGACGAGAAGCGCCAAGAGGAAAAGGAATACTGGTTTCACCTGACCCGAAAATGGACGCAGGATCTGCGCAAGTCCAAGGTCCTCGTGGCAGAAGAAGACGGGCTGGGCTTGATGACATGAAATATGCCCGCCTTTTACCTTTTTTTTTGCTTTTTTTCAACGGGATTGCGTGTTGCCATTTGTCAAGCGTGGGCGTTGGCGGATTTTTGAACAACCCACTTATCTGCGTTTTGATCCGTGTTATCCCGGAAGTTGAGATCCCTCGGCACTGGGGAGAGATACCGGATGGTTATTTGTTTCTCTTTCCTTTTTTATGACAACGTCAATTAGACGTGTCTCCTAGACCTCACAATGTTCCGCCCAAGGAGGCAAGATGCAATAGAAAAGCTAGTTTGCCATCACAAGTTCCTTTTTTCCCTAAGAAACAATCAATTGAAGCGTCGCTAATGAGACAAGATGTAGTAGAAGCTAAGCTGCTCACCATCACAAAGATTTCCGGGCCAGACAAGTAACTGCAAAGAATCGCCTTCCAACCTTGTTCAATGTTCATGGGCTCCCCATCCGTGTTACTTGATATGCTTTTCTTGATTTAGGCTTCTAACCTGTGCAGTGAATATCAATGACCTCCACCCCCAGGGATCCATAGTCAGTTGACGTACTTCTCCTTGATCATCTGCAAATTATTTCCAAAGGTAATCTAATCCACTATACGAGTCAGCGCGTCAGCTTCAATCGGAGAATCCAATGGCAACCACAAGGTAAGGGACCGCGAAAGTACATGGATCGACTGAACATGGGGCATATCATGGGCAGAAGGTTACTGATGATGGGAGTTCTGGTAGGTAGGCAGATATGGCGATGTTCCCTGTCAGAAAAATTTGGAGAACGACAAAATGAATTGATTGATTTGACTATTACGGCTTTTTCCTTGGGTGTTAGTAATAGCGCCTTGTAAACGCCTCGATCCTCGCTAGCTATGCAATGTACAATGTTAGTATTGTTTTGCCCGTATGCAAGACTATCATTTATTCGGGTTGACCAGAGCCTATTTCCGAGGGCAACTCATCCCATTTGGGGAGTCACGTGGCAGTATTTGGTGTCTGTCTTGTCTGTCTGTCTCAGAATGCCTTGGTCACTGTATTCCGGATTTCATATCCCTCGTAACATGACAGTTCTCTCTCCCTCTAGCTTTTGCCTATTTCTATCTCTTTCTGCCTTCTTGGCATCTTCCAACCCACTGCAGGCATGACTCTCCAGCATTCGATGCTTGCCGCAGAACCTCTTTTGGCAGAAACCGCAGTCACCTACAATAGGCTGAGCTGCTACTTTGCAAGGCGGGTGTGCACAGCGAGGCTTATTGGATTTCCTAGCTGGTGTGGAGGGGGTTGACGTGCCAGTCGACGTAGGTACAGGTGTAGAGGTTCCTGAAGTAGTAGCTGAGCTGGTGCTTTGCTGAGGGCCTTCGATGGTAGCAGTCATATCTGTTGCAGTTGTAGAGGTTTCTTTAGGTGCCGTACCACCGCGAAGTGGGGAGAGTATGTGTAGAGTTGTAGTAGGCTGGAGGCCTAAATCGGCGACTGTACTCGAAGGTGACAGGTGGCGGCCCGAATGCAGCAATCGGACGTCTGATGGGAGGGTCGTGGATGCGGACAGGAAGTCAAGGACGTCGGAGATGGTGTTTGATGGTCTGACGTTCAGTGGGATGGCTGTCGTGCGGCACCTGTTAGCTTCGCTTGATGCGCCGTCGCTGAGCGAGGAGGTTTTTGCTCACTTTTGCCACCGCTGATGGCAACGAATATCTGGATGTAGTCGGTAGGAAGCGATTTACCGGAAGTAGAGGAAGTCGCAGAAGATGATCGGGAACGCATGATTATGAAGGTGGAAAGGCGGAGATGGCGATGGTTAAAGATGAGAATGCCAGGGCCTGATTGATAAGAAAGTGGCCACTAGCTGGGGGAGACTGGTGCTGAGCGAAAGTAGACGTGACGTTGCGCGGGCTGACAATGGAAAGTGTCCACGTGAAGTCCTTTTAGTCCCGAGGTTGAGATCGACGATGACTATGGAAATGCGAATATCAAAAGGTAGTAGGCAGCAGCAGCCGGGTTGATATGGTTGGGAAGGTGAGACAACTTCGACCTTGTGATAGATTAAGTACCAAACTTGCAGGTAACTACGTGTTTGTTTCGCCTGACGCTGGAGAAGTCCAGGTCCACCCGTCCGAGGGTAGTGCCCTGAATTCCGCATTGGCCAACTGTGATAGGATTAGTTCCTTCAGCCACTGTCAGGATGCGCGGCAATGAAATGTTGCTCTCACCCATTTGCGTCCCCTGCTCTCTTCTCTTGGCTTCTGTAATGCCCCGAAACGGAAACGGTTGGGCGCATCATTGTTGCATCCTTTTGTTCGAGATTCAATACTCGCCATCATTTGTTAACAGAAGAAATTTCGATGCCCGACAATTGGCCGTTCCTGACCAGTCGAAAAAATTCTTAATTCCGCGGGTGCTTACCAGCAGTATCCACCATGATTATGTTGACAATCGCGATGTGGCTCTCTCCCATCAGGGTCCTGTTCGGGTCCCGCATGACCTGGGAGCGGGAACCTTGCAGAATGCACTAACGTCCGGACTCTCCGCCAAAGTACGTCAGTTAGAGAGTCGTATGACGCTAGTGATAGAATGCAACAAGTCGTGCTAAACTTCAAAAGGCACAAATTGCTCGTCTCATTCAAGAGTTACGGCATTTAATTCGCATCAGAGATTCGTTAGTAGTCGTTCCATTTGGTATCTTGCCGGTGATCCTGTCCGCACCGTCCCGACGCCAAATGACTTGCCAGCATCCATTAGTTCATGCTCCTTCACTTCTCTCTTTGCCTGCATCAGGATCAAGATAGTCATCTCGCTCAGCAGCTTCGTATTCACCAACCAAACCCATCACCACTTCTTTAGCCTCGTCAAATTCGCCCAACCCTTCCGCAAACGGCGCCTCTTTCTTGTACATTTCCATAAAGGCGTTTCTTTTCCGCATCTTCTCATACTGCACTACGATGCGTCTGAATAACGTGGCGACACTCGTATGATTGGCTAGCATCAGCCCACTCACGCGATGTGTGTTTTGTAGATATGGGCTCTTCTTGGTAAGTGCCACCTGGATCGAGGCAGGGCCCCAAGGAATGAACGTCGCCATCCGCCTTTCACGAATGCGAAGTAGTGACTTGTGTACGTCCGTAGGGTCTGCTTCGCCCTGGATGATATTCAAGATAGAGATGTAGCAGGCAGTCTTCGAGGGAGTGATGGAAACCATTCGGTTCTTTGGTTGAAGCAGACGACGCATCACATCTAGCACAGTGGTCTTTCTGACCGTCTTGGCTTGCTCCACGTTGTCGCCAGTAAACGGTGTATACGCTGTAGTGAGGAAATGGCAGCGTGGTGTTGGAATGAGAGATGCGATAATGCCAACGAGATCATTATGCATATAGCCCGGGTACCGAAGAGTGGTGGTCGAAGCTGACATGACAGTGGAAACCAACTGATTCGTTTGCTGGAATGAGGGTTCTTGAACGTGCAGACGATCGGACGCAATACGCGTCAAGGCCGCATTGTCAAGAACCACAACGGAGTCGGCATTCTGGGTCAGCCGTCGCATGGCGAGGAGACTGTTGTATGGATTAACCACCACGTCGCCGATGGCCGTGTCCGGGAAGACAGAATATGTCTGGATGAGCTTTTTAGGGAATCGGTCGTTCATCCGTTCGAGGATGTAGGAACCTAAGCCAGACCCAGTTCCGCCAGCTATTGAATGCAGCAGCATGAAACCCTAGCCAACAGAAACCATTAGTGCATGCTCTATTGTTCCCAAAAGGTGGTCATACTTCAAGCGAATCACTTCCATCAGCTTCTCGGTCTATCATGTCGAAAATCTCCTCCTGTATTCGTTCACCCGCCGCGTATCCAGCACCCCAATTATTGCCTGCGCCCATGCCATTTTCACCAATGAAGAAGTTCTCTGGGTTGTAGATGTTCTTGTAAGGTCCACTCTGTATGCTGTTGATGACCTAGAGCCGCCGATTTGATCAGCATGATATCTTTTCTGACCACTTGTGCGGTGCTCCGTACCCTCGGCTCGAGATCAATCAGAATCGCTCTTGGTATGTATCGGGTGTCGTCGCTCTACAGATGTGGTATCAATAGGCTGCGGTCAAGAGGGGAGGTCTTAAAACATGCGTACTTGGTAGAAGAAGACGTCCTTGCGATCACCGCCTTCGGTCGCAAAGTCCTCCAAATTGCCGTCTCGACTGATGCCGTGCTCTTGACATAGTTGCTGCCAGAATTGGCTGCCCACTGACACACCCCGATGTCAGCATTAACCGTCCAGTAGTCGAACATGTGTGACGTTACGACAGTAAAATCGAGTCAGTGAGAATGAGTGTACCGTTGTTGCCGCACTATATGAAACTGTGAGCAAGAATTACCCAAGGTAATATTACACTGAAGCACCACTTACTTGGCCAGCCTGGATGGTGATTATCTCTCTGTACAACCATTAGCTCTTATGGCCACTACCATGAATAACAGTGATGCGTACCGTGGCATGTCGTCTGCATGTCGCTCTGTCTGTGTCAATTTGATCAGTTTATTAGAGTGCAAAGGACCGAGACGCGTGGGCGCTAAAAGTTTCGCGTCTGCGGGGAAATATCGGTCAGCGCCCTGTTGAGATAAAGTCGACCACTTCAAATCAAAGGTATTTACAAGCCAATTTTGATTGAAAGTCTTTCATTCTATATTGTATGGACCATATTCTGGCCACCAGCGCCCGCAGTTCTAGGACGGCCGTCAGCTCTTAATCTTCATTACTCGTAACTCGTACACAATCTTTCATTCACCATCCACGTTTTATCCTTCTGTGAGCCTAGCCCTATACTTCGCACGAACAGCCTTCCTCCCAACGATCTGATCCACTGTCTCCGGAAATCGCCACTTAAAGCTGGGAAAGAATGTTCCGATAAGCATGTAGAGCCAGAACGTGTAAAGCCACTGTGCGACAGAAGGTCGCGCAATCGGCTCGTTATCCGTCCAGTTGTCGCAAATCTCCTTGAATCTCTTTGGATCATCAGTAATGACCCCGTCAACCTCTTTCTGGATGCCCCATCTCATCATATTATCATCATTCACAGTCCAGATGAATAGCTGCCGACCTGCCTCTTTTACGTCGTTGATAAATCTCGCGCCAATGGGACCAAATAACACTTTCTGCAACATGTTGAATGACACATTCGGGACTTTCAGGAACTGCCGTGCATAGCACGTTGAAAACCCGATATGACTGATCGGAAAGTCTGGGAGATGGAGCGTGCAGAGAGGTAGGAACTTCGCCGCCCAGATTCCGAGGACAATGCGATCATTCCAGGGCCTTGCACCTGGCTTGACGGATTTGATTGTCCGCGCTATTAATCTCATTACGTTTTCTGCATCGTTGTCGAGCTTGATGTCGAGAAGGATCCACAGGTATTGTAAATCCGGCTGCGCAACATACTCGAGCAACTCTCTCAGTTGCGGCATCGGCTCATGGGGGAGTTTCACCGTTCGTAGGGTGCTCAAGTACTCCCAATCGCAGTCAATGATCTTCTTCTTCTCATCAAAGCATCGTTTCAAATCCGAGTCCTGGAAAAGGGTGTCAGCTCATACGGATGGTCTGAATATTTTGATGACTAACATGTGAGAGGACAACAACGTTATCCCTTGAGAGGTGTATGTCTGTTTCGATCGCATGTGCCCCAACCCTGACTGCACCTTTGAACGCAGCGAGGGTGTTCTCTGGATAATTGGCTTTGTACCCTCGGTGCGCTATGGCTTGAGGGAAGCGTCGGCCATTCTTGTCCTTCCGTGCCCACGTCCATGAGGCTGAAATAAGGTCAGCATTGATGCCGCAACTTTTCCTTGAGTCTCTCACGCATAGGAAACGCCATTTCTAAGGATGACGCGGCCATGTCGGCGTCTGAGCGTGGACTTTTCCCGAGAAGCGGGGTTTTGGCCTCGATATCCATGGCAGCCGGCATATTGAAATGGTCGATGATGCAAATTGTGGGAATGCTGGGTAGACTCAAGTGAAAAAGGGCAAGCCGTAAGACACGTGAGTGTTGAACACGAGCCTCAGCCTGCGATAGTCGGAAACAGATTGACGCAGTGGGAGCTCGAAGTAGATATATATTGGAAAAGATTTGTTCCGAATCTGTCTGATCTACAGGTACCGCCTGGGGTAGCAATCTTCCGGAATAACGTGAAATGTCTGAAATCGGGAGGATGGAAGAATAAGCGACTGCCAATTCTAGAGATCAAGCGGCCCGACAATCAGGTTGACCAGCAATACTGTTTGAGAAAAGGAAAGCTAGTTCGGTGTCATGACGATCTCGAGGTGAGAAACAGTAGAAGGGCCTCGACTCTTTTGAGGTTCACCGTCAGATGAGGTGCCCAAGGGTTGGGTTGTGCTCCCGTGCTCCCGAAAAGACCTTATGGGTCAGACTCCAACGCCGTGGCTTTATGTGGCGCCGACTTTGAGCCGAGAGGGGCATAGGTCGCCGGGAAGCCAAAGCTCCGAGTTTCGAATGAGGAAGTGGCACGCCAATCATATCCTAATCAAACCCCAAGATTAGGAATTTCCCAACTCTTTTTGGCGAAAGAGGGGATCGATCGTGGAAAACGTGCTTGGGAGCATTTCAGATCTGGGAAAGGGCACTACTAGCGATGGCAGTGGTCGAATCGCAATCAAAGGTTACGTTTCAAGTTGTTCAGATAGCTCGGCTTGAAAGCTGTCCCCTGGTCACTTCTGCGGCACGGGGAGACGCTCAAAATGGATTGAATCTCTCAATTCAGCCTTCGTATTAAGTCTGAAACGGGCGGGGGCGTCTGTTGGGCTTGACTGTCAGGCTTTGACAGGTTGCGGCCAGTGCGCCGACTCTTGGCAAAAGGAAGCTCAAGCTTTTTTGTCAGTGGCGCAGGGTTAGCAAATGCCCTAATTCTGAGATATTAGGTCCACAGAAGAACAACAGTCGAAAACGCGTCCAATCTGACCACCACCCCAGTCATCTCAAAATTGGTTTTGTAATTGCCCACTAAGCGGTACGGGGGGTGACAAGAAACATGGCCCCGATTACGGCTAGAAAGAGGGGGAACATGCTCGTGTTTTTCGCGACCGGGTATCTAGGCAAGCTGATGTACCGACTGGAGTGAGTAGATATATTTGCACTATGCAACAGCAAAATTGGCGGGTCTGAAACAAGGAGTAAGTCTTGTGCAACATTGAAGCAACCACGCCCAACACAATTGGACCGAAGCGACTACACATCGTTGTCTACATTTTCTTCCAAGCAGAAAGACAACACGATGCCCACTCTCGAAGAGCGCATCCAACGTATTGAAGACGAGTCGGCAATCCGCCAACTGGTTGCGCGCTTTGCAGATATCTGCACCCATGGGGACATACAAGCCTTTCCCAAGCTCTGGGTATCCCATGGAGATAATAAGCCGATGTGGACTCTAACTGAACCCTTTGCCATGTCCGCCACCGGCATCGACGAGATCATGGACATGGCTCGCAAGCTGCGCAACCCACGCGATTTCTTCGTCCAACTGGTGCACACTGGCTTGCTTGACATCAACGGTGACCACGCGACGGGACGCTGGATCATGCATGAAGTTGGCAAGGGTCCTGGTGAAGTGTATTACAATAACTTTGCTTTTTATGAGGATTTTATGGAGAAGCAGGACGGAAAGTGGTACTTTGCGAGAAGGAACTACAAGTACATGTTTCTCGATTCGGATTCATTCGCAGGCAAGTTGTTCCATGCACAGGCTGTCGCATCGCTGCAACTTTCCTTCGGATAGGAAAGACGGTGAGGGAGATCACTTTTGGTGTTTGAACAAGGACCCTTGTAACTGCAATCTGAAAGGCTCACATGCCGTTCTCTCTCGGCTTGGGAACCTCCCATTCTTTTTCGCTATTCGTTTTTCCTCTCCGAGGCATTGCCGTGATATCTAACTTCGCAATCCGAGATGCTACTGACCTTCGATCTGTCTCCCCATTTTGGCCGACCGGCTCGACGTCATCAGGCAAACGGTACTCTAACACCGTGCTCGATTCGAACTGGGCCAATGGATCAGGGCTGCCAAGTTGCCCTTACAACTTGGCTTGCTCGAGTCATTTATCAGCCCTCATATCGACTACACAACGAATCTATTATGCCGCATAGTCAGTAATGGCAACATCGACCACAGAGGGTAGGTGTGAGGTCTTACACAGCCACCTGAATGCATATCGTGGAAGGCAGTGTTGATGTTCGCCAGCGGTTGTCGATGCGTAATGAACTCGTCCACCTTCAACTTGCCATCCATATAGTCGGCCACGAGATCCGGGAGCTGTGTCCTCCCCTTGATGCCTCCGAACGCGCAACCCTTCCATACACGGCCGGTGACAAGTTGGAAAGCTGAAGAAACTTATCAGTTACGAACCACATGGCTTATCAAGGGGTTCACCCACGTCTCGTTGAGATCTCTTGTCCAGCAGCAGCGACGCCAATGATAATGCTCTGGCCCCATCCCTTGTGGCAAGCTTCTAACGCCGCACGCATAACACTGACATTGCCGGTACAGTCAAAGGTGTAGTCGCATCCACCGTCAGTCATTTCGATCAACTTATCCTGGATGCTCTGCCTGCCCAATTTGGTTGGATTGACGAAATCAGTCCCACCAAATTTCTTGGCCCATGCTTCCTTTGCATCGTTCACATCCACGACAATAATCTTGCCTGCACTGTTCTTGACAGCGCCTTGGACAACGGAGAGACCAACACAGCCGGCGCCGAAGACAGCAACATTGGATCCCTTCTCAACTTTTGCAGTCACGACAGCCGCTCCATATCCAGTTGTAATTCCGCATCCTAGCAGACATGTTTTGTCCATTGGTGCTTTATCCGTTATTGCCACCACCGAGATGTCTGCCACCACGGTGTATTGCGAGAATGTAGATGTGCCCATGAAGTGAAGAATATCCTTGCCCTTGCACTTGAAGCGAGACGTGCCATCAGGCATGACGCCTTTGCCTTGCGTTGCTCGGATCTTGCCGCAGAGGTTGGTCTTGCCCGACCTACAGAATTTGCATTCTCCGCATTCGGGAGTGCTGAAGAGTCGTCAGCGCAGAAAAAGGAACAGTGATTTTCAGACATACTAGAGAGCAATGACATTGTCGCCAGGCTTCACGGTGGTGACGCCCTCGCCGACAGACTCAACAATGCCTGCGCCTTCGTGTCCGAGTATGATTGGGAACGCCCCTTCCGGATCTTTGCCAGACAATGTGTACGCATCTGCGAACTTATGAGTCACGAGAACAAAAGCCCGCCACAACTTCGACCGCACCAGTATGGCAGACACCAGTGTAGTATATTTCTATCCGGACCTCGTGGGCCTTTGGTGGAGCAACTTCGACATCCTCGATTGATAGGTCTTTTCCAGCTTCCCACGCAACTGCGGCCTGTTCTTCATGAGCTGGCGGTCCGGGAGAAAAGGTCAGGCGAATTCCGAGCTTACTTTGCAGGTGATAGTCTATGGATGTGAAAAACTGGTCAGCGAGGGAGGATTCGGTTAATAATGTCGGGTCCCTGACCTTTCCAACTGTGTCGGTCGGCATAATGTCAATTGCACGTGAGATTTTGGAGAGCTTAAGAGAAAGAAAGGAGATACAGAGGTTTGACTGAAATCAGAAAATGTGCAGAAAACTGCAGTGTTTTTGTCCTCTCGACTACCCCGCCTAGGTTCGGAGTCGGGTGGGGAGAGAACTTGTCTGTCGTCATCTTGCAAATGTCTTGTCGCCGAAAAACTGCCTGATACGAAGAGCCTGCGAATCGTCTTTTGATCTCCTCCACCAGCAATAATGGAATGTCCTGCTTGCGCTTGGCTGAAGACAGAATGCAGCCGTTCGGGATTAGGCAAATATATCCCCCGGGTTGTTGATCCCGCGCGAGGAGATCAATGCTTTTTTCCCTCGGGAGCCAGAGCCGGATTAGGTGTCAGGTTCCGAAAGTGCGATGGGGTTTTTTTTTTCTGATCACTGTACATAGTTCCATTTCTCGATACACAAATGCCTAGAGAAGCCAGTCGAGTAATTCGATGGTATGGCTTTGAGGACTGACGCCGGCAAACACCATTATGCAAAGTAGAGGTGTCCTTCTTATCATACACACCGCCTCTCTTCCATCTGCTGTATCTTCCTTCTTGCCCTTGTTCATCTTCCAGGCAAACCTCCTGACTGCATCATTGCCGCGTTCTGTTCTTGGAAACGCTGTCCAAGTCGCTCTGAGCTTTTCAGGTATTTGTCGACGCATCGCATGACGCAGCCTTCCTCGCGCGATACTAGGGATTTGGTGGTGAAATCATTGACACAGTGATCGAAGCATCTTTGGACAAGTGTTGAATACATCTGCGTGTATAGGGTCAGAGGCCATAAATTAGAGCTTGGGTAGCGCTTTGGGGCGCTATGAAAAGGGATTTGATAGGGCTCCAAAATAGAGTATACCGTCATGAATTCCTTCATCTGTTTCTTTTCCATCCGAGAATTGAGCTCTCGCTGCTCTGCCGCATTTAGACTAATTGTCGTCAGCACTGTACGGGAAAAATCGAGGGCAGGGACTGACGCTTCCATAGTGAACGACTCGACGCTGTGACCGATGTAGTGGAGAATGCCGGTTGAGAAGGGGGGGAATAGACGCTGATGATTGTGGAACCAAGTGTCAAACTGCAGGAGCGTTGGGCGTGCAAGTGTCAATAGTTTGCAGCTGAGACAGCAAAGCTTGAAAATTAAGCGTCAATAAGCTTGGCCGCAGTGCTGCGCAGCACACGCCGTGAGACAAACCTCCAACGCCCGCCTCACAGCCCACTCACGTCGCTGCTCATCCCTCCCCGTCGCATACTCCATTCTTGGTCTCTCATCCATCGCACTGCGCTCTGAAGAATCCTATTATTGTACAACCAGCCGCCCTTGTCATCTCCGGTCGATTTGCTACAATTTGGGCCGCGTCGCGTCTTTCGTCCCATCCAGAGCCTTACACTGCCATTCTCCCTACTCCTTCGCCGGCCTGGTTTGCAGCTACCTCCGCTGGGGCAACGAATGAACCCAATAGCACTTGGTGCCATTTTCAGTCAACCAGAAAACTTTTGCGGCCTGCCTAATTTACCTCCATCTCCAAGCCTCGGCGAATGCGCGTTGACTAGGTTTCATCAACCTTAAAAAAGCTCCTCCAAGCACGAAAACGTCCTCGAAGAAATCAAGGGTACCTCTGTCGCCTCTTGATGGCGACAGGCAATTCAGTCTCAATGACGACACAGCAGACGGTCAATCAGATACCGCCTCGCGGAGCTCCTACGCCCGAGGTCGCACAAGCAGCTATGTCTCCTCCTTCCAGACGCGAATTAGCGTCGTGGTGGAAGAAATTCAGGAAAACCACAGAGAAAGAAGATGAAAAACGTGGGTCTTCTATTTCCTCTAACGCCTTTTCCGTGCGGCACAGGCTGGGTCTCCTTCGTCAGGATGGGATCAAGCCTGGGTGAAGTGATGCACTCTCTCCCTTTCCCCATACTGGCTTCCATGTATCGGAATTACCCCCTTCTTCAGGTCATCCATGCTAATCATTGAGCAGCCGTTGCAGTTCCTGGAATCTTCGCCGTTCCCTTGGCCGAAAGTATCAGATATGCAAACGTCGCGATATCTCTTTCCAATGACCAAGGTGAAAGTTTCATCTATGGTTACGTTCCGATCGTGGTGGCCAAATGTGGGGTGTTTTTGAAGGAAAAAGGCAAGCTGTCTCCCTTCGCTATAACAAAGATCTTGGTCTGAACTTTTTGGGGCAGCAACGGACGTCGAAGGTATCTTCCGCCTCAGTGGCTCTGCGAAGCGCATAAAGGACCTACAAACCATTTTCAACTCGCCACCCAAGTATGGCAAAGGTCTTGACTGGACCGGCTACACAGTCCACGACGCTGCAAACATCCTTCGACGATATCTCAATCAGCTTCCAGAGCCCATTGTTCCCCTGACGTTTTACGATAGATTCAGGGATCCTCTGAGGTCTCACCCGGCTCGACTCGTTGGTGAAGAAGCTAACACCACTGAGTCTAGCACCTTCGACAACGAGTCTGCCGTGGCAACATATCAGAGGCTAATCACTGAGCTGCCGCCGCTCAACAGGCAGCTGCTTTTGTATATTCTTGACTTGCTTGCCGTGTTCTCATCCAAATCGGACCTCAACCGAATGACAGCCGCCAACCTGGCGGCAATCTTCCAGCCAGGTATCATCTCGCACCCAAACCATGACATGGCCCCTTCAGAATATCGACTCAGTCAAGATGTCCTGATATACCTCATCGAGAATCAGGACAATTTCCTAATTGGCATGACTGGTACTGCAGTTGACGAGAAGACAGTCAAGGACGTTGAAAGCGGTGCACCTACGCTGGTGTCCCCGAAAACTGGTGTTGACCGATCGGCCTCAAACTCCAGTGCTGGTGCTGATAGTCTACGCAAATATGGTGTTCGTCGTAACGTATCTGTGTCTTCGCGGGGCTCTGGTGGCGTTTCAAGCCCAGGCACGCCTACTTCCGGAATTCCACTTGCATCAGGATCTGTAGTGGGCGGAATTGCTCGCAGCAATACTCTCCCCACCAAGAAGTCCCCGGGACTGAGTTCCACACGATTTCAAAGGCCTACAGATCCGTCGACGCCCACATCAGTTGTGCCAGGTTCGCCAACTACAACAGTTCCCAGACTCGGAGGAGATGGTGTGTCGTCACAGGCTGGGACTCCATCACGCAGTCCTATCGAGCCAGCACCCAAGACCGAAGCAAACCCTGTCAGCAACAGCGCAGACCCAACCAACGAAGCCACATCTTTAGTGGAGAGGCTGGTCGGTGGAGATGCTACCAAGAATGGTGTTGCGGCACCTGTAACCCAGCAACCTACAAAAGAAAGGAAGATCTCCCAGTCTGCGAAAAATTTCTTCTCCAGATCGCCAACTATGGGTCCAGTACAGTCAACAGACCCTTCGAAAGAGCCTAGACAACCCAACCGACTCAAGAAAAAGCCAAAGCTACCAGGGAGTGCAAACGAGAGCGCACAGAGCTCGCAAAATTCGTTGCAAGCAGAAGCCGCAGCAGCGTTCCATACACCTCTTGCATCACCAGACTTGATCGTGCATGCGCGATTAGATCCATTGGCAACTTCGACTCCAATCCTCTCAAACACTGCACCGACACCAGTAGCCGAGTCCCAACCTCCTATACATCATGGAATGCCAGGGCCTGCGAACGACGCTGCTCCATCGCAAAGCGCACTGAAGCCACCGCGGTCGCGAGAGGCATCTGTTCACTCTCGGTCGTCGTTCTCGGACCTTGATGCTATCGAAGATCCAGCTCTGCGTGCCGAGAAGGCTCAGAAGCGCGGACATCGCTTCGGATTTTCATTGTCTGCCAAGAGAGACGCGGAATCGCCGCTTGCACCACCACCACCGATCGGGCAGAATGCCGGTGCACGACTGAGCACGAGCTCCATTGGCAGCTCAAATAAGCCTCGGAAGAGTTTCACCGGTGATTCGCAATTGACCCAACAGTTGGGGACCGACACCACCGGCACTGCTTATCCGTCCGTTGTGCCATTCCCGAGTCAAGACTCGTCAGAAATACTAAAGGACAACCCATCGGAACCTGAGAAGAAGGGACTCTTTGGCAAGTTGAAGGCGAAGATGTCACAATCGAAGGAAGAAAAGAAGGAACGAGAGATGGAGAAGGAGCGAGCAAAGAGTCCACCGAGGAGTGATGCAGAGCGTGCAGGGTCAAAGAACAGTCTTTCCGCGTTTGCGCAAGAGCATCTACCTCGACGTGGTAGATCGATGGATGTGCAAAGGGAAGAGGCATTGCCGAAGGTCCCGGAGGCACCTAGTACGCAGGAGACTATTCTACACCAGCCAGCATCGACTTCAGATCCGCAAGAAAATACTGGAGGTTAAAGGCCCCTGTTGTTGGGCTTGTAGGAAAGGTTGTGGGTCCGGTTTGCAGCGTTCCAGTTCATATTGCAACAGTTTGGATATAAAGGTGTGAAGCGAGAAGGATGGTTTCATTTTAGCGTACGCAGATGAAACTCCGGGCGTTTTTGGGGAAACATACCGTCGATAAGATTTCTTGCCTGTTTTGAAGGCAATCGGCATGAATATAACACGATCGTCATGCGCCAGTGAACCAGTGTCTGTCAAGCCGTGTTACGAGGAATCAGAATCCGAAGACATCCAGAGTCTTCCAATTGACATGTGAGGATACCGAGGGTTAGCTTCGCGGGCCGAATGAAGTCTTGAATGTTATCATATCTACGGAGGCGTGATGCAAAAGTGCCTGCCGCCAAGAGAAATTCTGCCACTCTCGCTGTAATCTGTGACCTGGCTCGGGCGTATACCTTATAGGGCCTCACGAACGTGTACCTCATGTGCGTGCACATCATGAGCGTGTACCTCACTGGCGTACATCTCATAGAGTGTGTTTTATAGGCGTGCATTCTATAGGGATGCACTCTATGGGCGTTTATCTTATGGGTGTTGCGAGTAGACTGCATTTCGGTTGCTACTCGCCGATTCGTACAGATTCAACGGAGGTAGCTGAAGGGTTCAGCTGGGCAGGTCCTAGGAGGCAAGGAGGCAAGGTGGGTCGAGTGTACATATAAACGTCCTCTTCTTCCTCGGGTAGGTAGATAGATAAGACAGTTACTTCCATCCATTCTATATACACCTAAAGATGGCGCTGCGACAACCTTCAGATTTCCACCGCTGCTTCTGGCTCCTTGAGTAGGTGCACCTAAGTAAACTTGTCCGAAAGTATGCCTGCCATGACTTTACGACTCCTTACTGCCGAGGCTGTCGGGAATAATAAGTCGGGCCTGTTTTGAATGAGGATTCCGGTTTCGGCGAGCTCGGTTCCTAATTCAGACATAGTACATGCTGGCGAATCAAGCTGTGCAGCCGTCGTGATACAATCCCCCATTAGTGGTTGTCGGATCAGCCTGACCAGTGTATCAATCCGTTTATCAAGCTGAGCCGTAAGAATGTCCGTATGTATCAACATCTTTCCTTGGATTGATACAGTGACCGAAAGGCCCAGTCATGCGCGGTCACGGTCATGCCAGTGCCGACTCGGTCCATAACAAGTCCATGGACAACAGCAAGCTGTCGCTTTGGGGCAATCAAGATCTCGATACCCTGTGCGTTCGAAAAGCTACCCGCTTCCATCTCGTATCTCGAGTGTAGCTTCTTTCGGACATATGGTAAACTGCCAAGGTCACCGGACAAGACAAGATATCGAACCTTCTCCCTGACATGGGTCTGTTGCAATTTCCTCAATTGCTCATCAATGAGATTAAACAGTCTTTCAATCTGCTCATCAAAGACATGCTGGAACTCTTCCAGGGTAACGATCATGTGAGAATTCTCTATCCGTGCTGCTGGAAAATCCATGCCTGGGCATAGGCCACAGACGTAAAGGGGCAGCTTAGCTACGTTCATCGCTTCCGTACCAGCGCAGTGCTTGAAGGTTTCATATTTGGTTCGCAACATCTTTTTCGCAATGATCCTTGGCTCAGCTTGGAGATGATTCCGAATGCTTTCCAGTCGATCGGTTAGGAGCTTCTCGACTTTGAAATCAATCAAATTCGAGCCGATTGGGCTACCTTCAATCCACAAGAGAAGCTGGGCTCCTCTCTGACCCATATCTGCTGAGGTCATCTTGAAAATATTGACGTCTGTCGTTCCTTTACCAGCATCGCACACAAGGAACACATCTCCTTTCTGATAATGCTTCTTGGATGTATACACAGCGACCGCCTCTGCCTCGGTAAGAGTTATCTCAAGGTTATGATTTTGCTCTCTTCCGAAACCTGCGTTTCTGATCAATTGCTCTGTCTCCGCAATCATGGCTGGATTCTTCCATGTTGTTGGCACGCTGAACACCCATTCGACTCGCTTGGTGTTCCATTGTGGTAGCCGTTGTCTGAAGTCTTTATTGATGTGACGGTATACGCAGGCTAGGTAGTCTGTGAACCACCTCCGAGCTTCTTCAAGTGTGGGCGCACTCCCGAATTCGTTGCGATACTCTGGTACTAGGTATAATTTGAATTGTTTCTCTACTCGGTATCTTGGATCATCTGGGTCAACAGAGAAACCCCAGGCCGCAACCTCATCCGTCCGAATGTCATACGCGAGTGCCGTGGGGACTCTGTCGGCGAGTTTAGTGCCTGGTGCATCTGGCCAATGTTGTAGAGTTTCGGGCCTTGGCCACTCCCTCGAGTTAGATTCCAATATGGAATACGCCACTGCCGTCCTGCTGTATTTTTAGTGCATCTCTAGAGATTATATTTGGAATCTCTTACGATCTCATTCCAAAATCAATCCCAACGACCACAGACGGGTTCTGGATCGAACGTTCGGCCGGTACAAGGGGCGCGCGTCTAGAATTATCTCTCGCGGCCACGTCGACACCCTTCCCTGGCCATTTCTCAAGAATAAGAGAGGGTACTCGTGAGTCTTGGACTCTATTTTGGGGGTTCTGCGGAAGTGGAGGACTTGGAGAGCCAGCTGTCGAATCAGAGGTTGGTGTCGAGGAGTTCTCGGCTTGTGCTTTAATCGTGGCGTTGTCATTGAGGTCGACTACGACCTCTTCAATCGAGTGGATGGGGGAGCTCCATTTCCTCTTTAATTTCGCTTCTCTCTGATAATTTGCAAAGGCTGCTCTGTACGCCTTCGTGTTGATAAGCTGCTCGTCAAAAGTGAATTCAGTGTCACTGATCTCTGAAAGGGTTGAATATGCGGAGACACTGGGATCCCTGTCCCCATGCTCGTCAGCATTCAAGGAATTGCCATCTTCCAGGGCGGAACTTCTCAAAGAGAACGCTTTCCGGGCAATTTGATTGAGGACATTGCCGTGTATCTTGAGGAAATCTTGTATTTGGAAAACCGCCTTCCTGGAAATATGTTAGTTGGGCAGAAATCAAGTTCAGCACCTTGCGAGGGCACTCCTCACAATTGTAGAGCGTCGAGAAGCGCTTGCAGAGCAGCCTGTTGTCCCCTGACCTGGGACAATAACTCTTTCATTTTAGCCTCGTTCCATACGTACTTGATCCGCGCCATTCTCGGGAATTTTCCTTTACGGGCTGAACGGCTCAGCTTTTCGATCTCATCATCTATAATCGAGAGGACAATGCCACAACCCACCAGCGCATTTTCAAAGACAGGTATCAAATGTGGTGTATTCGACAACTTAGAAGTAGTTCTATCCGGATCACGATCAAAAAGCGCGTGAATTTGGGACAGATTAATGGAAATCGTGTTACATTCGGTGACGATGGCTGGGAGTGTGATCGAAGAGACCTTATATTTATTCCAATAGTCGTGGCAATTTTTTCCTAGCTTCGCCGAGTTCGTGACGAGTGCAGCGACTGCAGATGTGATAGCCAATGGGTCCATAAGGACAGATGCTGTCAGTCACGAATCCAAAATGCTATTTGTGTCTACCTAGTCTCCGAGTAGCCCTGGTGCATGTATCCTGGATTGATAAGGACGGAGACTGAGGCCTGCCGAAGTGACGTTTCTCCTAGCTATCTGGCCTTTCCGAGAAAGATGCTCCCATCGTTGACCATCCGAATGGGTGTAAGGCTTTTTCATCGAGCATTTAATTGAGTCCAGTCTTTGGCAGCTCAGCCTCATCTGGCTGAAATCAGAACAATGCCAGCCCCCACTTTTAGCGGGGAAGACCGAAAGTTCCCCTTCCCCAAACCACACTTTTGCTCTATGCACAAAAGCTAAAGCATAATTATGGGCTGAAAATGGCTATATACGTACACCAAAGTTATAGATTTTGGCCTTGTGTAAACCAGAAAATCTCGTTTTCACCGTCTGTCAGGCTGCCTAGGACTTTTTGAATATGCCCCGATAGAAGCGATGCGTGTTGCGGGTTACCCCGCACCCACAAGCTCGTGACAACGACGACACTTCCATGAATAATTTTCCGCAGGACGAGTTGATTCGCGCGGTAGGTCAGATGAGCCGCAAAAGGGACCCAAACGCCCCCCAAAGACCTTACGAACGAGCAGCGGCAGATGCTGTGTCGTGACCCCCACTTGACCAACTTGCGCAGGCAGCGAGAGGCTCTTTCCGGGGAGATTCGTTTTGGAGAGAAGTCTCTCTCGAGCGCGCGAGGCACCGAGATGCACCAGCGCCATAGCGAGCTGAGCAAGGCGATCAGCCGCCGACGACAGGAGCTCCGTCGTAAGGGTTGGGACCAGTTCAAAGAAGAATACCACAGCGCCATGCCATGATGGGAGTGGATTCAGGCGACGTCGCTGCCGTCGAGTTGGAGGATGATTGGACGCCTCCGACGCCGTCCTTCTGGTGCCAGGAACATGAGCGAGTTGCCGACGCCTTCTTTGGCCCAACCGCGGAAATGTTGACGCGTAACGAGGCGCTGTCTCGACGCATCTAGGTCATCTCGGACCTCGTTGCCCTCTGTGGGCTGCGAGAACCGTCTCGACGCGGACCGAAGACGGACAAGATAGACTGGTCCCAGTTCGAAGAGCCCGATCGACTTGGACGACCTCGAGGATGCCAACAAGTTGTTTCGATGTTATCCCTCTTCTATCGACTCAATGTTCGTGACTATACCATCTGGTGCGCTATTTGTCTCGAAGTAGTTGGGTACTACGGTGAGGACAAGGGCAAGGACAATGAGGTTAAGGATGGGAAGGATAGGAATGATAGGGACGAGGACGATAAGGGTGAGGACGACGAGGTTGGATGAGAGTCGTGGTTGAAGCTCGAGATGAAGTTTCCACACCGGACGTTTCATGATATCTTCGCGACACGGCATACCAACGAGAGGCTCGTCTGCACGCCTGAAGAATATTCTATAGCTAAGCAGACATGATAGGAGAACCCTACGCATCTGAGTGGGATCAAGGTAGTGGAAGGAAGCCTTGTCTCAGCTGAGAAAGCCATCGCCCAGTTTGGGCACGGAGAAACGGAAGCACAGATTTCCACTCAGTCGTAGGCGAGATTAATCCATTGGTATCGAAGCGGCGTGTCCCTCTAGGCTTGAATGTTATTGGACGATAAAAGCCTCGCAGAAATTCAAGGGGTTGATCAGTGCGGCCACAGTCTGAAGGAGTAATCCTCGCCGGTTGGACTACATGGCGCAGGTTCGTGGGAGGTGCCTTTACGAGCAGCAAAGGAAGGATTGGACAGTGTGAGCTAGGGCACATCCTAACTTAGGGGCTTCCACCGACCTTCAAAGATTTTGCAGAGCAATTGGCACCCCCTTCTTTACCCCATACCGGACTTTGCAAACGACTTAAGGATATCCGTCTACCGTTTTTCCCACGGCACTTCCATCTCCCGTAATGGAAGGACTTGGCGCAGTAGCAAGCGTCATTGCGATCGTCGACTTATTTGCAAAAGTCGCCTTGCTTTGTGTCTAATACTCCCTCGCCGTTAAAGATGCGAAAAATGACATTACACGCCTTCAAGGCGGTCAAAAGCTTGAGAGACGTGCTTGGAGAAGTCAAGCAACTGCTTGAGAGTCCGAATGGTGCGAAGCTCTCGGCTTCCCAGAAGTTGCTCGAAGCGCTCAAGGATAGCTTCTCGTAACTTAAGACTCTAGAGGAGAGACTGAACCAAAGCAAGACACGCAAAGCTATGAGTCGTATCGGATTTTGGGCGTTGTCCGGCCTACGCTAATTTTAGGGTCTAGAGTGGGTTAGTCATACCTGGAGCATCGCGAGGTCGGTCTCTGAAATTGGTTGTCTGGGTGACTACTGAGCCCCCGTCACAGTGGCATAAGGCGGTGAGAATTCTCTTGGCGGCAGGCACTTGTGCATCACGCCTCCGTAAAATATGTACCTCACGGGCGTGCACCTCACAGGCGTGTACCTTATGGGCGTGCACCTCATAGGCGTGTACCTCACGGGCGTGCATCTCACGGGCGTACATCTCACGGGCATATGTCTCATGAGCGTGTTACTATGTGCTCTCTTCACTTAGATGCTGGTTTGTGTGTGTAGGATGATTAGGTCATGCTTGATGGGTTGATGTACGATTTACTACATGTCGCTTTAACTCTAAACTTTGTAGATGTGTTATGTCGAACTTAGGCCTCCTCAGAGAAAAACCCAGCTATTGATATACCAAACATCTTCACCGTGAGTTCCGGGCGTTCGGTAGGGCCTTCCCAACATCTACATCGTCGGACCTCCATTACAGCCTTTTGCAGCAATAATCCACAAAGTCATACTGCTCCGGTCCGGCTGAGCAATCTTGGTTGCTGGGTACATAGCAGTTCCCGAAATCCCCGCCCGTGGTCGTCACCGTCTCCGGGACACCGTTCGAGCACGAAACCCCGTACCCAGAATCCCAACCACCGGAGCAAAAGCCCGAGTTCCAGGAGACGTCGATGTAGTGGCAGTTATTGGCGTAGATGGTGCCGAGGGCGCCGGTGCAAGTGGTGCCTTCGCCGACGATCTGGCAAAGTTGGTTCGTGCCGATGCCGACTTCGCCAGTGTTGCAGATGGCGGAGCTGAGGGGGGCAAGGAGGAAGATGAGGCTGGCGAAGAGGGTGACTGGGGAGTACATTTTTGGGAAGGTGGTGAAGGTGGGGTTAGATGAGGGCTCTATGGGTTGAGAGAATGAACGGAATGGTTGGCTTAAGAGGGTTCGTGGAAAGATGAAGGATCCGAAGAATGAAAGAGATATTGTCAGGCTTTGAAGCGGATGGAAGAACTCGTATGTCGATTGAATCTATGGGGGATGGAACTCCTTAATGAACTCTTTACGTACATGAAGGTTTGCCAAAGCGAGGAAGCTGATCGCCCCTAAGTAAGTAACGCATACTTATTCAGCTGTCGTCATGTTAGTTGAATGTTACGATCTCACTAATCAAGCATAGGGCTGTATTGTACCTGTCCACATATCAAAAAGCTAGTCTTCGATTAACGCGATGTGGCATTAATAATCGATCATTGCTTGGCGATATGGCGGGATCATTAGGACAAAAAGTGCCAATGACAAAATCGCCAAATGCACTTATGGAAATGCGTACTCCCACGCCCTTACACAATTTGTATGACATATATGAGGACTCGATTCCATTCCTACACCATGATCTCGACGCCGCCCATTTTACCTCGCTGTCGCTTCTAAACCAGGATACTTATCAGATGTTCAGGTATTTATCCCTAAAAAGGTCACACTACAGTGGCGTATATATCACGGGTATGCATCTCGCGAGTGTGCATCTCGTAAGCGGGTGTCTCATAAGCGTGCATCTCGTGAGCGCGAATCTCATGGGCAGGTGTTTCATGAACATGAATCTCATAGGCGGGTGTCTCATGGGCGTGCATCTCAAGGGTGTCTCATGGGTGTGCATCTCAAGAGCGCGCATCTCACAGGGTCTGCATCTCAATGGGCGCGCACCTCGCAGGCATGCACCTTATGGGCGTTCATCTCACAGGCGTTCATCTCATGGGCGTATACCTCATGGGTGTGCATCTCGCGGGCGTATATCTCATAGGCGTGTACTTCATGGGCGTGTATCTCGTAGGCGTGTACTTCATGGAGCGTGCATCTCATAGATGTGCACCTCACGGGCATGCATCTCATGGGCATGCATCTCACGGGCGTGCATCTCACGGGCATGCATCTCTTGGGCATGCATCTCACGGGCATGCATCTCACGGGCATGTACCTCATGAGCGTGCATCTCATGGGGGTGTCTCATAGGCGAGTACCTCACGACGTGCATCTCATGGACGTGCAACTCATTGGGCATGCATCTCATAGGCATGCACATAATGGACATGCATCTCATAGGCGTGTACATAATGGACGTGCATCTTATGGCGCGTAACCTCATGGGCGTGCATTTCATGAGCGTGCATCACAGGATGTTATGGCGGATGATTAAGACCTGGACTGAACCCGATGCCGAAGCTGATATAAGCTGTTGCGCGCAGCAAACAGGCGTACATTGGCGTACCTGGCCCTGCCTGTGACGGCGTCATCACCACGCCGCTACCTCGCCACCTTCTTACGTACCTAGCTGACGTGTGGAGAGTATTGCCTATAACCGAAGCGCGGTCTCCTCGCAACATAAGCTAGAATCAATGCGGTAAAGTCAGTGTACATGGTGGATTCCTTGCTAAGAAGGGCTATCTTACAATCAACATGGATATCGGTGCAGTACCGGCCCTCAAACAGAGAGGGAGCTGGCCAAAGCATTCATGGACTGAACGGGCAGATGATAAAGAGCATACCGGCGCCAGTACCTTCGATGACCTGGGAGAACTTCTAAAGGTACTTGTTCCTAGTCGGGCTTGATCCAAGACGTCTGGCGAAAGCCTTGTGCTGCTTGAAAAATCTTAGCGTCGAATGTGACATCAAGGTCAATCGGAACCATACCACCTGCATGCCACCCAACGCAGGCTGTACAGGCTCTTGGCGGTGCGGCCTTGGCGCACACAGGGGTTGTCCTTTGTACCTAGTGGCACTGCTGCATCTTCCTTCCTTCTTCAGATTTGATGTCCTAGTTACAGTACACCTCTATGATCTGCTCTAGACTAGCTCCTTAACAATCTGTCACTCCTTGGGTCACTCCCTGGGTCATTCCCACGGCCTAATCTTATTAGGGGCCCCCTGTGTGCAAAGTAACGAAATCTAACCAGCGTCTTCTCCTGGTCCTCTTCATGTAGCTGGGGTCCTCTAGGTCTACCTCTAAGGTGGCGAGGTGACGGCGTGGTGATGGCGTTTCACATGCAGAACCAGGTACGTCAGCTAAAGGACATCTGGCCGATGGAACCCTTTTGTACAGCTCGCTACTCAGGTAGATAGACAATAAGACAGTTGCTTCCATCCATTCTATTTACACCTGTTTCCTGTGCGCAAGAAGATGCACGCCTGTAAGAGATGCACGCCTGTGAGAGATATGCGCCTATGAGACGCACGCCTAAGATGCACGCCTGTGAGAGATGTACGCCTGGGATGCACGCCTATAAGATGTACGCCTGTAAGAGATCATGCCTATGAGCATGCGGTGGTGTGTTATGGTGCCCCCGAATGGTACCGCCACAGCAAGATCTGTTGATTTATACGCCGGCAATGTGACCGTTGCCCCCTGAACGTCACCTGTCAAGACCAAGTGATGCTCACGAGACTTCGCTGGCTCTAGAACTGGCAAAATCTCACCTTGAAGAGGAATTAGGTGAATCAGCCCCGGACGCTTCTACAGATGTCATGACACCCGAAGAGGGCGGTCTGGAAATCACAGATGCCTACGCTTTCTCCTTTGATATTGACGGCGTGCTCATCAAAAGAGGAGAAGTCATACCGAAAGCCAAGGACGCGGTGAAGATGCTCAACGGGGCGAACGAATACAATATCAAGTTGTAAGCCTATGTTCGAAGCTTGAATTTCATCCTCGAAGACTTCCTCACGCTTGCTAGACCTTACATTTTCGACACAACTGCCTTCTCAACTTGACATTGAAGTTGTCACGTGAAACAGATACCATATTTGGTCGGGGGACCATACCAGAGCCATCTACGCCCCACATAGGTAAGGGGGTGGCGCTGGTTGCCCAGGCACCATCT
>Ga0335072_10000713_pt1 | contig 59972 bp, 57 predicted proteins | sample Lox_Sample_21_FD_206725 | JGI IMG/M metagenome (GOLD analysis project Ga0335072, IMG submission 206725) | Soil microbial communities from Loxahatchee National Wildlife Refuge, Florida, United States - Lox_Sample_2.1 | ecosystem: Environmental > Terrestrial > Soil > Wetlands | place: USA...
AGTTTTCGAGAGACGCACCCCAACACAGCCGTCGAGTACTCCGAGTTTGAGGAATGTGGTTTGACTTCATGTTATGACCTCGCGATCGTCTTCCTTCTCTGCGCACTCTGGGCGGCCGTCTTCCCTCACCGAGCGTCGACTTTCCCGGCGTCTTTCTAATCTACCCAGTCTCGAGGAAGGCCAACATGGAGCTTCGACAGCGCCTGCCGAACATGCAATTACAGAGGAGATTGCGGAGATCAAAAGATATGAGGATTTCACAACTATAGACTGGATTCAAGATGCGGCTAGCGAACAACTGCGGAGAAGAGTGCGGCGCAAAGAAAACGCCGGCTTCTTTGAAAGAGACGGCGTCCTGGGTTGGAGACGCAAGCTGTGGGAGTCCTACGACGCTGGCCAGGCATGGCTGGTGGTCACACTCGTTGGTGTGGTCATCGGGCTGAACGCTGCTGCTCTCAATATCGTCACAGAATGGCTGTCGGATGTGAAACTTGGCTACTGCACAACGGCATTCTATCTCAACGAGCAGTTCTGCTGCTGGGGAGCCGAGAACGGCTGTGATGAATGGAAGAGGTGGACATCGTTCACGCCGGCCAACTATGTCATCTACACAATCTTTTCAATCCTTATGGCCTTCGTGGCGGCCTTCCTCGTCAAACACTACGCCCTTTACGCCGCTGGATCTGGAATCTCCGAGATTAAGTGCATTATCGCCGGCTTCATAATGAAGGGCTTTCTTGGCTTCTGGACTTTCCTCATCAAATCCATATGTCTGCCCTTTGCCATTGCTTCTGGTTTGTCCATTGGCAAGGAAGGGCCAAGTGTCCATTATGCTGTGTGCGTCGGCAACATAATATCGAGATACTTCGAAAAGTATAAGCGCAATGCTTCCAAGACCCGCGAAATCCTCACAGCTTCCGCCGCAGCGGGTGTCGCCGTTGCTTTCGGCAGTCCGATTGGAGGTGTGCTCTTCTCGCTCGAGGAGATGGCGTCATACTTTCCCTTGAAGACTCTGTGGAGGAGTTACTTCTGCGCTCTTGTCGCCACAGCAGTCCTCTCAGGAATGAACCCCTTCCGAACAGGCCAGCTTGTCATGTTCTCGGTCAAATATGATCGAGACTGGCACTTCTTCGAAATCATCTTCTTCATTTTCATCGGAGTTTTTGGCGGCTTATATGGCGCCTTTGTGATCAAATGGAATTTACGAGCCCAGGCGTTTCGAAAGAAATATCTATCAAAACATGCCATACCGGAAGCTGTGATTTTGGCTGCCGCGACCGCTGTTCTGTGTTATCCAAATATGTTCCTTCGCATTGATATGACCGAGATGATGGAAGACCTGTTCCAAGAATGCGAAGGTGGCCACGATTACAACGGACTCTGCGAGTAAGTCACTACGTCTGAGATTGGGCTTTCTTAGTATCTGACCTCTTACAGGACGAAGAATCGCTGGTCGATGATTCTTTCGTTGCTCGTTGCCACAGTTCTGCGAACCTTCCTGGTTATTGTTTCCTATGGCTGCAAGGTCCCTGCAGGTATTTTTGTTCCATCAATGGCTATCGGCGCCTCCTTTGGACGCACGGTAGGAATCCTTGTACAGTGGTTATATGAACAGTTTCCAGATTCCCGGTTCTTCTCCGCCTGCCACCCTGACGCGCCCTGCATCACCCCGGGTACATATGCCTTTCTCGGGGCCGGTGCGGCTCTAAGTGGAGTCATGCATATTACTATCTCAGTGACCGTGATCATGTTCGAACTCACGGGGGCCCTCACATACATCCTCCCAACTATGATTGTTGTGGGCGTTACAAAGGCGGTTGGCGATCGTTTCAGCAAAGGTGGCATAGCTGATCGCATGATCTGGTTCAATGGCTTTCCTTTCCTCGACAACAAAGAAGAGCACAGTTTCGGCGTACCAGTGTCACGAGTCATGACCACCAACATGACACTTCTCCCGGCCTCGAACTTCGGCGTAAAAGCGGCAGAAAAGCTCCTTGAAGATACAAATTACTCAGGCTTTCCTATTGTCGAAGACATGAAGTCGATGATATTGTTGGGCTATATTGGTCGCACAGAACTCCGTTTTGCAATTGACAGAGCTAGGAAGCATGGGTTGATGTCGCCCTCTGCCAGGTGTGCCTTCATCCCAGAAGCATTGCAAGACGAACAGACGCCTACTTCCACCGCTCCACCTGTCACTTTCGACAGTATTGCCACCTCGTCCGGCCAGCAGACTGTGGACTTCAGTCAATATGTCGACTCAACGCCACTAGCCGTGCATCCACAGCTTCCACTTGAGACAGTGATGGAACTCTTCAAGAAGATGGGCCCACGGATAATTCTTGTCGAGCACCATGGACAGCTTACTGGTCTTGTTACGGTGAAGGATTGCCTGAAATATCAATTCAAAGTTGAAGCACAAGAGCATTCGCGGGACGACTCAGGTGGCGAGGCAGGGCAAGAGAGGCTTTGGGACGCTATGCAGAAGTTTGGAGATTGGATTGCTGATCGTGTATTGGCACTTTCCTCTGGGAGACTAAAGCTTTCGCCCAGAATGGCGGGTTCCAGCAACGCTTGGGCTGGGAGACCAGGAGATGAAACAACAGCTCTCCCGCTGAATGAAGCAGATGGTGATCTAAGCGATCATCGCCAAGATCGGGACACAGCTATTCTAGAAGGGACCGAGGATGTGCACGAAGTTGTAGAATTAGATGATCGATAGGAGCATACTTCACGCTTGAACAATGACAAGACTCAAGTCTAGTGCAAATGCCTCTTGCATGTGGCCACCTCCCTGCAATGTGATCACTGTGAGTGTTTGGTGGTCATCACTAGCCATACCGGACCCAGCAACGTCTTGCAATTCGCATGCTTGATTCACCACTGTCTACCCGCTTCGTGCTTGGGTAGATTGACCCTAGAGACCCCAATCCCCCCTCCACTTCTAATGTTTGAGCAAGCCAACCAGCGCAAAAGAAGCACCTGCTCCACATTGTCGGAACGTGCAATCTTCTGAAAGCGCTCCAGGACCTCTGGCCGCACATGTTCTGGAATAGCATCTTTGCGAGTTCTGCCATTCCAGAGTCAATGCCGAAATTATCGTCGATGAAATCCAGGCATTGTGTTGTCACAGACGGCTCCTCTAGTGAGAAGGAACTTTGCGACCTCTACATTTGAGATGAGAGCCAGGTAGAGGTAAGTCTGAGCGACTTTTGTCACTCCGGTGATTGGTATGGGGTCGTTGGTATCTGCGCCGGCGTCCAGCAAGAGTTCGATGACGTTTATCGTAGATGCCAGTAGCCGCGACGTCCCAATGTCAGTCTTGAATGGATGTTCCAGTGCAGCACACGGCGCACGGTCTCCGAAGATCGCGCAGTGTAGTGGCCGGCCGAAGGCACTCGAATCATGTACACTGCATCCACTTGATATGAGTCTCTTGCACAGATCTGGGAGATCAAGCATCGCAGCGTAGTGTAACGGTCGTCAAACCAGCCTTTCCCGAGCGCCCAGTTAACTACATGCAGCACAAACGCTTGAGCCCAGGACAGGAATATAGTCGGCTTTTGATAGGTCAAACAGAGCTTATGCAATACCTAGCCGCGCATGCCACGGCCAGAAGACGACTGCGTAGTCTCAGAACTTGGAACCATGAGTTCCCCTTCGATATTGAATGGAGAGAGGCCGTAAATAAGCCACAATTGAGGGATTTTCATCCCTTAGCCAGCTACTCGTATCTGGAGCATCTAGTGAATCAGCTAGTATGTGGCGTCTGAAAAGTTTGGGCCTGATGCACGGTGTACATACATGCTGGCTCCTTGAAACCTCAGCCCCTCTTTTGAGAAATGCGCGCCCGGGTATGAGGTAGAGCGCGGCGTATGGACTGTGCAGACAAGGCTGGACGAAGCGAGGACAAAGGGGCTCCCGAAGAGGTCTAGCGCCTTGCGCGCCGGCCAGAGTTGCGAGGCGGGGCAAAGCGTCACTTGGTAGCGAGATCTAAATCAATGCCTCAGGCAAGCAACCCAGCCTCTTCACCTCGCGAAAGCATACCTCACCTCGAATCGTTCAACGTATTACAATTTGCGCCCTACTCGCAAGCCTAGCTTTAGAACGCTTGTCAATATGTAACACCCACCTAACCCAGACCCCTTGAATGTGTCTAGCTTACCAGAAAAAGGTCTTCTAGCGATCTAGCCACAGCGTTAGCCGAGTTTCAGGAGATCCTCTCTCCAGACCAAACCGCTCAACTCAGCTCGTTCTCAAGCAATACACCAACAGCAGATGACATTGTGCAGCTCACGGACGATATCATGAAAGCGAACGAAGGTCGAAAAAGCCGGATCCTTGCCTCTCGAGTTCAAGGACTCCTATGCTCTGTTCAGCAGTATTGTACGATTGTCGACACGTGCGCAGGGCCCAACCAGATAGCGGCGCTAGTCTGGGGCAGCATCAAGCTCGTTCTTCTGGTTCGTAATTGACATTACTACCATACTTCTCCCACTTACGTCTGCTTGTTGGCTAGGTTTCGTCCAACTTTGCCGAATATTTTGACAAGTTGTCAGAACGTGTTGCTCAGCTTAGCAACTACTGTCCCCGATTATCTGAATATGAGAAGCTTTTCCCAGAATCGCCGAGGCTGCAACAAGCACTTTCAGACTTTTATGCTATTGTGGTAGTCTTCTGCTCCAAAGCATTAAAGGTAGTGCAGGAGAAAGGTGAGACTGAAACCTAACTCATAATTCTTTTACAGCTTCTAAGCCCTGCTGTTTCACTGCAACAGGCACCAAACGATTCTTGAAGTCAATGTGGAAGTCATTCAAAGGAGACTTCAAGGAGGTAGAGGAAGGCCTTAGTGCAGCAAAAGATGAGATTATGGAAGAACTACAACTTGCATCCGAACAAGCAGCACACTGCTTTCGCCGCTTGCTGACAACTGAGATTGAGGAAAATAGGACACTCCGCCTAAAGCAAATGGCTGAAATACAAGAAAATGAGCATTTCCGATCACAGCAAGCGCTTGCGTTACGGCAAACCGAAGCTCGGCAGATCCAGAAGATCCTAAAAGAAGAAGGTAATTCGTTAAGGCCAGATGAAGAGAAAGGAAGCTCAAATAACACTAATTCTTTTACTGTTATAGAACGTCAGAAAATCCGGCTACTGCGGCGAATCCCGAACTACGACTACACCTTCGGTCTCCGCCAGGCACAAGCACTACGTTGCGAAGGAACTTGCCATTGGCTTCTCAATAGACCGGAATTCCGAGGTTGGATTAACCAGACAGATTCAAGCCATCTCTGGTGCTATGGGATTCGTATGTGATTCCCTTATACTTAGCCCAGTCGTTACTACAACAGATACCATGCTGACTTTTACTGGTTCAAAGCTGGGTGTGGAAAAACTGTACTCATGTATGAAACCAGGCTAGGCCTTAGGAACCTCTTGGTAGATTTACGTTCTAAACGAAGTTTTAGGGGATACATTATCAGCCATCTGCAAACGACCTTTTCAGCTGCGGACGACACACTCATTATCTACTATTTTTTCGACTCCCGCAACAAGACGACATTGCATACGCTCACGTTTCTAAGATGCATTTTGCACCAGGCGATCAAGCTCGAGACACTTCTCCCAGACTTACAGAGACGTCTAGAATCACTTTTTGTGGACCAGATTGGCCAGGCAGAGCCCGACATGGGCGAACTTAGGGAGCTCTTTCTACACTTCTGCAAAAACTCCAAGAACGCTTTCCTTCTCATTGATGGACTCGACGAGGCAGATGAAAGCGACCAGAGATATATCAAATCCTTCCTCAAGGAAGTGCAAACGGTGAACAGTTCTCGAATACTCGCCAGTACCCATCCAGACGTCGACATGTCAAAGGTCCTCAGCCGCTGCCAGGCACTCCAAATCAAGCCAGAAGACCTCAAAGGCGACATTGAAATCTTTATCCAAAGCCAGATCGATGAGCACTCGCAGGATGTGCTCTCTGTTTGTTCGCCTTCTCTACTCAACGAAGTCAAGCAAGCGATGCTCTCTAGTGCTGAAGAAATGTGAGTCAGAAGCAAATAGCCCTCCTAGTCAAGATTATTTCATGTTTGCGCTAATGTTAATTGAAAGGTTCCTCTGGGTAGATCTGCAATTCAAAGCCATTCTCGACGCCTGCGAGGAGGATGGAACTCCAGATAGAATTCCCGATCTTTTCGAGAGGCCTCCACGGAAGGTCGCGGAACTCTACAGCCTCGCATTGATCAAGCTCTCTAGAGAAAGTAAGCGGGCTGAACTAGCGATGAAGGTGTTTCAGTGGGTTGTTTGTAGCCAACGACCGCTAACGCTCAGTGAGCTTGAAGAAGCAGTCTCCATAACTACGGAACAAAAGTCCTGGGCACCTCCTCCTTTCAAGCTGGACCTATCGAAGCTCTGCAGGATGTGTGGAAACCTCGTCAAATACGACAAGGCTAACGAGACAGTTTCTTTAGCTCATCACTCGGTTCTGTCCTTTCTATTGAGCTGTTCTGATACACCAGAAATTGCTAGCTTTGCGTTCGACGAAAACAGGGCGGAGCAGTATCTGACAGATATTTGCCTTCAATATTTGTCTTTTACTGATTTTCACAAAGCAGTTACGCGGACTTTAGACACAACATATGTCCGCGCTCTGAATCAACCTATTGGTCTAGCGTCAGGCGTTATTCCGGCCTCCATTCGACATTTGGCATCGCTTCCAGTCAGAAGCAGCCGATTCAGAAGGGCTCGACAAGTTGACACGGTCGACATTTTGAGATCTCAGCTAAGCGCACATCAATCCGCAAGAATAGACCCTTCCTTCCAACTCCTCGAATACTGCAAGGCTTACTGGCATAACCATAGCCGATACATAGAGCTGCAAGATGGAGAACGTTTTGTAACGCTAGAAAATTTTGTACGCGGAACGTATTTGCCCGTTGAATGGAAGCCGTGGAGCTCTATTACAGACCAGAAATCTTTACCTCACTGGAAGATATTCCTCTGGGCCGTGAGAGAGGGCCATACGGTTATTTTCTGTATTTGGCAGAACCTTGTCGCGATGCAAGAGGCTAGCTACTGGGACCTTTTTTGGTTAGAAGAAGGGCGGAGACTGTTCGCTTCGGCATGTGCAACAGCTAGTCTTGAGCAGCTAGGGATCATATTAAGAGCTAAGGGGAAAGGTAAGCGCGTGGTGAGGCCATCTGTAGACGAAATTAGTCATGAACTGGTGAGAGCATGTCGCTTGGGCCATAGTGACGTCGTGGAGCGGCTGCTTCAAGAGAAGGCGGATGTCAATGCAACAGTATTAGAAGAAGGAAGAACCGCCCTCCAAGCAGCAGCAGAAGGAGGCCACCTCGCCGTCGTAGAGCGGCTATTTCAAGAGAAGGCGGATGTCAATGCAGCTGCAATAAGATATGGAGGAAGAACCGCCCTCCAGGCAGCAGCAGGAGGAGGCCATCTCGCCGTCGTAGAGCGGCTACTTCAAGAGAAGGCGGATGTCAATGCAGCTGCAGCATTAGAAGAAGGAAGAACCGCCCTCCAGGCAGCAGCAGAAGGAGGCCACCTCGCCGTCGTAGAGCGGCTGCTTCAAGAGAAGGCGGATGTCCATGCTGCTGCAGCATTAAAAGAAGGAAGAACCGCCCTCCAGGCGGCGGCAGGAGGAGGCCACCTCGCCGTCGTAGAGCGGCTGCTTCAAGAGAAGGCGGATGTCAATGCAGCAGCAGAATATAACGGAGGAAGAACGGCCCTCCAGGCGGCGGCAGGAGGAGGCCACCTCGCCGTCGTAGAGCGGCTGCTTCAAGCGAAGGCGGATGTCCATGCAGCTGCAGCAGAATATAACGGAGGAAGAACCGCGCTCCAGGCGGCGGCAGGAGGAGGCCACCTCGCCGTCGTAGAGCGGCTGCTTCAAGAGAAGGCGGATGTCAATGCAGCAGCAGAATATAAAGGAGGAAGAACGGCCCTCCAGGCGGCAGCAGGAGGAGGCCACCTCGCCGTCGTAGAGCGGCTACTTCAAGCGAAGGCGGATGTCCATGCAGCTGCAGCAGGATATGGAGGAAGAACCGCCCTCAAGGCGGCAGCAGGAGGAGGCCACCTTGCCGTCGTAGAACGGCTGCTTCAAGAGAAGGCGGATGTCAATGCAGCAGCAGAATATAACGGAAGAACCGCGCTCCAGGCGGCGGCAGAAGGAGGCCACCTCGCCGTCGTAGAGCGGCTACTTCAAGAGAAGGCGGATGTCAATGCAGCTGCTGCAAGTGATGGAGGAAGAACCGCCCTCCAGGCGGCGGCAGGAGGAGGCCACCTCGCCGTCGTAGAGCGGCTACTTCAAGAGAAGGCGGATGTCCATGCAGCTGCAGCAGAATATAACGGAGGAAGAACCGCGCTCCAGGCGGCAGCAGGAGGAGGCCACCTCGCCGTCGTAGAGCGGCTGCTTCAAGAGAAGGCGAATGTCAATGCAGCAGCAGCAAGATATGGGGGAAGAACTGCCCTCCAGGCGGCAGCAGCAGAAGGCCATAAAAGAGTAGTGGAGTGCCTTCGTCAAGCAGGTGCGTCGGAACTTGAAGGCTAAAGTTCATATAGTACGAAAGTAGTGGGAAGAGGGGTTATTGTGAGGCTATGGTACCCTTACATACTTTCTTCATATCTCTATTTCATAGAGGGTCAAGGGGAACATGTGCCTATATAGTCGTTTTATTCGCCACTACGATTCTAGCATCTTCTACGAGGTCCACACACTCAATGCTAGTGGCAGGAAATACAAGAGTCTCCAGATAGCGGCGACACTTTTCCAACCAATGATTTTGGTAGGCAATATTCCTAGCGGCTCAATTACGCGCTCCAAGTGACAGAATTTCTCTGTGTCAAAGGTCAGATTCGAGCGCTGTTGCAGCAGCTTTGGCTGTGCTAGCAAGGAGGGTACCGACCTGCTGTGGCCACGCCTTTGATGACGGCAGAAGGTTAGCTGTAGTTGTCGAATCAAGTGAAACAATACTATAGCCAGAAGTATTACTTCAGCCCTCGTGCAGCTCCAAACACCCCTCCCAATGGGACCTGGACTCCAGACTCTGATTGAAGGAAACAGTAAGTCCAGGACTCTATTCTTGAATTCTGTTCTTTGTGCGGCCGTTAGCTTCACCAGCGGCGTAGCGACTTCAATTCCTTCACCCTACAAGAATGCCACGGGCCTGACAGCATCCTACACAGTTTCGTCTCCACCAAACCCCGGCCCTACAAATACGCCACCACAAGGACTATCCACTGGTAGTGCAGCAGGAATCGACGCAGGAGCCACGATCGGAGGCTTGACCATCGTAGCCCTGATGGGGTGGTTCATATGGCGAAGACTGCGAGGAGGCAAGGAAGGTGATTCACATCCATCTACGGCCGAACTTGGGACCGGTCGACCAAAACCTCTAGAGCTGGGTGCGGATCTCAATCGGGATGAAATGACAGAGCTAGAAAGCAGAAGGAGAGCGGCGGAATTGCAAGGCAGGAGGAAGTTGCTGACTGAGCTTCAGGTGAATCCGAGAGCAGAGCTTGAAGCAAGACGAGCAAAGTGAAGGAATATGTATGAGATAGGAACGTAGTAAACGGTATATTTGGAATTCCGAACGCAAATGCTACACCGCGAAAGTGGCCCAAAAATCGTCTCAATCGTCCTCCGACAACGAAGGATGCGGGAGTATAAAGCTACACACAGAAACCGACGCCGGGGGAATTCCTTCGTTCGCGCGATTTATGAACCTTTGTAGAGCAATATCAGACGAGGTGTAGCTTTTGCCCAGAAATGGTATCCATATAAGCTTGTATGACAAATCTGTGTTGATTGTTCTTGGTAGAAGGCATATCCAGGCTCTCAGGCCATGCTGAGCTGGAAACTCGACGTCACCCTGGTTACAGGTGGCCTTACTTTCGACTGCATTACTGTAGTACGATTTGCCGATTCGTTGCTTACAATCTTCCTTTTGGCTGGACATTGGCCTGCCCATTGAGGGGGCCAGGGTGAGAAGGTATTGCCGCAACTAGAAACATTCCACGAGAAGACCTACACAATCTCCTTCCAGGTCAGAACCATGCAGTATCTGTCCCAGACTATCTTGCCACATCATAGCTCCATTTGGGTATTTCTTTAGTGCGCTCCCGATATTGATCGTAAGCATGTGTTTGTAGATACTGCCGAGCCAGGGAGATTGCGGCGCCTTCAGCATGGACGGTCGTTGACCTCCGAATCTGCGACTCGCAACGATGAGCCTTTTAGCTTCTGTCCATTTCAATTGCTTTGCAGTGTCAGCTGCAATCTTCGCGTTCTGTAGGGATTCAATATTGAAGCCCGTGAGACTAAGACGAATCCCCGATTGAGATTGAAAAAGCGTGCTGCATTCTGGATCTTTGAAAAGTCTTCCAATGCGTCTCTCTAGTCCCGCAACGGTAATGAGGAGAGCACATCGCTGGACATTATCGCTTCGCAGTCCAATTGAATCAACGGAGAGAGCAGGCAATGACCCAAATATTTGGACCCAGCCTGGCTGTATTGCAGGCTCCTCCCATACACGGTACTTGATGCAGGACTGGGCGAATTCTCGTAGATCTAGCCCACCTAGCTGCCCTTCGATGACGGCCGGGATTGGATCGGAAATGACGGCTGCACAAACTCGACAGAGGGTAGCCAAGCTCATATCCCACTCACTGGCCGTCAAGATCCTGTTGAAATCGCTTACGATATTTTTGTTCGCGGGTAAGGTCTGTAAAAAGTCAGGCATGTGGCAATTATTGCACGCAAATGACTCACCTGGAGGACACAAGACACAACACAATACAGGTTTTGTTCCACGAATTGACCGTTGTGCGTTTGGTAAACCAAGACCCATGACCTTAATGCACGTTCTAGCGTCGTGATGCTGTTGGAGAATGAATTTCCAGCAATCATCGGCCTCGAGACTCCACCTCCGATAGCTATTGTGGCTTGTGGCCCCTGCACTCCAAAACTAAACTGAGCCTGTCCTGAAAGACTTTCGAACTGTAATCTCGGTATTTGGTTCACCTCTGTCCTCCCTGAGACCACTCCGTTACGCTGAGCCTGTAGCAGAACAGTGGTATCAATCGAACTGCACCAAGCAGGCTCCACTAAAGCACCAACCAGTATCGTGCCTTTTAGTGATTCCAGGCTCGAGTAATTGCCTTGATACGGATCTCGACCACCCTGGCTATTTTCGTATGTGAGGGTACCTCCCATATGGTGAATAAATTGCTGAGGATTGGAAGCAATGAGACTTGCCTCCTCAATTGAGCAGACGTGCCATAATGCAATCGGGTACTGGTTAATAGATCCGATTAGGACGCAGGTTCCGTATCGTCCTTGTAGAAAGATGATGTCTCCTAGGACAGCCCGTGAATGAATTCCAAGAGCGACTGTGAGATCCTCGAGCGTTGAAAGTACACACGTGGAAAAGATTTCGTTGAGTTGATCATCTCTTATTGGAACACCTTCGTGGGAAGCTTGCTCATGAGCCAACCTTTCTTGCCGGAATGCGTCTGGTCTGTCCAATCTCAGCTCAAGAACGTCACCAAATGCATCCCGCCAACAATTACCACCACGTGGTCGATTTGGGATCCCATTACATACAGCCCTGGCTCTTTTCATTTCGTGACTACACGTCCAATATAAGAGGGCCATATTGTATGCGAGTTTTTGCTGCATTTGAAGGTGAAACTCTTGTTTCGAAGGCGAAGCGCGCAAAAATTCCCATAGTCGAAACGGGTTGCTGGTGCGGCCAACCTTTCTCTCAAGATTCACCACTACTTGGATATAGTGAGATCCTAGCGCTTGCGAACCACAGCCAATGAATTTGTCGAGCCTCAAAATTGCTGAGAAATCAGATCCCATGGTTATTCGAACGTGAGCTCCTGTAAGACATTCACCCCAGTCAGGAATCAGAGATGCGAGCGAATCACCGAGACCTTTTGCTTGTTCTTCAGGGAAAGGACTGGAATCGGCAAGCGCAGCGCCAATTTCATGGCAGGTGTACTCATATAAACAGTTCGAGTTTTTAAGGAGTTTGATCCTGTCCATGGGTCGTCGGAAGCCAGAATCTTCATGGCCAAGGACGTAAAGTCCCAGTTGCAACTTCATGAGGTGAAATGCGGATAGATCACCTGGTGGATCAGCTAGAGAACCATTTGTACCTGAATCTAACACAATTGGTGTCGCGCCAGATACGGCGGCTGCAAACAATGGCGTTATGTTTTGCCTATCCGCAATCCCAACGTCTGCTCCACTCTCGAGCAGTAACTGAACGATACGTCGATAACCACGAAGGACGGCTAAATGAAGTACCGTGCGTCCCTCGTTATTCACGATACCCAAAAGTTGCGGAGGGTCGATGACTGCGCTGTCAATATCGCTAAGGAGCATCCTCACAATGACCTCGTGGCCACCACCACTAATTGCGCCAAATATGGCCGATGCAATTGCTTTAGCGTATGATATATCATGACGCAATTGCTCCGTACCACCGATTTTAAGGGGTTTGTGCTCCCCAGCGGAGGATACCGACCCTTTCGCTCGGCCGCGGCCGTGACAGGCTTGATCAAGAAGCATTTTGACAACAGATTTATAGCCCCCAGTTAAGGCTGCAATCAATGCTGGACCGTGGTCGTAAGAGAAGTTATCAAGAGGTATCTTGACAACAGATTCATGGCCCCCAGCTGAGGCTGCAATCAATGTTGACTCTTTTGCTCGGTCCTGGCCGTAAGAGAAATTATCGAGAAGCATCTTGACAACAGATTCATGGCCCTCAGTTGAGGCTGCAATCAATGCTGACTCTTTCGCTAGACTGTGGCCGTAAGAGAGGCTATCAAGAAGCATCTTGACAACAGACTCATGGCCCTCAGTTGAGGCTGCAATCAATGCTGACCCTTTCGCTGGACTGTGGCCGTAAGAGAGGTTATCAAGAAGCATCTTGACAACAGATTCATGGCCCTCAGTTGAGGCTGCAATCAATGCTGACCCTTTCGCTGGACTGTGGCCGTAAGAGAGGTTATCAAGAAGCATCTTGACAACAGATTCATGGCCCTCAGTTGAGGCCGCAATCAATGCTGACCCTTTCGCTGGACTGTGGCCGTAAGAGAGGTTATCAAGAAGCATCTTGACAACAGATTCATGGCCCCCAGTTGAGGCTGCAATCAATGCTGACTCTTTCGCTGGACTGTGGCCGTAAGAGAGGTTATCAAGAAGCATCTTGACAACAGATCCATGGCCCTCAGCAGAGGCTTCAACAAGGCGCGATGGGCTGTTCCATGACTCCACCCTCCGGCGAAAAAACGAATTGCGAGTGGTTGTTGAAGTATATCGCGTTGTCTTCGGTGTCTGTGCTTTTCCTTCGTCACTGTTTGGTTGTTGGATATTGAACGACTTTGAATTACCCAAATTGGACGCTTTGTCGTCCAAATTCATCAATATAGTCTTTCCTTCTCGATTCCATTCACGAGCCTTCGCACCTCTTTCGAGTAGTAGGTTAACAATTGAGTCATGGCCGTTGGCAGTCGCTAATGTCAGTGGTGTCTCTCCATCCATACTCCGTTTGTCAACTTTTGCACCTCTCTCTAGTAGTAGATTAACGACCGAATCGTGACCGTTGGCAGCCGCTAATCTCAGTGGTGTCTCTCTATCCAAACTCCATCCGTCAACTTTCGCACCTCTATCTAGTAGTAGATTAACGATCGAGTCGTGACCGTTGGCAGCCGCTAATCTCAGTGGTGTCTCTCTATCCAAACTCCATCCGTCAACTTTCGCACCTCTGTCTAGTAGTAGATTAACGATCGAGTCGTGACCGTTGGCAGCCGCTAATCTCAGTGGTGTCTCTCTATCCAAACTCCATGCGTCATCTTTCGCACTTCTACCTAGTAGTAGATTAACGATCGAGTCGTGACCGTTGGCAGCCGCTAATTCCAGTGGTGTCTCTCCATCCCAACCCCATTCTTCAACTTTCGCACCTCTCTCTAGTAGTAGATTAACGATCGAGTCGTGACCGTTGGCAACCGCTAACGTCAGTGGTGTCTCCATACCCCAACCCCGTTCGTCAACTTTCGCACCCCTCTCCAGTAGTAGATTAACGACTGATTCATGACCATGGGCAGCCGCCGACATTAGTGCAGTTTTGCCATTCCCACTCTGATCAACTTCCGCTCCACTCTTCAGTAGTAGGTTGACGACCGATTCGTGACCGTTGGCAGCCGCGAGCATCAGTGCAGTTTCTCCTTCCCGATCCCATTCGCCGATTATAGCTCCAGCATCTAGCAATAAAGTGACTAGCCTTTCATGACCACGGGCTGCTGCAAGCATCAAACCTGTCTTTCCATCCTCCCTTCGGAGCTCCATATTGCCCTTGGTGGCTAATAGACTTTGTAACGTGTTCTTGTCACCACGTTCGGCAGCATCGAACCAGGAAAACAGTTTGCGGTACGATTGAATACCTTTTCTCTGAGTTCAGTCGCACTGCTTCAACGTACACTTGGTAGCTCTCACCTTGTTGTTGCTCTGCTTCATATATGCTGTTCAGGATGTCATCACAATTCGCTCCTTGATTCTCTGTGAACATTTTGTCTGAATCATTTCTTGGGTTAGTCGCCATCTTGTGTAACAGATTGTGGTCCGTTGTGACTTCGGAAAGCCTTGCATGTAAAGAGGCGGCGGCAAAAAGGCAGCAGCCTTGCCTGCTAGAAAAGATGTTGGCAAAATCTTGGCGTGCGGAGAGAATTACTTTGACCACGGGCTATTTGAAACACTATGATGATGTCTATACTTCCTTCGCCCGTGGGAGCGCTTCTCCCTGTGATGAACAGGATGAATAGCAGTTCTATTCACCCTGTTCACCAAGTGAGAAGGATTCCAGCATCTCTTCCCAATCGTCAGACTCATCTTCTATGAGAGAAAGCGAGGTCAACAAGAAGGTAGTGTTACCGTAGCTCCGAGTGCGCCTTCACCCACTAGCACATTCTCGGCGTTAATCAAGGACAAGTCATTGGGCTCTCACAAAAGCAGGTACTGGAGTTAAGCAATGACTTACATCCCATAGTTCACATGGCTACGAGAAAATCGGGGCGTCCCGCCCGGAAGACTGAGCGATATTGAGAACGCGATAGCAGTCTGCATTCTTTGCCATCCTGAATTCAACGACCAGACCAACCCATGATTCATACGCATGCCTACACATACCGGCCATGTTATCAAATTTGAAAGGTAGGACCGGAGTCGGCGGAAACGAGCGCGAGTGTAGACGACCGTCCTACCAAATGGATCAGTGCGAGGGCTTAAACGATATCAAAAATACCAAGAGGCACAAAGTCTCCTCAATAGAGAAGAAAGCATTGGAGGGCTCTCTCATTGCTGTATACTACGCGACTACCTCCCAAAACTTGGCCTACCAATCAAGCCAGGACTTAAGCAATGGCGTGGACTTCCGACTGCGGCAATCAGATGAGCCTTTCTTATACTGGGATCATTCCAGACAGGCCTGCCGGAAGGCCTTTAGGAGAAACTGTTTGACCTCCAAACTCTCTATTCGAAAGATTTGCCCGACCCGGAATTGACCAACAAATCGAGTGACTCGGAAGAGGATGGTCCATCCGGCATACCGGATCTTGAAGCATCATCAGGCGTCACACATAGGGACGAGGAGGAAAGACATACGCGCGGTGAGCTGCTAGCAGGAGGTACCATCGTCTTCATTCGCCATTACAGGTCATCTCTGGAAGACTGCTCTTTGAGGTCGACGGTAATTTGTTCAACAGTATCGCCTTCCACGTCTGAAGCCATAGGGCGACCCAAGCGGTAACCTGTGTAATCACTGCACTCCACGTGGAAGCATGAGTTGTCCGAACCACAGCCATTCACATGCCTGTGTTGTCATGGTTTCTCAAACGTGGCCCACGTCTGAAATCCCCAGATTGAAATAGCTGATTCGGCCGTCAACCGAACCTTCTAAGACAACCTATGCAACTGAAGAGGCGAAACCGCTAGCCATACGGGCCCTGTTGAAGTGGAGGCTCGACAGTGGAAGCTTGGCGTGGGCTACGAGACGCACAGGTTGGGGGCTACTGGTGGAAAAGACTACCGTTTTCTGCCTCCTTTTTTACAGTATGTCTAGACATACATGCGAGCTTCCAAGACCCGTCTACTTAGGGTAATCACGCCGACTGAGGGGGCCTAAGAAGGCTCGACCAATTTGAGGAGCGAAATGATTTACGATGACTGGAATCGCGTAGGATCTCCTGGGAGGACCTTTTTCTGCTTCGCTTTGCTAGCAGCAGTAGTTCCACCGCTCTACAGCAAGAGGTCAATGTCAAGCCGGAGACGGAGGCGCCTAAAGACAGTGTTGACTTGGAATTGCGAGAGCCAGATTGGGAGAGATGCTCACCGCATTTTGTCAAACTTCTAGATCCGCCTCCAAAAATTACCAATGGTGCTCATTTTTGGATGCGGTTCACGTGGGCGGCCTCGCATCTCGTCGGTGTCATTGCGAATTCGCACTCATGATACTCATTCTGAAGATTGGAGTTATGGTAGCTGGCGCGACTGTCTAAAACGAGAAGAGATCGCGTGAGCTAGTTCGCGGATCTCATTGCCTCATTTGCCATTCTTCTCACAGCTCGCTGCCCTTCCGTCAGCCCTGGCTCGTTGACATCAAAGTACGCCAGACCCAACGCCCTCCGGCCTTCGAGCGTGAGGATGTTCTCCTCCCTTGCCCCGTGGTCTTCATGCTGCTTCTCCACCTCATACGGCCCTCCACAGTCGAGATAGAAATCGGGCGGTGGGACCACATCCCGGAATGCTTTTCGCATCGTCATCATGTTTTCGACATTGTACGGGCAGAGTGGTATGTTGGCATTGTATATTACCTGTAGATAATTTCCCATTAGTGGCGCGTCTCAATTGGGAGGCGACCGAAGCATAGAAGGCAAGCAGGCGGAGAAAGTGGAAATGTAGAATGTCTTGTAGAAAATCCCGACTCGCGCTAGCCAAGAGAACAGGGGCATTGTGCCCCATACTATGTCCCCTTGGATGCGACGCCTCACTGCTCTCGAGCACTGGAAAAGTAGACTTACACTGCTGTCTTCCAACCCACCGTGCCTTCGCTCAACGTCGTGGACTAAATCGGCGTGCCAGAAGACATAGTCGCCCGGCCTCACTTTCGGCACGCTCACGACCATCCTCTCCAACTGCAAGTGTGGATGCCACTTGCTCGTCGGGAAAAACTGCCCCTGTCCTGGTGTCGCGCCGGGAAAGGTCGGCTGACTGGCATCAAACCTCTCCCCGTCCACGAAGAACGGTCTCAACATAATGTACGCCGTGCTCAACTTCACGCTCGGCAGTAACCTCAGCGTGCCCTCTCCGGGGCCGCATTCACACAAGCTGAGCCAGCCCTGCATCGCACGAAACGCTGAACAGGAAGACCGCCGGTGATACAGGTCCGTCTTGGCATAAAGTCGGGCGTCGATACGCCAAGGATCGTAGGCTTCCCAGTTGCCAGCGAAGATGGCCGCGTAGTTTGAGCGGTAGTTAGGGTCTTCCCAGCGCTCAATTGCGGAGCTGTCCAAGTGCGGTGACAGCGTGAACGCGGTGTCGCCTGGTTTCCGGATGCGGAAGCGGTCTGCGTAGACAACCTGCGAGGCCAAGTCGACAGGGAGATTGGGGTCAGAGACGTGCCAGAGTTTGGACGTGGCGTGCATCGCGGCGAGGACAGAGGGGTGGGATCGGGATTGGACTTGGGGCCGGGTCCAGTAGAGAAGCCAGAAGGCTGGGTCGGACAGTGGGACACCGCCAACGGCGCGGTGGCGTTGGGTATATTGCTTGAGTTCGGATCTCCATGCCAGTGCTTGCTCGGTAGAAGTGACGGAGCGAAGAATGATACACCCGGCCGAGCGTGCTTTGGCTGCGACGTGGGAGGGGATGGTGTTGCCTGTCTAATGGTTAGTATCTAGAAGGGTTCTAGATTGTAAAGGTTAAGTGGCAGGTAACCATTGTTGACTACATCGGACCACTCGACTTCGGGGATTGCAGATTGCTGTTCGTGGCAAATGCGATCCACTTCTCTTGCAAGAGCGTTCTTCAGCCTCTCGTAGGAGGCTGTTACGGCTTGCTCGTCTTGTGGCTTGACGATCTCGCGTTTCAGCGCGGCGAAGCGTTCGTCGAGTCTTGGGGGGCTTTTTGTGAATGAACCATTGGGTATCACCGACGAAGTGACACCATTCAGAGTCTTTGCTGCAGCCATATTGAATGCTGAAGATGAAGTCCTCGTAAGTTGGATATAATAGGAACCTTGTTTGATCTGGCTATGTGTACCAGCCACTCCACTGCTACCCGTTCCGATCTGCTAAGCTGCAGGCAGCACTTGGACAAATGCGTGACTGATTTTCTTTCCATCCCTGTCCCGTTCATATTGGACATGAGGGAGCACACAGGAACGAAGGACGGCTGAGAAAGATTAGAGATGAGTTGGTTTGACAAGCCAATCATGTTAGATCCAGCAATTGATGCTGATTACACCTACAATGCAGCCTCTCCTCCAGAGTCACTGAGCTACTTGATCTTCCACGCTTCACCTGTACCTACCAACGCCAAACCCTCCCTCAGCCGCCTAGTTGGCTCTTCCCCTAGCCATAAAGGCATCGTGTTCGACAAGCCGTCTTCTATCTCCCACCCCTGTCCGCCCTCTACATAGACTGCTTTTCCGTTCATTCCATCTGTGGTCATCATACCCAGGATTTGCCGTGCAATGTCTTCCGCTGAACAGATAGGTTGGCCAGCTGACCGAAATTTGTCTATGATTGAAATGGTCATACTGTTTATGGGATACTGTCAGCGATGCTGGTCCGAAAGATCAGATTTGAGAGCCATTTCTCAAGTCGAAAGGCTAAGATACTGCTCAACCATCACACCAAGCTTGAGAAATCGGAGAGACCACCACTAACGCTGTAGGCGCAACTTACTTTGTATCAGTAATGCCAGGACAGACGGCATTAATTCGCGTTCCGTCACGTTGGTAGATCATCTTGCGGAGCGTACGCATAAGGCCCATCACGCCATGCTTGGAACACTGTCGAAATAAGGAGGTATTCCAATAACGGAGAGTCTCTGTAAGGCAGAAGTCCTGGCAGATGACGGAGAGGCGCAGCTCGTACCTGGTACATCCACACCCTGGGCTTTCCCTGAATCCCGCCGCACTACTTATCAATGTCAAGCTCTTATCCTCGCCTTGCTTCTTGTCATGTTTCAAATATACCACGGCAATCCTTGCAAACATGCACGTTCCCACCAAATTCACATCCAGTGTGAGTCTGGACTCTTCTTTCTCTACCGTCTCGATGGTCAACTCTGGATCAAACCATCTGCCCTGCTCGATAATACCCGCGCAAGCGAGTGCATGGCTGCCCATCACAAAAGGTTAGTGATGTTGACGCAGGCTACCGGGTAAAGGCGAAATAATAACACGGTATGAACGCCTTCCCGCTAAATGTCACCACGTAGAAGGGGACCTACTCGACAGACCCATATTTCTGCAGCGCAGTCTTGAAAAGCGCAACGTTGTCGGCGTATTTGGTAACGTCTGTAGGGAGGAAGGTGATCGTTGAGGGGTTCGAAAGAGAAGACAGAAGCGCTTCAGCTGCCTTGGTTGCAAGGTCGCCGAAGACAATGGAAGCACCTGCTTCATGGAGGAGGCGGACGGTAGCGGCACCGATGCCATTTGCGCCACCTAAGATGGGTGTTTCAGCTCTGAAAATTGAGGGAGGAAACGAGGGGAGAATAAGTGGAGGGCCACGGTACTGGGCGTGGGGCTTTTGTTCTTGCCAGGAAACGTAGCACATACCTGTCAAGACGACAACCTTCCCCTTCAATTTGCTAAACTGTGACGGATCTGGGTTATACTGAGGCATTTTGACGCTTCTTAGGAATCAAAGAAGCACAAAGGAGAGACGTAGGGAGCACAAGGAGCACAGAGCTATCGATAGGCCATGGATGAACCATGCGCAGAGTGAAATGAGGGGTATTGAAATTATCTCTAGCTGGGCGTTCATTTTCTAGATCCGCACATGAATACACATCAGGTGGCTGCCATTGGATGGCTGATGCGGAGCCTGGATCAGTGTTGCATGTGTCTGGGAATTGTATTCAAATGCGACACGAAGCTGCGGTCTTATGCTGGAACTTACGGAAGCTCCACCCCGCACGATCCCCCTCGGCTTCTCATCGCCCAGCCCTTGTTTACTCAGTGAGGATCAGGCCCACACATCATCGGACACGGCAAACTCTTCAGATAACTTCCGCAATCCGCGTATCTACGTTTCCGCACTGTGGTATCTCCTTGTAATGTATCTAAGCATTTGGGAAGAGTGCGACAGCTGCTACGTGGACATTGGCCCACTCCCGACTATTCATTCCCCAGATGGCAGCTCTGGAATAGTGATCTTTTCCAGCTGATGCCGACTTGTGGCGTATTCGCAAATCTCCCTTTCGGGGTTCACCATTCTCGCTTCGCGGTTTGTCTCGTAAAACATAGATATTTGACCCGAGCAGGTGATCGATCTTCAGGCCTGTTCTCCTTGCTAGTTCGTTTCTACTCGTTCCCTGGCCAAAGACGCATCGAGCGCCTTCACCAGTACATAAAGGCCATCCAATAGCGGTGTCTTTACCTCGTGCCTTCGCGCAATTCTTATCGTATTTCCCACGATTGCTTCCACTTCCATCGCCCTTCCTGCCAATGCATCTGCCAGCATGCTCGGCTCCACTCCTGGCAGATCCCGTGCTGTGGCCCTGCTGAGCTGAAATTCGATCAACTCTGCATCAATCTCCCCATAGCCCACAGCCTGCGCGATCGATGCGACCTCAAGCATCACACTCCGCACAAAGTCTATTGCATCAGGTGAGGATTTGAGGAACTGTGCGTCTGTTGATCTGGTCAAGGCGCAGGTCGGGTTCCAAGCAACGTTGACCAACAGCTTCGAGTATCTTTCGGACTGTATGTCGTCATATACCTCTACAGTCCCGCCTCCAGCCTTGATGATGGCCGCAAGCTCCATGGCTGAACGTTTGTGCGTTTCAGGTGCTTTTGCTGGAAAAGTGCCAATGTAGAGGAGCTCAATCTCTTTGTGCGCTACAACAGCCGGTGCAGTCTGCGTTGCCGGGAGATAGACAACCCCAGACAAGATGGGATTTTGCGGGAATAGTGCAGCGTACTCCTCTTCGACCGCGATACCATTCTGAAGGATGACAATTGCAGTGTTGTCACCAACGGCCGGCCTGATCATCTCTGCCGTTGAAGGTCTCGTCCCAGGCATCGCCTTGGAGCAAACAACCACGAAGTCCCATGGGCCAGAGGCGTCTGAAGGTGCTCGAACAACCTCTGGTTGGACATGAACATCGCCCCATAACGTAGAATTAATGGTAAAGCCTTTGGCTTTGGCAGCAGCGTAGTTCGAACGACAAATGACTGTCACCTGAGCTCCGCCTTGGGAAAAAATGTAGGTGTAAGCTGCCCCAATGCTGCCTGCGCCGAAAAGAAGAATGCGTGGCATTTCTGGCGGGAACAGCCCTTGTCGTCAATGGAGAGTGGAAAATTCAACTAACTCGTAGCTGCCAAAATATTAGACCAAAACAACACCAACTCCTAAGCGATATCTGCAGACAGGAATCTAAATCTAACCGAAGTCGATTGGAACTGGAACGACAGACGTAATAAAAAGCGTGGGCGTTTGTCGGAATGATAGTAGGTCACTGAGCGCTGAAGTGGGGCGGAAGTTGGGCCCGGGGACATCGCGTTATCTTCAATTTCTCATAACGTTCTACCGAGAATTGGTGTCTTTAACACTTTGGGGTCAAATCATCGTGTAGTGATCTTCGTGTCAATTGCGCCCTTCGCCCTACATTTCCTGCCTTCCATGCGCCCTCTGACAAATTTGGAAAGGCATGTTTCCCTCGAAGGGCGTGCAATGTTAGAAGATCCGTCGTGTGGTTCTCCGGCGACCAATGTGCCTCCTGCTAAAGGGTGTACTTGCTTTTTGCTCGTTACTTAATTCAAGGATGACTTCATGCAAGCGCTGAGCTTCCAAAGGACCGTCTCATTTCACCGTCGCGCCCCATAATCTGAACACCCTTTCAAATTCAAGTGACCCCTTCAGATGTCCATGTTCGTCCCTCGCCGGGATGCCGTATTCTTTGATAAGACACTCAAATGGCTTCGCAGAGGGTTTGATGCGGGCAGCAAGATCGTGGTTTCCTGTGGTCTCTTTTTGTTCCTGTAGGTCGCCCCAAAGGACAAACAGCTTTTCTCGAACTTGCGCTAGCTTCCGTGGGTCTTTCCGCAAGTCTGAAGCTTCCATATCAAGCAAGAAATCTCCGTCTGTATCGGCAACCAGCAGCGGCATCTGCACCTTTGGTTGGCCAGCAATCGCTGGCGACGTCGCATCCTCAACGATCAGGTAGAAGCGCCACTCCCACTTGACGTCTCCATCCTCATCCGTATCCATGCCAGACTCCTCGAAATCTTCATTTTCAGAAAGGATGTCGTAGTCTGAGGCGCGGTATGGGCATGCGAAGTTGGAAATGTCGTTGGGTAGGTAGTCGACAACGCGGACTTTGGAATGGTAACAGCAATTTTGAAATGGCAAATAGAAGTCATTACCGCTAGGGGTCTTTCTTCGAAGAATCTCAGGATCCATAATCTCCTCCGTTGATTTCAGGGGAACATTCACGTTCTGGCAGCGAACATGTGCATTTGACTCGAGCTTCTTGACCTCAGCCAGAGCAAGGTTGTCGAGTTCTGCAGAGGCTTTGGGCAATTTCTTCTCCTTTTTCCGCTCCTTGTTGTTTTTCATCTTCCTAGGTCCCGAGTCAGGCTGCCCAGATTCCGAATCCAGCCTCTTCTTTGGCATCATCGACGCATCCCTAACAAATTCTTTGTGTTCTCTCTTTGCCTTGATCTCATAGTCTCGCTTGCGGCCCAGTAACTGTTTCATGCGTACATCTCGCTCTGCATCCCGTGGTCGATAAACTTTGACGCCCACCCTGTCGAGATCATTCGGGTCGCCGCGAAGCTTGCCTTCCAGATAATGTTTACCATCTTTGCCGCTGCCAATATGCACATTGCGTAGGAAGATGAAATCTCCTAGTTTGACGTGACTCCGTACAAAATTTGCATGAGCGTCCCACATTCGAACATTCATAGTCATCTTGCCCCATGGACCCGGCCATATCTTCTGCTTGCCCGCCAGATATCCGAACTGATCTCCTTCCGTGCCATCCTCGTCACATCCATATGCGTAATTGTACAAGGCTTTATTCGTTGTGTAGTCCGTGATTGACAATTCGACGCAGAAATCGTTTTCAAAGGATTTTCTCACTTCACCGAGTAGGTCGGCAAAGACAAGCCCCGTTCCCTGTTCAGGCAGACTGAGGTCTTGTATGAGAGAAAACTTCTCTCGACGTTTCGCTGGCACTGTATCTGCTCCTTTGGTAATGCCGGCAATTTGGAGGGATGTTGGCGGCGGAGGTAGTGCCGAATAAGTGCCTCTTCTGGAATTGCAGAGATGTACAGCATACTCGGTTTCCGGTCTCGTTGGAGAAGCTGCTGACGGCGACTTCTTGACACTAATCCCTTCAGACGACAACTGGTCAGTGCTTCCTGGGAGTAAATTTTCCGGGAAGACTGCCCAGGTTGTAGTTGAGTTTGATAATCCTACCCATCCGCCCCTATAGTTCTTGACTTTGATGTTTCGCAGAAGTACCACGTCACCGTTTGTCTCGATAGCTGGTAGTCTTTCCCTAAGCTTGTGGAAAAATGAGAATTTCAGCCCCAAGCCATCGGTCCATGATGGATCATGTATCGTGAAGGTGATGATAAAATCAGTGCCCCCTGATTTTGCCGCAGGCAAGTGGTCGACAACTACGCCCATGATATTCAGCGCCTTGTCTTTTTGAGAGTAAGCTGTTGTGAGATTCACGAAACCCACTGGTGGAGAGAGTGCCATGGCTGGTAGTAGCAGGAAATGTCCCTATGATGGCATCGTAGAAGAGCACACCCAGGGAAGCTTTCCAAAGAAACTAATCCCAGAGCAATTATCGAGTGGCACGTGGCAAGCGCCTGTAGCTGTGGGGATATGTGCTAGACAAATGGGTTCATTACAGGGCTGGCATGACGGTGTTAGTCAGGAGCTGCAACTCAATAACTGGCCATACCAGAGGACGCGTCCGGGGACGCGTTTCTTCACTGGTGGTTCCAAAGCACAACTGTAGCGCCAAGCTCTGCTAGTACCTAAGGCTTGTGCACAGACCAAGTTTACTTTGTTCAAGCCGAAAACGTCAAACTGCCGTCCTAGCAAAAAAGGCCTATACGCCCTGACAACGCCCCCACTCTTCACTCTCACCACATCCACTCTTAAACAGATCGCTTGATCACCTTGTGGCAGGCTGCGCGGCTGTTTTGCATAGCTGACTGACCTACGATTTTCACCTTTGCTCCGCTTGAAAGACTCCAACTCATTTTCAAGACCTTATCGTAAGGATGGCTGAACGCTACATTCCCGAGCATCGCCGCACGCAATTCAAGGCCAAAAATACATTCAAGCCGGATGAGCTCCGTCGCCGCCGTGAGGAGCAGCAAGTCGAGATCCGCAGACAAAAGAGAGAGGAGAACCTTGCAAAACGCAGGGGCATCCAGAGGGGGGATGGACAAATCGGTATTGGCGGCCTGGCCACTGCAGATAGTGACGATGAAGGCGGTACCATCGAAAGCGAGGTCTGTGAATCCCTTCGCTATGAACCCGAACGCTTGCTAATGTCCTTCTCGTAGCTCAACACAGAATTGCCAGAGATGGTGAAGGGAGTCTTTTCGGACCAGATCGACGCTCAGATTCAGGCTACTACAAAGTTCCGAAAGCTCCTGTCAAAGGAGCGAAACCCTCCTATCGAGCGAGTGATCGAGACTGGTGTCGTCAGCCGCTTTGTCGAATTCCTACGGTCACCTCATACTCTCGTCCAATTTGAAGCGGCCTGGGCTCTGACAAATATTGCCTCTGGATCTGCACAGCAAACACAGGTTGTCATCGAGGCTGGCGCTGTCCCCATCTTTGTTGAGCTGTTGAGCAGTCATGAGCCCGACGTCCGTGAGCAGGCAGTCTGGGCACTCGGCAACATTGCTGGTGACAGTCCGGCCTGCCGCGACTATGTTTTGAGCCAAGGAGCGTTGAAACCGCTTTTGGCGCTTATTGGAGATGGTCGTAAACTGAGCATGCTTCGAAATGCGACTTGGACTTTGAGTAACTTCTGTCGTGGAAAAACTCCTCAACCAGATTGGAATACAGTGCGACGCTCTGAACCCCCCAACAATTCGATCCGGCTAATGAGATGCAGATCCATCCCGCACTTCCCGTCCTTGCCAAGCTCGTTTACATGCTCGATGATGAAGTTCTCATCGACGCTTGCTGGGCTATTTCATACCTTTCAGACGGCTCAAATGACAAGATACAGGCAGTCATCGAAGCCGGTATTCCCCGTCGGTTGGTAGAACTGCTGATGCACGCCTCGACATCGGTTCAAACTCCTGCTCTACGATCGGTTGGCAATATTGTGACCGGCGACGACGTTCAGACCCAGGTCATCATCAATTGTGGTGCTCTGCCAGCGCTCTTGGCACTGCTCAGCTCCCAGAAAGATGGAATTCGCAAAGAAGCATGTTGGACAATCTCCAACATTACCGCAGGCAACTCCACTCAAATCCAAGCCGTCATAGACGCCAACATAATTCCACCTCTCATTAACCTCCTATCAAACGGCGACTTCAAGACCAGGAAAGAGGCTTGCTGGGCGATATCTAATGCCACCTCGGGCGGTCTCCAGAAACCCGACCAGATTCGTTACCTTGTTTCACAAGGCTGCATCAAACCACTATGCGATCTTCTCGCTTGCCCGGACAATAAGATTATCCAGGTTGCGCTTGATGGGTTGGAGAACATCCTTAAGGTTGGCGAGATGGATAAAGAGTCCGCTGATTCCCGCGCTGCGGAAGCCCAGGTCAACCGGTATGCGCTGTTCATTGAGGAGGCTGGAGGAATGGAGAAAATCCACGACTGCCAGAACAATGCCAACGAGGAGATCTACATGAAAGCCTACAACATCATCGAGCGATATTTCTCGGACGAGGAAGATGCTGGTGCAGATATTGAAGAACTTGCTCCACAAGCAAATGCTAGTGGCTACCAGCTGGGCTCGACAGCACCACAAGGGACATTCAACTTTGCCAACGGCACAGACTCGATGGACATGTAAATGTCAAGCCCTTCACTAGAACTCTCCTGACCCGAGAAGTTGGACTCTTACCGAGACCATCTACAAATTGCCAATCTCTCAGTCATTCGACGTTTCGATTACGAAAGCAAAAATCACGTCGCTTGCTTATTTGTTCATCACGTTGGCAGCACATCCTCGACAACTACCATCAGCCTTAACAGTATCCCAACACGTTACAACTCTAGGACGCCACATCCCCGCCGCTTCTTCCCTCGTTCATCACCAGCACGAAGTGATACTCACTCACGACAGAAAGACGATACACCATCATGTATACCCTTGCGTTCGACATAGCACGATCCAACTCCAGCATTTGATAGAGGCGTTAAAACCGGTAGTCGCTTTATTTTTCGGCGACATAGGAAGGGCCAGGATAAGGAGGAGACTTTTCTGCAATGGCCATGGAGCTATTCATGTATCTCATTTGCCTTGCCTACATGAAGAACTCGGATTACTCACACTTACCTCTGTCCGTGCTTGTGATGTTACCTTGGTTTCTTTAGTCCGGAAAATGCCCACTTTGTTTTCTAGAAACCAGGTTGAGGAGAGCTACTGTTCTAAGCCGCAGCATTGATGTCGCGTCTTTCTGCTCCATCGTTGTCCTTTTCATTCGTGATCGACAGTTCTGGTACCCCTCAATCAGGCATATGCCGCCTCTCTTGTGGAGTCCTCCAACCCGCCCCACCTTATGAAGCCATGGCTGACCCCGCAGAACAAAAATATGGTTGTGGCGTCACATTCCCCATGCTACAAATACCACAGATCACTCAATGCAACATGGCTTCTGCGGAATCCCTTTCTGACATTACTACTCTTGGTTTTTGCTATCATCACCATCCACCATGTCTACAACGGAAGTTCGTGCTTCGCAAGATCAGGGCGCTGGAGGAGGCACCATGAAGGCCGTCAACTACCAGGGCGCCTTCAAAATCAAGGTCGAAGATGTACCGATGCCCAAGATCGAGCATCCCGATGATGTTGTCGTAAAGGTCACGACGGCGGGTGAGTTGGCAGAGCAGTTGCCATATTGGAGATATCCTTAGGCGAGGGAATATGTGGCTGACTGTATTTTTGTTTTCCAATTTAGCCATCTGTGGTTCGGACCTTCACATGGTACTTCAACCTTGACTCAGCCTGGCAGAGTGGAAGGTGGCTAACCCGAGCAACAGTATGAAGGGAGAACGGGAGCACAAGCTGGCATTACATTTGGTGAGCTACTTTTTCAAAGCACAGGATTACACATCAAAGAGCTCTTTTGAGCTGGCATCTGTTCCCCTTCATCGGCCGTCTGCTGACTTGTCCGACTCTCTTCAAAGGCCATGAGAACATGGGCATAGTGGAAGAACTCGGGAGTGGCGTGACACTTCTGAAAAAGGGTGACCGGGTCGTCATGCCCTTCAACGTCGCCGATGGCCGTTGCCGTAACTGCGAAGAAGGCAAAACTGCATTCTGCACAGGAGTCAACCCTGGATTTGCAGGAGGTAAATCCCCCAAACCAGTTAAGCTCCTTTGTCCCTTCAAGCCCTCTTCATCTCTCTCCGCTGACACCCACTCCCCTTTCACAGGTGCCTACGGATACGTAGCTATGGGCCCCTACCGTGGTGGGCAGGCTCAATATATCCGCATCCCCTACGCCGACTTCAACGCCCTCAAGCTCCCTGCGGGCAAAGAACACGAGGCCGACTTCATCCTACTCGCCGACATCTTCCCGACTGGCTGGCACGGCGTGACGCTCTCTGGCTTCAAGCCGGGCGAGACGGTCGCCGTCTTCGGCGCCGGGCCCGTCGGACTAATGGCCGCCTACTCGGCCCAGCTGCGCGGCGCGTCGCGGGTCTACGTCGTCGACCGCGTCCCCGAGCGGCTGAAGGCTGCCGAGAAGATTGGCTGTACACCCATTGATTTTGGTAAAAGCGATGCCGTGGATCAGATCATCGAGGCGAATGGCGGCATGGTCGATCGCGCCGTCGATGCGGTAGGATACCAGGCTGTGGATAAGGAGGGAAGCAAAGAGCAGCCGAATATCGTGCTCGAGAATCTTATTAGGGTTACACGGCCATGTGGTGGGTTGGGCATTCCAGGACTCTATGTCCCGACGGATCCAGGGGCGCCGGATAAGTTGTCCGGCGAGGGACAGATTTTGGTGCCGTTTGGCAAGTTGTTTGAGAAGGTAACGTTACTCCTTTTGTCAATTCTATGGAACCGCTCGGGTGTGTGCTCATGTGCTGACTATGTGGGGAAAGGGCCTTAGCCTTGCAACGGGACAGTGCAATGTCAAGGCGTATAATCGCTACCTGAGAGATTTGATCATTGCGGGCAAGGCGAAGCCAAGTTTTGTGGTCAGCCACGAGATCGGGATCGATGATGCAGAAATGGCTTATGACAAGTTTGACAAAAGGATTGAGGGATACACAAAGGTGCTCATTCATCCTAATGGAGGCTTCTAGCCTCGCTCGCTGGAATCAGGCCTATACGATGAGTAAAATAGGATTGAAAATTCTGAAGAGTAGACATTGCATAGAGTACCAATGAAAAGTTTTGTCTACTTTGTTGAGCTGTTTTTCATTGTGACATATCACTCTCATGCCACAAGAAAGCGACGTGACGGGACTAGGAAATCTTGTTCACCAGGTATTATCCAAACCAAGTGGAGGCCACTGGTTTCACAAGAGCGGAGATCGGCCAAGTGAAGGATAATGAGTCAGTAACTTCGCAAAAGCTGGAGAGTGAAACGGAAGCAAGGGGATTGAGAAGGATGCCAAGAACTATTGGTTTGAGCGGTACCATGGTTGTGGTTCTAAAGTCGATGCCACATGGAATTTCTCACTTGTCTGCTTCTCTCTCAAACGGTCCTCTGTTTTGAACCTGAGCAGTGCAGCCTACCATCTTCTTTGACCCTGAAAATCGTTCCTCATCAACCCTCTACACCTCAGACACCTGTTCGAAGTACCAGAGCAGTCCATTTCCTGCGGCATAGCCACAAACATGAAGGTCTATTTTACCAACCCTCCTGGCAAGACGACATTCGGATATGTATTTCACACAACCACAAAATCAATACTGGGATATGTCATCAACGTCCCCACCTTTGCAAGTGTCACTTGCGACGTGGAAAGAGAAACATCATCCATCCCGTCTTCAAAACCATTCCCTACAATAGGACTCATGAGATCCCTGGCATGTAGTCTCGCCATAATCTTCACGATCTTCGCAATCTTCGGGATCATGGTTTGGATCGACATCAACCAGCAACGCCAGCGCCGCGCACAGTTGAAGAGGAGTGGAAAGACGAACGCAGAGATCGAGTTCCTCGAAAGTCTGAGGAGACTGGAGAGACGGTTCACGTTATTCCGGGAAGAACAGATGCCTGCGGATAAGAAGGTCCTAGACGACATGATCCAAGGGACGGAGCCACAGGCACAAATGGACCTAGGACGGGAGATACGCAAGACATCCCCAGCGTCGTGGGCGGGAAGTTTTTGTGAGCGGGTCTGCGGGGAATTCTATACGGTGGTAGGCGGCAAGGAAGCTCCAAGAGCAAAGAGCAAGGCAGATGATGCCACTGAACCAGTCATGGTCAAAGATGCTGACAAGATGCACCCTAGCTCGCCACAGCGAAAGTCCTTGCTCAGATTGGTTACGCTGGGTGTTGCTGGAAAAGGAAAGGATGACGATTGGGAGGTGGTGAAGGTTCCAGAAAGAGCCAACGAATAGGACCCCGCTGTCATTTCCAGGTAGTGAGAGGAGATCAAAGGACCTTGCTGCGGACACTCTCCTTTGCTGGCGTGACTCATACTGAAGAAGATAGATGGTGAAGTGGTACGATGGGGGATAGGTCCATCATAGAACTTCATGTCGAGTTCGAGCTCGAAATTTCGTCTCCACTCCTCCTATTTCTCAGCGACTCCTAATTACGACCCCGAGCGAAATGTTAGTCACAGCGACACTACTACGGGAGATTTAGTGTAAAGAGGAGTTGAGAGTTGTTATATCCAGCCACCACAACCATAGTTTGCGCTTTCATTTCCTTGCTAGATACCCACCGTCTCACTTCTTTCCTACCGGTTGCCTCTTTCTCTTTTCTGCTTGGAGTGGCTTCCGCCCCTTCCCGCACCCCCCAACAAGGATCGTCCTATTCCAAGCCCCAAATTGACAATGAGTACATCTGATAGTTGATGTTAAGGGGTAGGATGTTCCAGCGTTGCATAGGCAAAAACCCAATGGCTCTTTCTGCTTTGGCTAGCTACACCACATGTTGAAATCGCTAGGATCAGTGAGGAGGGAGGTTCTATGGCAGAGCTGTGCGTTCCAATGTGGTATTGTTTCACGCAGCAGGGTCTGTTCAAAACCTATGTACCCTTGTGGGCGAAGATAAGGTTTCAAATTTCCATCTCAAGATAGAGTAATACCTACTTGCTCTAAGCAAGTGTGATGACAATTAGAATATAGCGGACTGCTTTTCCACCCCTGGAAAGGGAAAGAATTGGAGATGCTAAGCAAAACCCCATTTTCGCTTCGGTTGACATCTCCAACTTCTTTGACATGAGGGGGTTACGCCCTGCCACATCTTAGTCGGACTTGGAGCCGTACAATTTTCGTTTCTCCGAGAGAAGTGACTCGAAGGTGCAGATATAGACGAGTTGGCAATACTAGGCCTCTCCTTTTTCAATGCAACGACTGCCCTTTCCTTCAGTTCTCAAGCGCGAAATCACCGCTGCACGATTCCACTGTCCTACTCCCACTCGTCTCTTCGCCCCACCTAACCCTCGAATCCGCAACACCCCCCCTTCCTCCTCCTCCTCCTCCTTCTTCCTCGTCTCCTCCAAACCCAGACTCTCCTCGACCTCAACCTCAACCTCAACCATGTCCAACAAGAAAGAATACCTCGTCATAATCCCAGACCACGCCAACTCGCTGCAAAAGCGCCTGGCCGTCCGGCCCAAGCATCTGGAGAAGCTCAAGCCACACCTCGAGTCCGGAGACGTGGTATTTGGCGGCGCGACCTTGTCCGCACATCCCAAGGACGGAGAGCAGCCGGATATGACGGGCAGCTGCATGCTGATCAAGGCTGAGAGCGAGGAGGCGGTGCGCGAGTGGGTCAAGAGTGACGAGTACAGTAAAGGGGAGGTGTGGGATTTTGAGAAGATGCAGATCATCCCGTTCCGGTGCGCGGTTAGGACAGCGATGTGAGCGTTGGTTGGCTAGGGCAAATACTCGAGGTTTTTGAAAAGGTATGGTTTGAAAAGGCGGAGGGGTTCATTCTGCGCAGGACATGGGGAATTAGCTGTGCTATGCATGTCTATCTTACGACGGGGTCCACTTTGTTCGTCTACAACTTTGGACTCGGATGCATTGCGTGTGGCGAAGAGTGCGGGAGGTGTTGGACCTCGAGCTTTTTATCAGTTGATGCTTCCCGCAAAGCGATTTTTACTGAAGTATGACGAAGAATGTATTCTAAGCCTCAGATGGACATAATATTGTTGGAGAACCTGATTTCAGCCCATATATAAGTGCCTTCCATTTCAGCTAGCTTTGCCCGTATGACCTTGCCATCAATCTCGGCCGAGCCACGTATTGAAGATGCTGATGCTGCCACCTCATCATCACGGAACTTTGTGGGTGGATATAGCCAATCAGTCAAGATTTGAGCTAGAAGATTCATCCCCTTCCACCATGCTCTGAAGATTGTCCCCTCTAGCTCGCACCTTGTTGGCAAAGATGAAAACGAGGAACTCAAATTAGCCCATAAGAATCTAGGACTCCGGTCGTCCGCCGCACATCCGATCAAATCATTTCGAATCAGCAACAACATGTCTGGAACTGTAAGCCACCACAAACGACTTCGATATGAGCCTAACATTTTCAATAGAGGCCCCGCCGAGCCCACGAAGGCTACAGAAATATCGAGCTCGTTCTTTCTGACGACATGCTCTCTAAAAATGTCAATGCACAAGAGTCGTCAGGATTGTGCAGCCTCCCATGTGAGATCCTGGACTTCATCTGGAAAGGCCTTAGCCCAGCATCCAGTGTCGTTCTCATGATGGCATGCAAGCAGTTCGCCAAGATAGGCAAGCTGAGAGACACCAAACCCCCTCTGACCGACGGCCTCAGATATTACTGGATGCTCTCCAAGCTCGCAAGCTGGATGCCAAGGAACCTGAGACTGTGCGGCAGTTGTCGAATGTACCGCATGAGAGCCACAGAACAATACGAGGAAAGTGACTGGTGCGAACTCTGGCCGCAGGAATGTTGGATAGAGATCCCAAATGGCACAATGGAGGAGTGGCTAGTTGAAATATTCATGTGCCCATTACATTACATCCATGCCAGATCCTCTGCGAGCTAGAAGTGGTACAGAGACACGTCAAGCCCCTTCCAGCAACGCACTTAGAAGCTATACGTTTGCCATTGGACGGAACTGGAGGTCTTGCTGTCGGGTTTCACTACCGCCTAAACTTTTTGGGGCTCATGCTTCCCACCAGAAAGAGAAAAGGAACCTGGTTTTGAGGCTGGCGTCGAGCGCAGGCGTTCTTTTTAACATGTTCGGCCGGAAAGAGTTCACCAGGCCACCGGCAGCCCAACTATCTCCCTTCAGTGGGTTCAGGAGGTGTCGGAAGTGACCGTCCTGCGTGGTTCATTCCCTTGTGGCTTCTGCTTTGACGTCCAGGTCAGCTCATTCGTCTTATCACCAAGTCCAGTCTGTTGGGTGGGGGATGGGCGGGTTCACAGCCCATTCTCCCCTTGCATATGATATTCTCTTTTTACCAGAGTCAAAAAAGTTCACAACTCAACGACCAACTGCCCATCCTTTTCCAAGAATTGCAATCCCTTCATACCATTCCCCTGGCTCAGCGAAGTGATTTTCTTCCTCACCCATTCATGATCAGGATCCTTGGTCTCAAGCAGATTGACCTGAAAGTCCTTGATCCGCGTTGGCCAAATCTCCAATCTCCTCAACTTGAGCCCTTTCTTCTCTTCCCCCTCTTCTGCACTGTCCACCTCCTCAACATACACCCGCCAGACAGCACTCAGGTCGTTCCGATACTCGGGCATCAGCGCGTAATCATCTACAAAATCCCCGCAACCGTAGATGATTAGCTTTCCACCGTATCGCTCAATGCCCTGAACATGATGCGAGGAGTGGCCGTGCACGATATCTATGCCACACTCGTCGATAAGGAAATGGGCCATATCGCGAATCTCCGCGGACGGCTGCCAAGCATAGTTTGGACCCCAGTGCACGCTGAAGATCCTCAGAGAGGACGGTGACTTTGCATTGTGGCTGGTGATAAGATTCTTAAGGCGGGCTTTGGTTTGGGTTGTGTAGTCGATAAGGTGGAATGATGGAACCGACCCCCAACCACGAGGGTGGTCAGAGGCGGAGAAGATGTCAACCGTGTGATTCGAGGTCCGAGACTCGAGTCTAGACCAGAGGATAAGCGGTACAACGGCAGGTTGTTGGGCTTCAGCCGCAGAGCGGCCGGCGCCAGCGAATTGGATGTTGTTCGAGGCGAGGGTGTCAACGGTCTCTACGAGACCCTCCACGCTAAAGTCTAGGGTATGGTTGTTTGCGAGACTCACATAGGTAATACCAGCAGCCTTCAATGCTGAAATGTTGGCAGGGTGCATGCGATAATTGAAGACCTTGTCTGGCCATGGCACAGGATGTGTCGTGACAGATGTCTCGAGGTTGACAATGTTGAGGCTGCCAAGCTTCAATAGACTTAGTGTGTTGCCCCACGGTGACTCTGCAGAGTAGTCTCGTAGACTGGGTTTGAGCCTCCGGACATTCTGTATGATGCGGGCTTCAGACGGTTCGTCGACGTGTGTGGGGAGGAGTTGATCAATGAGCCGGCCTAGCATGACATCTCCTACGAAATTCAGCGTGAATACTTCTTTCGGGGGTGCCATGCTGGCGGAATTGGTCAAGCGACGAGCGCAGAGGCTTGGTTTGGTGATATCGCGTTTTCCTCTATCCCGAAATAAGTAGAACAAAGCTCGGCGCATTGACATTAGTATCTGATCATTGCTCTCAAACTAAACTTTAGCTATTTTCAGTGGATATGCCGACTTAGTCGTAAGAGGAGAGTCTTGAAGGGGAAAACCCTTTGTCCTCATCATGCGGGGTTGAAAGTGATTCTTCAAGCCTCCTAGCTCCCGATCCCTTGGCATGAATGATGGCTTCCAAGTTGTCATGTTCGCTGAGTAATGCCACTCCATTTTCCCAGAAGCAATTTACTTGGAAAGCGTTATCAAGTCCTCCGCAAGCAATTTGCAATCCAGCGCAACGTAAATACCAACCACCCCAATTAGCCTCACTGAGCCCTTAATCAGGCAGCGACTTGGCCAAATCCGCCCATATGACATCTGCACGCACATGGAACACCTCCTCAACCCATAACATGTCCTTCACAACCTTCTCGACCGCACGCCACGATCGAAACCTCAACGAGGCTGCCATTGCCAGTATTTCGTTGTGGAACCACTCCCGTGCGGAAACACGGCCTTTGACCGTTTCCATAGCACCCATCACGAGCGCCCAGAACCTAAGTGGCCAAAGCTCGCCCCAGTCCTTCTCGTCTGTACTCTCTAATGACTGTCTCAGACGTGGTATGTGCTTTGCCGTGAGCGTAAAGAGTAATGGGTCTTCGCTGTCAAAGCGTCTCAATCTGCCAAAGAAGAGGAGAGCTGCTACCCGGAAAGTCTCCTCTATCCAACTGGCTTGGTCAGATGGTTGGCGAAGGCGATAACGCTGTTGCAGGAGACAGTGGACGATAGGGTCAATCCAGAGCAGCGGCGTGACGGTACCAGAGAAGAAGCGCTCCCCAAAGTTGGCTCTCTCGGCGAGGAGGTCAGCTGTGACACTGGTGAGGTCGTCCAGGATATCGGCTGATATGGTATTTCCCGGGAACTGCTTTCGCCAAGCCTCCGACATATGCTGTGCAAGTGAAGATCTCTCTGGCGTAGGTACAGGGCGAGGTGGCACCTGGATACTTGCTAAGATGTGTTGTGGAAGAGGAAAGGTGGGAGGAAAGTCGTGGGCGTAGGCCACGTTGACATCGGTGAAGCACAGTAGAAGTACCAGATCTTTGTTGCCCCGGAAGGCATTGCTCATGCCACCGTTGAGATGGACGACCTTGTGTAAGCCTTGCAGATGAATGAGTAGAGCGTCATAGTCCTGTAAGAAACAATAGTAGCGTAGGAATCCAAGGATGCTGGTGATAAGTCCTTCGCTATTCCTGAACGACGCGTCTGAGAGCTGCCGATTGACGTGTATCAGGGCTCGGCCGTGATAGGTTATTGAGTGGTCACGTGCGTTCTCTAAGATGGCATCCGGATATCGTGTGTGGACGTCCATAGTAAATGAGGAAAGGAACTGATAGAAAGATGCCGCATTGGCCAACGCGAGTTGGTAGGAGAAGTCCTTATAGTAGCGAAGGTGTACTGGTAGCCCATCGTCAAGCGCTAGAAAAACAAATTGTCAGATTTCGAGGCTCAAAAAAATTGCAGTGATAATAATGAGCGCCGTGCGGGGAGAGCGTTCCTGGGGGTATCCTCGAAGAGTTCGACATATGAGAGCACGAGATAAGTGTACACTCTCAAGGACACAGGCATATGAGTGCCAGGTTGGGGGGGAAAAATGCGAGTGAGGGTAGTGTTGATCAAGAAATATGGTGAATGGGCCGTGCTGGCTCACCATGGTGCAGTATCCGCTGCTCTGGTACATCTATCTCAACTGGGTAATGTGTGAAAGGGTCTAGGCGACCAGCTCCAAGCCTACCGATGGGGGGGTTGAGCAGGGCATGTCGCATGAGTTCGGGAGATTCGGATTGGATGTCGGCGCGGTTGTCACTATCATCGGAAATAGACGAAACGGGGGTCATAAGTCCCAGGTGCTGCTGACTGTCGCTGGTGATAAGGCGTCGAGTACTCTGAGGATAGACAATGATTTGCTGGGATGATTGCTCATGGGGGCGACGAGCAGGCTTTCGAGGGATGCGAAGTGCCAACGTCTTGTCGGAGTCGGTGTGATCGCGTTTTCGCACTTTCCACATCTCCTTGGATGCATGTTGGCGGATCTGGCGCTTGGATTTGGCATTGGTAAGCTCGCCTAGGCTTGTCGCCGTGACGAATGACAGGTCCATTGCGTACTCCTCAGCATGCGCGATAGATCCATGCCATGTCACGCTGGCCTTGACATGGGGGCTCTCTATGCCTGTGGTGTATGGTAAGCTAGCCTCCTTTGTGCGTACACAATCTTGCGGCGTAAATCAGATAAGCGGGCCGTCCCCAGTGAGTTGAAGTCTGGCAAGTTGAAGAAGCAGTTCTGCTCTTAGCAAAGGCGCGAGTTAGGAGGATGAAAAAGCTGTTTTCCAAGCCCCGAACGTCCAACATCGAGCCAACCGCTGAAGTGGAGCCTATTTCGCGATCAACACCTTCCAGCAGTCCCCCACCTTTCCGGCCCGAACCGTGCCAAGATATACTTGGTCGACGCCGCTAACCCCCGTACCCCGTATTTGGAAGAAATTGGACTATCTTTTCTCGTCTTCCAATCCAGTAACAATACTGTTTTCGCCCCTGTGGACATTACGAAGACGATGTCTGTGTCAACTTGAATTCTGCTCTGCATGCAACTTTGACATCAACGTCGATCAATGATCCTTAACTGCAGCCGTACCTTTTTCTCTTTCTTCACTCAGTCACAGGGCGTCAAATTGTGTCGATGAGGAAGTGAAATTGCCGGATCCTGGCAGCCCCTACTTTTCTAGAAAGAAATGGCACGAAATCCGTCAAAGTCCAGCACACCCGCATACACGCCATGGCGCCATACCTCCGAACTAGCAATGGTGCGCGATTGGTTCTACCCGTCACAAGCTACAACAGACCCCTATTCCGCTCCAACATCCGATATGCGCCAGACTGCTGTCCAGCATGTACAAATGTGGTCTTTCAAAGACCCTAAGCTGCCCCACGCCGTCATTGCAACTGCTAATCTCACAGACGCACTGCTACATGACACGTTGGATCGGCGGAGATTGATTTCTGATTGGGCGTTGCGGAGCGTCTACGCGATGACATTTTGTCGCTTTGTGAATGGGTTGGTCGATAGGGATATTGCAAAGGCGGCGTTGGCGGCGAATGCTGCGATGAAGGTCGGTGCCTCTGGTGGTGAAGGGACGATGGGCAGTAAGGAGGGAGCAGGAGCGGCAAGTACGACATTGAGAGGCGAGACATCAATGTACGCACATGCGGCTGCGATTGGATTGCCCGAGCAGTTTGTGGATTTAAGGCATCGGGCTACGCATGACGACATGCCTGGTCTAGAGGTGCTGAGACAAGCGGCGAGAAGAGCACTGGAATGGTTATGGGAAAGGTGGTGGAAGGTGCATGCGACGGATGACCCAGGCAGAGCGCTCAGAGAGAGGGAGGAGCAAAGGTTGCTTGGGGAAAGAAAACGGGAAGACGCGAGAGTGTCTGCGTTACATGATAGAGTGGAGACAGCCGATCGCTATGGTGATCATGGGCTAAGCACCAGCGGCGAGCAACGACGGACAAATGAAACATCAGAAAATGTTGGAGGAGATGACATAACTCATAGTGCGCCCCAGGATGGAAAAAGAAGCCACCACATCTACAACGCAGATGTGGATGTGGATGCTCAAAGGATTGTCAATGGCCATAGTAGCAAGAGGCTTGAGAAGCTAGCAAGCATTAAGGTGAAGCATAGGCCGCAGTCGGCCTTTGGCTTGTTTGAGGCTGGATAAATTGAATCTCTACAGCTTTGTGCATGCCTACCAAAACCCCCGTTTTCATTTTCTCATCTGGAATATCTCCCTTACATGCTATTCTTCATCTCTCTCAACTTTCCGATCACATCCACCGGATCACTCTTCCCCGTCACCTTCTGCATCTCCTCAGTCTGCACCCTCATGAACACATTATGCTTCTTTTCGTCTCCAATCGTAAACTTGCCTTGCGTCTCCTTGTTGTTCTCCGCAAACGACTGTAGATTCTTGATCGCGTCCGACTGCGACACCATAAGCAGGAACTTGACATTGCTCTTCGTGTACTCGTGGCCCGGGTACACCTTTGTATCATCTGGTAGACCAGCCAGCACGACGTTAAGCGCTTGGTTCATCTGCTGCGCCGTGCCTTCGAAGAACTTGCCGCACCCGCCGATGAAGAGCGTGTCGCCCGTGAAGACCGCCCTTTCGTTCGTCGAGGTATCTTCCATAAAATAGCAGATCGAGTCTTGTGTGTGGCACGGTGTATGGAGAGGGGTGACGGAGATGTTCTTTCCAATTGAAAACTTCTCGCCGTTTTTGGGTGTCCGCGAGACGGCCTGACAGTCTTTGCCACCAATTATAGGAATCGAGGGAAATTCCGCCGCGACTTTCTCATTCCCGCCTGCGTGGTCCCAATGGTGGTGTGTATTGGCGATGGCAGTTAAGTTGATCTTACCCGAAGACACCTGATCCTTCAGGACTGGCGTGACTTCTGGGGGGTTTGCAGGATCGATGATGATGGAGTCTTTTGTCGCGTCATCTGTCACTAGGTAGGCATAATTGTTGGAGCTGCCAACCCACATGGGGATGGATTCGATATGCATGGAGCGTGTCTGATGATGGGGACGTAGTAATAAGGACGTTAGAAAAGGTCGCACAAGTCTCGAGCCAATCATGGATATTTGTATAGCTCTTCGAGGACGACTCTCGGAAAAGGGAACAGAGGTGTCAGTTTGTCCACCCGGTGAGGTCATTGTCCACCTGCATCAAATCTAATCTTATCAAAGTTGTTAACACGGTGCCTGTGAATTGCGTCAGAGCCGCCCTCATCTGCCAGCCCAACCCTTTGCTAGGGTATAAAGACGCACTCGTCCCCCGCTGCTTTTCCAACAACTGTCTCCCCTTTTGCCCTTCACTCTTCACTTTCCTGCACCCGCCCCTCGTGCCTCAAGCGAGCCCAGCTCCACTTACTCCCTGCCAGGCCCCCCTGGTCCCCACAGAACCGATACGACGCGGCCAGTGGGAAAAATGTCGCAACACAACGGCTGACTCTCATTCGCTCAACGCCTCGGTAGCATTATCTCGTCGACCGTCTGACCATTGTGTCGGCCTTTGGGTAATGACGCCGGTGGAGCGCCCGGCGTTGCAGCAGGTCGCTGCTGACTTGGTGACGCGACAGCCTCAGATGCAGGACCACTACTTCCCTCCTTCAAGCCTCGTTCACCTATTCATCACGCCTCCTCACACCTCCACCGTTGCCGGCCAAGGCCGCGTCAGCACGTTGATTGGCTGTGTCACCGCTGCGTCACCACCGCGTCGGCCTGTTGCCGATCTCCACCACGGCTGGTTTTGGTCGAAGGAGATGTTGGGACCGGCGCAAATTACGCTGCGACCAGGCCAATGGAGAAATACCTCATCGTAGTAATATTCAGGTCCGGCCTCATCCCGCGGAGCGCCGGGCTAGACCCGGCTCTATCAGGCATCCGCCAAGCGATTTCAAGCTCTCGTAGCCGTCGCAGTGGACCTGTCGAGCTTGCTGTGCATAGCAAGTAGAAGAGTGATTGTGGAAGAAACTGCTTATTGTCATTCTACCTGAGAACGAGCAGATACTTATAGCTACAAAGAGGTGCTATCGGCCGAGTTGTCCTGCTTGTACCATGCCATTCAGCTGGTACTTGCCCAGCTGAGCTCTTGAGTCGCCCCCCTGTTCAGCTGAAGTATATGGGCCTGCGAATGGCTACCGAAACGCGGCCTTCGCAGCACTTAGGATCTTAAAAAGCCCAGGGATTTCCGCGGCAGCACGGTCCTTATCTAGATCCGGAAAACACGGCGCCCCCTTGGGCCTTTCGCATCTATAACCACCTTGTTGCCGTTGGAACCATTTAGGACTCCCTCTCCTATATTCCCTCTAACCGATATACCTTCCCATGGGTTGTCAGCAGAGTAAATTAAAAACGTCCTTGGTCGCGACTGGTTCGCTATAGCATCTGACGGGCGAGGAATTTCATTCGTATCTATGGTGTTATCAGTTAGCTGCTCTTCATTTCATAATCAGATCAATCAGCTTCTAGGCCCTCACGTAATTATGGACTCCTACATGACCCTGCTTCCCTGCTCCCTGGTTGAATGATCTCACCTGGTGATGAAACTGCTCTCTCAGGTTCTGAATCTTCTTCATTCTGTGTCGCAAAGTCGGTAGTATTGTCGGCTGGAATTGGGTCCGCCACTTGGAGGCATTTCCAGTACAAATTCTTTTGTCTTTCAACTCGCCGGTGGTCTCTGTCCTTTAGCTCTAGGATTTGTGTTTCCTTTCTGGTTAAGACCTCCAATAAAAGGGTCACTAGCTCGTTCAGGTCTTTGCAGCACCCTTTTGAATTGACAGCGATCACCTCACCAAACAATTCTGAATGTTTTACAATGATAGCAGTGTGGCGCCTTGATAATAAAGAGGAACTCTCGTGGCCCAGGAGGTTGGCGAGGTCGTCGATCTCTGACACTTTGGTCTTGGAAGGTCCTTCAGTTGCAGTGAGCGAATCGTCTTGTGAGTCAGCGGTAACGTCTCAAGAATTCAATGGCTAAAGCATCAAGCGAGGACTCACGGTCAACCTGCTTGCCTTTAGAGTGGCTAGTCCTTCCATTTTTCGAGGTGCTTGAGCCCGAATGATTCTGTATTCCCTCTCGATCTGTGGTCTGTTTACCTATGCTAGACATAGTGTGCTTCGCGTAGTTGGGTTTCTGTTGTGCCGATGGCCCAGCTTGTTCCGGCTGTGCCGATGGCCCCGCTTGTGCCAGCGCCTCTGGTTGCTGCTGTTGCTCCATCTAGATAAGGGCAGAGGGCACAGTGCTTCACGGAAGTCGGTCTGACTTCTTTACCAAGTAGCATTTGCGGTTTGAGATATACGGATTCAAATATCCCTCACCTTCAAAGCACTATATAACGCCCAAAAAGTAGGGAGAACCTCAATTTTAAGTGAAGCTTCTGTGCCCCGCGAGAGCCTCATCAAACTTACGGGCCGCACATCCCCAAACCCCGCCAAGTGTCATTGGATTAGGAGAGGGAGGCATTGGACCATGCGTATGCGGGCCTTCTGCATACGGACAAAACGGGCACCACGTATCAACACATAATTTGTTCCCGAATGACCAATTGCCTTGCAGAAAGAATCCCTTGCCCAGCTTTCTGAGCACTAGAAGACTACGGAGCCATATAACACGTTCTAACGCGCATCATGGCTTGCGGGTTGGGCTACATACGGGTTAGCAGATTTGTGCCATGCAGGTATGAGAGAGTCTTCAACTCAAGTCGCCTGCCAGTATCAGCATAACAGCTAAAGACACCCACATCAATGTTGGCTCTCTCCACTGATTGATCGTAAAGGCATACCAGACCCAAGCGCGGTGTTTTCGAGACTGAATTAATAGTCTTGGATGTGCGACCTGTATGTGCCATCTTTAAGTTAGCCCAACCTCGAGAGGTGTTCCCGAAACGTTCTTCGCAAGTGTCATTGCCGAGGGGGGCACGGGGTGAAACAATGCAGCCTTATCTGGTTTCGCTTCAGGTTTATCTTGATCTTTCTTCCCAAGTCCTGTCGTGACATGGGACGGCCTGGGAAAGTTAATTTGATAGCCGATTTGAAGGCGTGGATGGCGATGTATGATCAGAAGCAAGAGTGGATAATAGGCGGGTTGCGGTGGAAAGGACGCCGAAAACAGCCCCTAGAGCCGCCGTTTTCTGCCGCCTTTTCACACAGGGTGCCTAGACAATTTTTGTCCTTTAACTGCTTGACTCGTCTAGCCTCCTATTGACTCCCTGGGGAAGTGATCGGAATACTCTACTTGAAGGTCTACTTGAAATGGAGTAGAAAATTCAACAAAGGAAGGCAGATAATGTGCCCCCTTTAGCACGCCTATGGAACTTTAGGCATTCGTAGCGAAGATACCTGGATCTCAAGTGGGGACAGACCAGCCCCAAAATTCGCCTACTACGTCTCGATGCAGAGCTAGAGAATGGTCTTATCTCGGCCACATTATCCTATGAAACGCTCGAACGAAATGTCCGCTATGAGGTGGTTTCCTATGATTGGGGCGCTGTCACAGACTTGGAAGGGATCCTCCTCGACGAGTAACACTTCTGGGTGACTTCTACCCTACTTGCCGCTCTGTGTGCACTACGATACGGAGGCGCAGCGCAGGTTTTACGCATCGACAATATTTGGATGTATGGACTTTCCATTTCCACTGCGCTTGCCTCCTTGTCATGATCCGTAAATTTTCTCTCAAAGTATGGGCGTTATTGAACGATGTAAAGTTAGCTCTATTCCTCTTGTGTGGTTCCGTTCTTGGTCGTCTATCTACAATTGCAGCGATCTTTCCTCAACCATGACCGGAAATACTTATAAAGAAGCATTCGAGTAAGCTCTTCCCTGCTGATGGTTTGGGTATCTTTCATAGTTCCAAAAACGCCGTGAGGGGCTGGAATGTAGCCACTCAGAATACATATGCATACTCCTTTTTGCAAAATGCTCATTTCATTCCCAGTCGCCGTCTTCGTCATCGAGGTTCGTGCTTGATTTGCGCTGATCATTCAAACTTGGTCTTCTTCTCTTCTTCTTTGGCGTACCTCCAACAGAGGCTGTGCTCTTCCTCTTACCGGGTCGCGATCCCTTTCCGCCCATCGTGGGCGTAGATATCTCGCCCTCCGGGTCAACACTAGCTGAAAAGGCCTCTCGTGTGTCGTCCTCTGCTGCGATCTTGACATCATCGTCTACATTCATTAGATTCGTGAATTCTTGACACCTGGTCATCATGGCATCGTGGCTCTCTAGCGACGACATTATGGAAGCAACGTTGTCCCAAAATCGGTCTCCACTGACGCCGGGAACCTTTGTCGGAGCCTTAGCAAGTTCCTTGGCATCTGTACCCTTGCCGATGAGCTGGCGTACGTCTGATGTAATTCCGTACTGCCGTTTTAAGTGAGTGCGTGCTTCCCAAAGCATACTTAGGACCATAGCTGCAGCAACTAGTCGCTTGAGTGTAGCTGTGTCCGCAAGGGCTGGCCCACTTCCTTCTTCGGTTGGCATAGGTGCTGATTGGAAGTCTCCAATGGCGTCTACTTCAACTCCAGCTGGTTTCATATGCATTGTGACACCCGTGAGTGTCTCGATAGCTTGCGCAAGATCGGTCCCAGTTTTGCCCACCAGGTTTTCGAGATGGAGAATCGTGTGAAACAATTCGTCCGATCTGCCATATTCAAAATAGGCAATGTTCTGCGTGATGAAACGAACGAAGAGGACATGGTCTGGAGGGTCATTCGATAGGTCCATTGTAGAGCGCTCAAAATCTGTCCGTGAGACAAGATTGCTGATGAATTTTTTCACGTATCTGGCATTGCTCGTCTTGATGACTTCAAAGAGTCGCCATAACTTGGATTGAAACGGGCGAGTGGTGGCTCCTGCGGAATCTTTGACCACATTTTTCTGGTATAGGAAAGCCTCCTGAACAGCGCGCATATACTCTTTCTCAAATAGAGTCTCATGTTGTTGGTGCATGAGTCGATGAGACTCATATGCGGTATTTGAGATGTTCGGATCGACAGATGTCTCTAACGCAACCAAAACTCCTGCCGTCTCCTTTGGGTGTTTGAGGCCCTGGCGATTGATGCTCGAAATAACCTTGATGGCTGTTAAGGCGTTGAAGTCTTGTCGAGTTACGGCGACGTGTACGATTGAGTCGAGATAGTGCTGCGCTATTAGTGCTGCAGCTCCATCATGATCACTGGCTTTCAATGAACCCCCAAGTCGTCCTAGATCTTGATCCTGGTCATCATTGCTTGGATCGACGGGCATCTCGCTGGCGCCTTCTCGAACACCAAAGAATTGAGCAAAGGCCTTTAACACTATGCTTTGCAGGTCATTTGATTGTCCTTGAAAGACTGCCGAGAATGCTTCCCGGACTTTCTCCTTATTGAATTGCCCAGGCCATGATTGGCAGACCGCACCTAGACTTTCCAGGGCCATGGCACGAAGGGGGGGGTGCTGGTTTGGCGAGGCCAAGGGACAGATTGAATCTACAATCAGCCCAGCCACAGACTCTCCCTTCCATGTGGGGAAGGCTTTCTTGAATGCTGCTAGATCCCGTTGAAGATCCCAGCATTTGCCAGCAGAGCCAGCAATGCGAACATAGCTCCTCAGTTGATTAACAGATCTTAGCTGCTCTTCGGACTCAGTCGCAACAGCGTCTCCCGAAGTTGGTATCTTGGCCCGGTGTATATTGTTCAAGACGGATATAGTGAGTCTGGCCAAACGATCCGTGTTCTTGAGTACGCCATCAATAGTCCAGAGACAGGACATCACCTCATTCAGCTCTGCCCTAGGCAGCTTCGAGATTGTTTTGAATAGAGCATTCTGGATCTCGGCCAAGAGCGTCTGCTGTGAACTGGACAGAAATGGGAGCACACAGCGATAAATGTTCACCACAGACCTGAAGAGCAACAGATCGTCAGAACCGGCCAAGTTGCTGACATAGGGCTGTAAAGCTTTCAATTGCTCTGGTACCACCAGTTTTGCGTCAGCTTTCGCCAGGGCGATAAGCGTAAGCAGAAGGCCTTCTCGATCAGACTTTGCTCGATCTGGAATGTCTGGAGTCTCTGTACCGTTGACAACTCGCTCGAACAAATTCGCGACGATTCTTTTGCAAATCTCAGATACCGCTTTGGCATCCTTCGAATCTGCTTGCATCACGGATCTGAAAAATGACTCTAACGGTAGGGCAAGCGTCTCTGCGCTCTGAGATATTGTCAGGATGATCATGGAGGTCTGCTCCAGAATAGCGACATGTGCTTTTGCAGAGTCAGTCGAGGAGGAAACAATAGGCAGCAGAGACGAAATCCACAACTCTCGCAATGTCTGGCGTGCAATGCCGGCAATGCTTTCTTCATGGTCAGAAGTCCTTTCCAGCAAACTTCTGCTAATCGCTGCCTGCAAGTCCGGCCTCGAGTCACGAATGTAGATGTCTTTCATCAGGCCAATGGTCCGTTTCCGTACACCTGTAGTTGAGTCTGTCGCACAACCGAGAATGACTTTGCAAGCGTCCTCTTCCAAAGCTGGCTTTAGCGACATGCACTTTGCGATCAGCGAAAGTGCTGAGTCGCGGACCATCGGTGACTGGTCAGACGCACATCTGAAGATAGTGCGCATGATGTTCTGATCGCGATCCAACAAACTTGGGTCGACCTCTAATAGGTTAATTACACTCTTTAAACTTTTGCTTCTAATTTTGGCTTGATCGCTTGAGATGGAAAAAAGCAATAGACCGACGATGCCATCGAAAAGCTTGCAGAAATCCATGTTGAGTACAGCGAGTGTGTACGCCAGTCGAGCTTGACCTATGGTTATGCGCTCAGAGCCGTTTTCGGGCTCGACCGATGAAGGATTTGTCAACATAGTGTAGACGAGGCCGACAAGTTTTGCAGTCTCAGAGTCGACATGAACATCGCTATGATGCATTTCGTCAGTGTCAAACATCAGACACAGCACTTTTGCCCATTGGAGCAGGTGGAATCGTTCAGCACTTATGAGCTGCCAATCAGTTACAGCGCGGTCGTGCAAAAAGTCGAGAATGATCCTGTAAGGACCGTCCGCTGTGACCATGTCCTCGGCACGTATACCCGCTCTCAACTGATCATCAGCAAATTGTTCCAGTTTGTACGAAATGGTAGAGTCGACGTCATGTACAGCAGAGGCCAATTGGGGCACAGAGACTCGAAGATTGGAAATGGCAGAACCCATTTTCCCAAGAAGTTCAATTGCCATGTTTTTGGCTGATCCTGTTTCATCTCTCTTCAAGATCTCGATCATATGTCGTGCCAACATCCATAGCAGAAGCTCGGACGCCGGCCAGTCGGTTGAACCTAGGATGGTTAAGAGGTCTTCTGTGAATAAGTCGATGAGATTCCTGTAAGGCTGATCGCCGGTCTTGGTGGTCCTCATGGCTTTCCCAACAAGGAACTTGATGATATGATGTGCACTGGACCTTGCATTACTCTGCAACGATGTGGCCTTGTCTTTCAGCAAGACAACCACTGATTTTTCTTCTGTGGGCTGCTGCGACACTTCTTCGTCCGCAGGTGCGTCCATTGCATCTTCATCGCTGTCTTCGGGCTGAGAATCATTTAGGAGAAACTTTGCGGCAGTCTTCGTTCCTCCAGGCGTTGGCTGCTGGGACGGCTCTGATGTTGCTGTTTGCACGAGCTGCACGACCAAGGCTGAAAAGAGTTGAATGTTCCTTCCATCTGCAAGCTTGAACTGCCTTGCTGCTCTAGTCGTGGATGGAAGCTTTTCCAGCGAGTTTACAATTTCGTCTAGAATGGAAAGGCGTTGGTCTGGGAACTTGGCGAAGATCTTCGCTAGGGCCTCCATAGCCGTCCTCCGAACCTGTTCGAAGATTTGAGCCCCCAAAACAGATTCTTTGTCGTTGTGGGAGTTCTCGACAAAAACAAGCTGTGTAGCAAGAAACTCAGTCTTGTTGATGGCACCCTCCGCCCCGTCCATCTGCACAGACAGCGTTGCGACGATATCCAGCAATTTCTTGCCTTGACCGAGCAGGCGTATCAGGATATCTTTGGAATCTGACGCAGCCTTGAACAGCCTGGAGCTTTGACCGCTACTTCGAGCTTCGACCACCGGTATCAGACAATTCTCGAATATGTTAGTAAGAACGTTTGGCAAATACTGCACCACATCTTCGGAAAATAAGGCCTTGTCGTGGAGACTCCCAAGGATCGTCCAGCCTACAGTACAAGCAGATGTTGCACCATTCTCTGCGATTTTGAGTCTGGCTCGCCACTGTTCGGCTTCGGCTTCGTCCGATGCATTTCCTAGGCCCAGGTTGAGCGTCTGAGTAACGCTGAGAGACGGTTCGCAAAGACTTTGCAGGCGCTTGACATGATCCGGCGGAACTTCTGTGAACCTCTTGTAGTCAATGAGTTTCTTGATCACATTCTGGAGTTTGCTATGAATCTTCGTAGCTAACATGATACTTGAATCTTCTGCACCTTCTATATGCTCGAAGAAATGGTTGTCTTCTGGATTCGAATTGATGGATGTATCTGGTGCCATCTGGTCCTGTGCCTCGAAGATCTCAAATAGAAGATCTTGGAATTTCGCTAATTGGGCGTCTGCCTCCTCTTTCTGGGCCCGAACATGAAGAGCGATTCTTGTACTCTGTTGGTCATCGTCAAGCTTGCGTCTCTTTGGTGAATTAGGAATCGCTTGGTAATCTTCACGTAGGGAACCGGCTGGCAGGGGTGGAACCACAACGAGTGGACTCTTCCTGCCAGGAGTGAAGGGTGAGACGCTCAGCTTTCGCGGGCTTGTCTTGTAATGGACAGTCTTTTGAATATCCTCCGTGTGGTCTGGTGAGGCCGACAGGGCTGGCGTCGGTAAAGATGGTGGTTGTGATATCTTGGGACTAGGGGTCCTAGGTGTGAGATCTGTGTAGACATCAACAAAGACTGCCACCATAGGGGTCAAGTACTTCACGAACATTTGTATGCAACATCGGACGAGTTCAGAACCATACTTGCGAGCGTACTAAGCTCCGGGACAAATGCAGCCGAAGGATACGTAGCAGACGGCCCAGATCTGTGACTGAAATGGTGTGTCTTGAATTTACTATGATGAGTGAAGAGCAAAAGTTAGATCGGTTGGCTCGAGGCCTCATATTCGGGACATAACATACAATTCAGACAAAGCTTCTCCGTCCAGTAGTATGTCAACGTTGTGTCTGACATCTTGCAGAGACTTTGGTCCAGGCTGATGTTTCGTAGAATTTCGGGAGATTTCTTCAAGGCTGCGACGCACTGATTTCCGCTCTGCCGAAGTTGTCAGGTTCGAAGATGAGGTTGCCTGGCTGATTTGAGGCATGGGGATCCGATCTGTGCTCAGGCTGTCAGTCTCAGCTCAGGCCAGGCACTGCTAGAAGGCCCCCTACCATGACCGGCAGTAGTAGATGTCGTGAATGGCGAGTACTGTAGAGCCTCCTGTACTGACAGTGGCCGTAGTTTGCCATTCTGGGTACCACTGGCTGTGCGGCTTTGACCATTGACGGGGATTACGACTTCGACGTCTTGTCGGCGTTGGCTCTGCATGGTGGAGGATGGAAGGGTGTACAGAACTTCATGACAAGATTAGGGCGCCAGCATTATGGTCGCCTGAGCGTTTGGGGCAGAGAGCCACCCAACAACTCTCACATACAACTCAAACAGAGTTTACTCCGGAGTGGGCTATAGGTCTACAAAGCTGCGGCGGCCAACCTTCAGGAACCCTCGTAAATCCCAAACGAGGCAAGCTGCGCATATCTTGGCGCTACCACATTTCAACTAAGCCCACAGCGAAACAGCGATTTTATAAAGCGGCGACACCTCGTCGCCGTCTAACTTCTCTCCCTCGCCGCTTTGCCCCCGTCCCCTCTGCTTGTTGCCCTCCAGATCATTTTTCTTTCGAGTTGTCACTCGTGGCTTCCTAGATCGCCCTAACCATCCTCGCTTACCCGCAGCTGCGCCCACTCTAGCCTTCTCCTTTATGTCCCAATCACCTTACCTCCTTCAACTTGATGAGGGGCTTTGTTCTACCTCGATCACACCGATTGTGCGGGGCGCTACTGTCACTCATCCACCCTTCGACCACGCCTTCTCGTCAACAGCCCAACTCTGACGCTGACTCGTGCTTATGCCTTTAGCCTTGGATCCGCCTATTGGACCGTATCCTTCCTCTCTCCCTACATTGTCTAACACGCCGCATCAGTACAATAGGTTGCTGCGTCATCGCTACAGACAGGACAGGTAGGGTAAGTAAGACAGTCAAGATAGCTAGAGCAGTCGGGACAGTCGGGACAGCCAGGACAACGCCAACGATTGTTCCACCTTGCTGCTTGATTATTGACACAGCTTTGCGAGGAGCGGTGCCTGCCGTCATGACATGTCGATGATGACGACACGTTCCCCTTTAGTGGAGCTCCCACTATGATGCCACCTTCGCCGTGATCTCTTACCTCCTTACAGTTGAATGAATACTAAAAGTTTCACCTTTGGAGTGAAATCGCCTGGCTAACTCGCCAGAGGTCGTCAGCTCCTGAAGCTGTTGAATTGGTGCCTGCTAAGAAGAGTGAAAATCTGCTCCCGACTCGCCATGCTCCAGTTTTTAGGATGATGCCGCCCTGAGCTGCGTAAGCCCGGTTGAGCCTTTGGGTGAGCAGAAATATGCACGGGCCATAATCCCACGCTGAATTGTTACAAATTGTATGTTGCAGCTCATAGCATCCAGAGAACTATCTAGCTGTAAGTTGCTACCACCACCACTGTAACTTATCTATACCTGATCTACCTCCCGAGTCTTCAGCGATCCGAGTCTCGGCTTGTCTATCTCCTTTACAATGTCCGCCAAGCTCATCGATGTCACAATCTCCCAAATACCGCCCTCAATCGGGTTCCAGATGTAGTACTTGCTGCCAGACTGAAACATATGTAGACAGTCACCGCATTCTCGAGTGGTATGCATGATCGGTCGAGCCCATTTTAGGCCGTGGTTTCTAACTGTTCTCTGACCTCTACTGTTCTTGTCGGCCCATAGATAATCGTAACCTATCTCCTCATTGTCTGTTGTCCAGTCTTTCGGTGGTTTTATCTTGCATTATAGATGGTCAGCAGAGTAAACTCGGTATTTAATCACGAAGAGCACGCACAGTGATGTTGCGAGGTAGAGAGCCAAATGCAGAAGCCATTGAGGACTTGGTGAAGCTTCAGCGACCTATTTGAAGTCAGACTTTTTTGTAGTAGCGTGGAAGAGGAAGAGAAAAGATACGGGAAATTCAAAATTTGTTGCCAAGGTAAGCGGAAATGTACACGGGTTCATCATTCCACGCTGAATTGTTGCAAATTGTATCTTGCAGCTCATAGTATCTAGAGAACTCTCTGGCTGTAAGTTTTTACCACTGCTGTAACTTATCTACAGTATCTTTCAACCCAAAATCACCAGAATACATCTGATATACCTTCTCAGTCTTCAGCGATCCGTGTCTCGGCTTGTCTATCTCCGTTACAATGTCCACCAGGCCCATCGACGTCACAATCTCCCAAATACCGCCCTCAATCGGGTTCCAGATGTAGTACTTGTCGCCAGACCGAAACATGTGTAGGCAGTCACCGGAATCTCGAGTGCAGCACATGATCGGTTGAGCCGGTTTCAGACCGTGCTTCCTGACTATCCTCTGGCCACGGCTGTCCTTGTTGGCCCAGAAATAGTCGTAACCCATCTCCTTTTTGTCTGTTGTCCAGCCTTTTGGTGGTTTCACCTTGCATCATAGAGAGTCAGCAGAGTAAACCCGATATCTAATCACGGAGAGGACGCACAGTGATGTTGCGAGGTAGAGAGCCAAATGCAGAAGCCATTGAGGATTTGGTGAAGCTTCAGCGACCTATCTGAAGTCAGACTTGTTTGTAGCAGCGCGGAAGAGGAAGAGAAAAGATACGGGAAATTTCAAAATTTGGGAATGGCGGCAGTCCGTTAAAGTGTGCGGCGTGGCACAAAGTTTGGTAACTGTGCCGAAACGTAGCCATTCATGAATTTTTTGATGTACGTTTTATGTTTCTTCCTATGTGTCCACTGCTAATTAGTCTTTGACCATGTAGAGACCATAACCCCGGCAAAGAAACCTGCCATGGACTTGCGCTCCTGGACGGCTATGTTGATACGGATAACTATCAGGATACGTATTCGGGCATTGTATGGAGAAGTTTGAGCGACCCTTGTCGTAACTGTCTCGAGATGATATGGTTGCACGGTGGAGATATTGATAATTTTAGAAGGGCCACCGGAGCGGCAGGAGCTCCGGCTTAATTGTCTCGTCCTTGAGTTTAGCAAATGCGCAAACGACACGGAAACAAGACGGATGACTTCCTTGCCAGCAATCTTGTTTGTACGTCCTTCCCCTACTCTCCACGAGTCATATCATGAGTCGCCGTTGTACCGGTAACTTGTCTCTCTGTGTCTGGCCTTGGTAAACTATCTCTCTTCTGGTCTGGTTCCTCGATACTGTCCCACCTTGTAACCCTTTCCTAGTTGGCAGCCCTTTCCTAGTGCCAACCTTTTCCTAGTGCCAGCCTTTTCCTTGGTGCCAACCTTTTCCTGGTGCCAGCCTTTTCCAGGTGCCAGCATTTTCCTGGCGTTAGCATTGCTCTGGTGCCAGCATTCCGCTTTTCGGGATACCATGATCGACAAAATTCCGTGCGTAGTGATCAAATTGCAGGGTGAGCCAGGGTGAGCGCCTCGTGGCTCGCATGCACACTCACCCTCGATTGATGGGTCCCAAAATAGACTCCCTGCTTTACACTATTTTGGGCTCACTCCCACGCAACCGCTTCATCCCGCCCTTGTGGATCTGACAGACAGATACTCAAGGGCGTGACAGCCCAGTTCGCCATGCCCGCTTGCGAGGTGCGGGTGGTTAAAACGGCATGGAGTGGGTGAGCGTGAAAGTGATCTCGGGGCGGATTTTGGTTCTCTTATGTTGCCAATCACTAGCTGAGCGTTGCTGGTGTGGAGTGTGGTGGCTCACCCGTTCACCAGTTGACCAAGGTGAGCCTAAGGTGAGCCCAGGGTGAGCGCGGCTCAGGGCGGCGTCAACCTAGGATCGGAGCAGGGTGAGCCCGAGGCGGATTTCAGTCATCTTGGCGCTCACAATCCCGAAGGACTTTTGTCACATACCTTTCACTCCTTATAGTCGGCCACTATTCATCATTCGTTTGATATCTCGGCTTGACATCGGCGTCGCCTGAGTCTTGCGAGGCTCGTCACCAATCATGGTCGCGATATGGTCTATGCTGTTCTGCGACGCCTGCGGGAATCTGCTTCCCAGAACTAATGGACCGCAGGGAGCAATGGTACCTTGCGACGACTGTGGAAGTTCCACCGAGGGTGAGACCATCGCGCCATTGGATCTCAATGGGGCCTTATACTTACCTTATAGCAGATACTTCCGCCAAACTAGTCACCTCGAAATCAAAGCCGAGTGCCTTCCCTTCTGTACTTCGCTCCAAGCATTCAGCAGTCCAGACCCTCAATGCGGACGAGCTGAGCACGGAGGCCATCATACAAAAGGAATGTCCGCAATGCAAAAGACAAGAGATGTTCTATCATACCAAGCAGCTCCGGAGCGCGGACGAGGGCAGCACCGTTTTCTACAGATGTGAATGCGGATACCAGTAAGTCACCATTCTATTAAGTGCTTTTGTAGACCTTGAAGCTCACCTCAGCGCAGGGAAAATACCAACAACTGATGGAGGAAGCGCCTCGAAATGCTAGTCTAAAATGACCGGGGGTATCTATTTCGACCTTCGACGCCGTCCCATGGATCTGCAGGTACGTCCTAAAATGCATCAAGCAACCTGCACAGCGGGCATCATGGCATATTCCATCTCGCCGGTCTTTTCGTACTCCGCCATGTCGAGAGCAACAATGATGCTGTCCCGCACTACTTGCTCCGGGTCGTCTAAGAAGCGCCTCAAGATATCTTCCACGCCTGGCTCCTCGCCGAGGCTACCCAACGCTTCTGCTGCTTCGTGTCGCACCATGCTCGCTTCCTCCTGCTTGCTGAGTGTAGCAGCTAGACTAGGTATCGATGCGGGATGCGATAATTGGCCAAATACAAATGCTATCTCATGTCTAAACAATGCGGATGGGTCGCTAAAGCCGCGTGCTAGCGCCTCAACGGCTGGGACAGCAGTCGGAAGATCTGGAGGTGAAGCTTGGTCGCGAAGGGCAAACATCGCCCGGTAGCGCTGGAATAGTGGCAGTGACGTGTCGAGGAGGATAGTCTGAAGGTCTGGAATGGAATGTTTCTGCGTTGAGCTTGGTAGTGGTGGAGCAGGGTCTATTGAGGAGAAGTCGCTGCAACAAATTAGGGGGGACTCATCCATCTTTTAGGGGAAGAATTACCTTTGCTTCAACGTCTCAGCCTTCCTCTGATCTGATTCTTGCCACATTATCCGATCAATAGCAATATCGCAAGTCTCCCGGACCACAGTAGGCTCGTCCCTGTCGTCCCTCATAGCCCTCATGATTTCTAAGCTGCGCACGTCGCCTAATGCGCCAAGTGCTTCTGCAGCCTCATGTCTGCACATAGCATCCTCGCCTCGATCTTCGAGGACACTGCGCAGGTATGGTACGGCTTTCAAGTTCTTGGTCTGGCCGAGACAATATGCAAGTTCATGTTTGAGTAGGGCTGATGGAGATGTGAATGCTGCAGCGATCGCCTCTATCGCTGCAGTTGTCTGTGCTGACGGCGTTTGGCATGCTAGATGCTTCAAAGAAAAGAGGGCGCGGAATCGGCGAGCGAGAGGGACAGTTTCTGAGGTCAAGGCGTTCCTCAAAGTCAGCACTGTCGTGTCAATGACAGGTGAAGCATCTTCAGGGCTTGGTTCGATGGCTGAAGGAGACATGTTGCCAGCAGACCTTCGCTGCAATTCAAGGTTACAGAAATCCATGGAACATTCGAGTTTCTTGGAGACAGGATTTTTGGCGGGGTTCCTGCAGGGCGTCACAACCTTAATTCTTAGCGCACTGCGGCGGCTGCCTTAGCTTTAGTTCCAGCCGCCTACACAATCTATCCAACAAACAATCAACTAGGCACCCTCAGCATCGCGCGAGAGCTCTCCAGACGCAATATGGGCTCAGTAGTCCTTCCCCACCTTGTCACTGGCTGGCACGTCGACCAAGCCATCATGTCCGAAGACGAACGTCTTGTAGTCATTCGCTTCGGCAAAGACTGGGACCCTGACTGTATGCGCCAAGATGAAGTCCTCTATCGCATTGCAGACCGCGTCAAGAACTTCGCCGTCATTTACGTCTGCGACCTGGAACAAGTGAAAGATTTTCATCAAATGTACGAACTCTATGACCCTATGACACTCATGTTCTTCTTCAGGAACAAGCACATGGTAAGCTATGCCGCCCCCACGATGACCTTCCGAGTTGCTCTTGCTGACTTTCATAGATGTGTGACTTCGGGACGGGAAACAATAACAAAATGAACTGGGTTCTCGAGGATAAACAGGAGTTGATCGACATTATCGAGACCATCTACAAAGGCGCCAAGAAGGGCAGGGGTCTCGTCGTATCGCCAAAGGATTACTCGACAAGGTACCGATACTAAGGGTAGCTCTACTGGTTCCCCTGAGGCAATATATACCCACGAAAGAGAACTAGAGAGGTCTCGGAAGCGGGATGGCGAAGGATTGGTGGGCAAAAAATCCTCCATGAGGTTAGAATGGAGCATAACAGGAAGGCAAGAGCACGAGTGGAAGTGAATCAGAAAGGGTGTGAGAACGTTTCAAGGGAACTCGAGTTAGCGTCCGGAGCAGAATAATATGGTTGGTCTCACCTTCGTACAAGCATCCATTTCTCTTCAAAAATGCTAATACCGTCTCTCTGATCAAAGTGCTTACACTCACATCATCCCATTTGCTTGGGCAGCCTTTTCTTGGATATGAACGAATGTACTAGCACTGAATTTTTCTAGAGCGATATGACTATCACCTTTGTTGCGACCTTATGCGAAAAATTGCCTACTCTATTATCGGGGCGCAAGTGCTGGACAATCGCTACCAGTCTTAGTGGCTCGTCGATGTGTCGAAATGTGTTGACACGCAAAGGCAATTTCTAGCCCATGCCGCCTTGCTTAGCTTGTGAACAATATGTACAGTTCGCCCTGACTTTCCTTCTACTTCGTCTTAATATGCTTGAGCTTCTTCGGCTCATGCACAAAGTTATTTGCATATGCCTTCGGTGTAAACCGCCTTTCATTTGGCTCTTGGACAAAATATTCATATCCCTGTTTCTCTGCGAAAGCGACCGCGTCCTCTTTTGTCTTGAAGTTAAGATGTGTCCCTTGCATGGAGTCTGCAGATGATTGCCAACCCATGAGCGGGTTCTCCCACCGGTGGCCCTTTTGCAGTATGTCCCAGTCCATCCGCCACGAGTGGCTGTGCCAGTGGCCGGACTGGGTTGCGGGTTTGGTAGGACGGAATATCCTGGGGACTTTGTTAGCTGGTGTAGAATGGTTGCTTGCGGTGTGGTGTTAGGCGCACCGGACTTGTCGCCCTTGTAAATCAACTGGCGCGCCAGAGAGTATAGCACCCGGAACGACATCTCCTGGTTCACTGCCATCCATGACCCGTTTTGGGACTGGCGAGAACGTCCTGGAGTACAAAGGATTAGCCAAAGAGCGCCTCAAAACAGAGACCGTTCCTAGCATACGATGTTCCATGGTCGGGGATTACATTCCAATCGGGCTGATGGCTAGGTTTGTACGTTGATGGTAGAGCCGCTGCAACTTCTTCGACTGTCACCAACGTAGCCTGGTCTTCTGTGCTGTGCATGACATCCGAGGGGATCGCCTTAGGGTCGGGTTCGCCTAAGCGATTCGATGCCGACTGCGAGATATGGCGGGGGCGTTGAAGCGCGATGGTCCGTTGACATTTTGCAGCTGCCCGACAGAGTCGCAACGAACTCTGAGAGCGTAGAAGTGACATTGAGAGGGCGGAAAGAGGAGTAGTTTGTGCGGATCGTTATAGCACAATGTCAACGGTCGAGACAGTAATAGAGGGACAGCTCGGGAAATTGAAGCTAGGCTGGGCCAAGACTGACGCCAAGGATCGCTTGAGAGCTCCAATTCTCGAGCAACCTTGAACGTCAATCTTGTTGAAAGACCGAATCTACAATCCAACACTGGAGTCAACAGCTCACTGATTCCAAGTGAGTATAGGTGAAGCGTGCGGAGCTAGTCACTACCATTTGCCGACGACTGACCTGTTTCAGGCCGCCCAATATGAGCTTCGTCCTACGCAGGAGTCTCACGACTCTTGTTCCTCCCAAGGTGCGTCAGCCCTTTCAGCAACTCCAGAGGCTCTTGTGGAAGCTCAGCTGACAGTTAGTGATTAGGTTGCAAATCCTGAAGTACGTTCCTTCAACCCACAACCCATTCCGGCCTTAACCTGAGCTTTTCGATACCAGCCCCTTCTCCTCTCGTGACACACGCGCTACTTATTAGCTCAAGACACACACTAAAGGTAGCATAGGGCTTAAGCGCTGCGAAAGATGCCGTCAGAATGGCTCGCATCGCCAAATTCTACGAAAGACTTCCCAAAGGATCAGCTCCAGAGATCAAGTCAAGCGGGCTATTAGGGCGATATCAGGATAGATACTTTGGGAAGAACCCATCTGCGGCCCGTCAGTCCCTCTTCTCACCCATCCTGGTAGATGCCATATACTGATATAGCGCGTCTAACAGCTATCTGGCACGTCATTTTCAGCATAATGGCTCTAGGCTATGGCATGGAGTACTATTTCCATCTCCGTAAGTCTTATCACTGAGCTGCTGAGGATTGGACATTACTGATAATGGCGGACTCTAGGACACCATAAGAACAACGCTCACTAAGGAGGCTGGTGGCGGACTCGCTCAAGAGACATGATGGACTTGTACATAAGCGCAACCAGTAGATGCAGACTAGGGCATATTAGGAGCTATTTTTCTTTCTGAGTTCCTCAGCAGCAGCAATCGCTCAAGCAACTTCCAGAAAGCCTCCAATTCAGGATGGGCAACAATGCTTTGGAGCACGGCATTGAGTCCCCGATCTATGTCTGAATTGTGCGGAATCTTGCATCTCATCACACTTAGAGAGCCTTGAATCAAAATGGATGTAGCATGCGTGCGACTGCGCAATATACATTTAACAATCACTGTAGGACACATCTATGTTGCGTTGATCAATGTGCTTATGTTTTTGGCCCTTCCGCAGCCGTCATCGCTGTCCTGGCCCTTTTTGCCGGGGCTTTACGCCACTGCAAGGCCGATCCACGCTAACCACCATTCTGCAGGTCACGAACTTCGTAGAGTCTCTCCTATTAGGGTCTCAAACAATTCTTTTTTCCCGATTCTACCCTTCTACATTTCCGACTTGCATTGGGAAGAGGCGTTCTTCTCTTGCATTTCCTCTTCACCCCCCCGGAGAGGTTGCCCATCTCGAGGCCTTTGACCGGACCACCTTTCGTCCGCGCGTTATCACCTTGACTCTACGATATCTTGCCTGCGGACCTCCAACGCAGCCTGCAACAATCGAAACTGGCCAAGCATATACTTTGACATTGGTAATTAGATCCTTTGCCTAGCATGAAAACATTACACAAGATACAGTTCCGATTTTTCCATGAATGACAGCGCTGACCTCTGACTCCCCCCCGCTCATAGATCCGAGTCTTGTTATGGCAGAGCAGAGTGTCCACGATGTGGTGAACCAAAATCAGTCGGTCGGCGACCTTTCGCCTTCCGACGCTTCTGCGAGCCAAATCAATCATCAAGTTACTGGAGGTGGAGAGAGAGGAGATCAGGCTGCTGATAAGAACGGATTTGAAAGCCAACCGCAGCCTAGGACAGGTGCATCTGAGGCCAACGGACTCAAGCTTGGCGGTGATGTCGTTATCAACGGTCTATCTCATGTATGCCCAGCAGTGCACGTTGTCTCGTTCGTGTGACCGTTCTGACATTTTGGTGCAGAAGCAACAATCCACCAACGGCCCGGAGGATCTTTCAAGCACGACCGAACCCTTTCGGGCCGCATCTGAAGATATTACATCCGCAGCAGATGGCTTGGGGCTCGCAGATAATGTCAGTGTATCTGACACCGACACAAGCAGGGCAGAGGGCAGCGCTGCAGAAGACGGCAAAGGACCAGACCAGCCCGCGGCTCTCAAAAAGACCGCTTCGTTTAAGCCTGTCAACTTTGCGAAACAAAAACTGTTCCCAGTGTCCAAGGGAATTGGGGCTACAGCCGGTGCAAAGGCTGCTGAAACAAAAGGTGATTGATGAAAGCGCAAAGACCAGCAAATACCCAGCTAACATGACTAGCCAACATTCCCTCATCCAACTCATCTACCGTTTCACTCACGCAAGGATCCCGACCTCGCCTTGTGGCCAAATCAACCAGTGGACTTGGGAACTCTGCTAAGAATTCCAAAGCAAGTGTCAGGAATGGCGCAATACCAGATCCGATGCAGGTTTGGAATAAAAACAGAGGTAGGCGTTTCCAAGTGATGAATATGCACGTTTTCAAACTGACGCGTCTCCAGTTACACCGCAGACATCGACGAAACACCTAACTGACGAGGAGTTAAAGCAACAATATGGCATTCACATGACCTCCAGAATTCAAGCTGACGGAGAAGGCAAAGAGTCAAAGTGGGCTGATATCGACGATGATGAGGATGACTGGGCTCCGGAGACCATTGAGTGGGGCGACGGTACCAAGGTCACTGTCAATCAAGCAGACGTGATACCACCTGCGACTCAGACAAGCAAGCCAGAATCTACGACGACTGAGGAAGACAAACCTGCACAACCAGTCAAGATTGTTCCCCCTCTTACCACTACCACAATTGGACCAAATGCAACAGTTCTGAGGGTTGGGGCAAGCGCGGAACGACAGCAAGCTCAGAAAGCTGCAACTTTGCAAAAAGGACCGACTGAGAAGCCCATTCAGGCAACGTCAAAAGCGCCCGCACCTCCCCCAAGCAAGTCTCCATGGGCTGCTTTACCCCCCGTAGACAAGGTCTCGCCTGTCGCAATCAACCCTCAGCTTTCAATGCCGCAACCAACAAGGTACTACAACAATCAAGGCAGTTTGCAGAGCCCCTCTACGATGGCGTCGCAGTCTCCTGCAAAGGAAATCTCAGCAGATGACTTTAATCGATCATGGCGCGACTCTCAGAACAGTCAACCTCGTGAGCTCTACATGCCTAACTCGGGTAGATACGAAGCCGTCAATGAGAGTCGACGTCGTGGCTCTAGAAATGATCAAAACTTCCGAGCTCCTGCAGTTCTGCAGCGACCGAGCCAGTCCGATCAACACACTCCAGCAGAACCATCAGCTGCTTTTCAAACCCACCGAAGCAGCACCGAGCAAGACCGAGCTCCATGGGCTCGCAGACGGGCTTCTTCAAATGTTTCTGCAACAAGCGGACAGTATGGCCGTAGGATGTCTGTCACGAAGCTAGGAGACCGAGACCTGTCTGCTGTGTCGAGCGAAGGAGCGCAAGAACGCCGAGGCTCACATGCGACAGCGTCAGATTCTGTTGGCTCTCAGGATATCCCCCCTCCACCAGTGCCAACTGCTGCCTATCGACCACAAGGCTTTTCGAATGTCCAGCAAATGCCAAGACAGCCATCCTTCAATGCCGATCAGGCACCAGCTAACACACCCCCACCAGTAGCTGCCGCCGACCTGGAGGCGGAACGTGCCCTTCAGAAGCAGCTTATGCGTGAGAAGAGGGAACTAGCAATCAAACGCAGACAGGAGGAGGAGGCAAGGCTCGAAGCAGAAAAGAAGGAGAGGATCCGGCTCAAACTTGAAGCAATGGGACCGCCGCCTGAAAAGAGCAAGCAACAAGAAACACCCATTGCAAATCAAGAAGCTCGTGTCTCTGCGCCCACGTCCGCACCACCAACACAAACTCCGCCGAAGCCACCAATCCCGGAAGCTTCGGGGCAACCGACACAGTACGGCATGATGAAGCTTCATCCACCGG
>Ga0335072_10000714_pt1 | contig 59959 bp, 59 predicted proteins | sample Lox_Sample_21_FD_206725 | JGI IMG/M metagenome (GOLD analysis project Ga0335072, IMG submission 206725) | Soil microbial communities from Loxahatchee National Wildlife Refuge, Florida, United States - Lox_Sample_2.1 | ecosystem: Environmental > Terrestrial > Soil > Wetlands | place: USA...
CCACCGCCGGGCCATCAGTACCCGTGGCTGGGACGCCTTCGTCTGCGGCGCCCTTTTTGGCTGCACCACGCTTTGTGCGATCACCACCTCGGCTGCGCTTCTGGGGGAAGTAGGGTGCGATCCAGATAGTGTAGAAGAAATAGACAACGCCGACAAAGCAGGCGAGGAGGAAGAAGTAGAGAAAGATGCTGGCAAGCGTTAGGCAGTGGAATAAAAGCGTTTTGGTCCCAAGGAGGCTTACATTTGAGGATCGAAGATGCTAGTATCTTGCTCAACGACGCTGACAGTCTCATTGAAAGCCTGAACAGTGTGGTAGGCACCGTTAACGTCACTCAGGATGGTAGCCAGGTTCAATCTCAGCTCTTGTGGGTGAAGCTCGGTTGCGAAGGTGTAGGTCAGGCTCTGCTTCTCGCCAGCTGGGATTTCAACATTGTATCGTGTTGTCGTCAAGTTGCGCACGATGTGAGAGCCTTGAGGATCGAAGTCTGTGGTCCAGAGACTGCCGCCAATGAAGTTGACAGTTACGGTTTCGGTCTCTTCGTTGGTGAAGGAAAGGAGGGCTTGTGTGGGCTTGCCATTGACGAGCTTGATGCCAAAGATCTCAGCGCTTGGGAAGGAGGTTGAGACAGTGACAGCGAGTTTGGGACTCTTTGCAGGCTCGTCAATTTCTTCTATTGTCTGAAGGCACCGTTAGTAACTCTCAAGGCGAAAAGAAAGGCTTTGCGCAGCGTACCACTTCCTGTCCGAAGACTCTGGTTGATTGCGCAGCCAGTAAGGATAGCGCGAGTTCCAAAAAGCGACCCATTCTGAACAGCTGACGAATCTCCTTTCCAAACAGCAAGAGGATTTCGGGTGTGTTCGGTCAATGTGGAATTTGTTGTTTCTCCAAACGTGGTCTTTTTGGAATTGGAGCTTGAGCTCGAGGCACCTTGCCTTACCGAGGATAGAGGGCACGCTTAATCTCAGGCCCAAATGTGGACACACGCATCATTGGCCAAAGTGCGTTGGCATTTGGACGGTTGCGGAGAAACAGACCTGCAGTAGAGCATTTAATCTGACGTGTCAGTTCCGTCTAGAATTCAGTCGTATTGCAACAGGTTTGTATCACACAGAAGTGAGGGATTGCTGTGCGAGTTCAACATGGCGCCGCAGCTTGTTACGAGCAGGCTTGAAAGCCTGGCAAGTGCCTGGAACCAACCAGCCGCCACAGCTGCAGAATTGGGCGCTAGAGGGTGCTGGAAATTATACGCGCCCCGAATTTCAAGGGAACGCGACCTGTGTCCCAAAAGGCAGCACACCGCCTACTCAACTCCCATCTTCGTTCCCTAACTCATATTTTCGCTGACCGTTCTTTCACTAAACCAAAACCAATCCACTATGGCGCGATTTGACGCTTTCTCCTCAGATCAAGATTCCCTTTTCAACTACGCAAAGTTTTCTCCAACCAACGGAAGCCTGGCCAGCTTGACCATGAACGACTCTACCTGCGTGCAGAAGTTCCGCGAGCGAAGCAGCCGACTGTTCGACATTGAGAATGAGAAGAACCAACTTATTCAGGTTAGTCGCTCAGTATCCGGTACCTGGCTCGAAGATGAGGCTGATGACAAGCTGCGCAGGATATGCTTTATCGACTTGACGCGACCGAGAAGCTCCTTGAACAAGTTCGGCTTGATCACGAACGCGAGGCACATTATAATCGTGAACAACAGCTACGAGAGACCCTGTTGCAGGAACAGCTGAGAAAAGTTCAGTCCTTAATGGTACAACCTCGATGCAATGAATTCACGTTGCATGGCTGATTATCCACAGAACCGAAACGCGTTCGTTGTCGTCCTGCTTGACGGAGATGGAATGATCTTCGACGACTATCTCATTCAGAAAGGAGAGAAAGGTGGCAAGGAGGCTGCCAATCTCATTTGGGCTGCCGCCAACGAGTTTGTCGCCAGACAACTTCCGCACCTGTCTTCGCCAAAGATCGTCACTCGAGTATACGCCAACATCACGGGCTTGAGCGATACACTGTGCAAGTCGGGCATTATCGACAACCCCGGAATATTTGAAGCTTTTACAAAAGGATTTAACGACAAACTGCTCTTCGATTTCGTTGACGTGGGCTGCGGCAAAAAGGACATGGCTGACGACAGTAAGAGTTACAGACTATTAGGAGGCGGATTTCATACTGATACGTGCCACAGAAATTTCCGAATTATTCAAACTCTACCTTTATGACTGCCACTGTCACCAAATCATATTTGGGTGTTCGCACGACAACGGTTACGCACGTCTCCTTGAGGATACGCTGGCTGATACACAAGTGATTGATCATATTACACTGCTCGAGGGAGTGCCATTCGAACGAGAATTAGCCTTACTGAAGAACGCTTTCAAGACGGCAAAATTTGATCCGATATTCAGGGATACAAAGTTGGCTGTGCATTACAATTCTCACAACGGGTGGGCGCCAAAGACGGCCGCAGTTCTGCAAAACTCGAAGCCTCTGCAAACTGTCACTGCAACCTTACCGCCCATCGGTTCTGGACTCAGCAGGGCATCCTCAAATGAAACACCCAACACTTCACACTCGGGCACGCCGAATCTGACCTGGGCATCGATGACTGCAGCACCTTTTGTGCCCACCGCAGCTGCTCATCCCAACAAAAGTGGCAATACAGTCAAATCTCCCAGCCCTTCAGCTGTGCCGTCTACCCCGGGAGTCGACCGCAATCGCCTGGGTCAACGTGTTGACAAGATGGATGACACCATCCCACGAGAGGATATCCAACGCGTTAAAAAGCTCAAGCTCTGCAACGTCTTCTTTCTGCAAGGTGCCTCGGCTTGTAATCGGTCCACTTGCAACCATGACCATGATTACAAGTTGAGCCGAAATGACAAGAAAGTCCTTGAGCAGGTCGCCAGAATGACACCGTGCTACTACCAGACGGAATGTGACGATCCGAAGTGCATCTATGGCCACCGATGTCCGCAGAGCAAGCCAGGTGAGAAGGATTGCTGGTACAAGGAAGACTGCAGGTTCTGGGGCTGGGGCCATGGAATTGATACCAAGGTCGTCAAGACTGTCAAGGTTTAAATCCTAAACGTTTGAAAGGTTATCGGCCAAATAGGGAGGCGAACAGTAATTGATGTCGTGGTTCGGAATGTTAGCAGGGCGAGCTTTTGCGCTCCAGGCGGCTCATTTTGCTATTTTAAAGGCAGCCTTTTCAACCATTTTAAAATTCGAGTGTCGCACTCATTTGCTGAACCATAATACCTTCCGCCGGCACTTGCCAAATACTAGTGAGCATTGTTGTCAAGAAGTGGATACGACTTTGTCAAAAATCTCATCTTCTGAGGATGATTTCACCTTGCCGAGGACGGGGGTAACCCTGCTGGTCCCAAAAACCCTGTTAATGAGCCGCAACTCCTACATAGGATCACCTATCCCATGATACCACATGTGCGGCAGACGTCTCTAACGGCACGCCTCGTAGGCTACATTTGGAACTTCCCTCCCTCAGACATCCTAGTCTACCCCTACCCCTGAGTCTCTGCCCAAGCAACCTTCCACTCCTCCCAACACGCTGCCAGCCCTAATGCGCCCACGGCGCCATCCTCCACGCTAGACCGGAACAGGCCACCCTCAACACTATAGTGCACACACAGTGGAAGCCGGCACCCTGCCACAAAGAGCTCGCTCCACCAGCGCCGATCCATCTCTTCAATCTCCACTGCCGTGGGGACGTGTTCTTTCCGTTCGCTCTCGGTTTCTGTGGAGGTGGCGTGTCGCCGTCGACGTTGGGCCTCGATGTACGCTTCACGCAGGAGGCGGAAGATATCGCAGGCTACGCCGGCGAGCCAGAAGCGGGATGAGATGAGCCAGAGTTTCGTGGTAGGAGGAGCGGGACTGGAGGTACGAAGAGGGTTGTAGCGCGAGGTTGCGAGAGAGGGGGGAAGGATGCGCAGGTCGATGAGGAGGGCGAGGTTTTCGAGGGCTTGGTACAGGATGTAGGAGAGGCATTGGGTGATGGCGATGGCATGGAGGTAGGGGTCTGGTGGAGAGGAGATGGAGAGGAGGGTGCGAAGCCAGGCGTAGAGGGGGAGCAGGTCGGTGAGGCGGAGGGTCGTGCGGGTGTGGGTTAGGAGGGCGGTAAGGCGGGCGAGGCTGGATGAGGCCGCTGCAACATTGGTTGGGGGTAGTTTGGAGGGTGGAACGGGGCGCGTGCGTGAGCGGAGTAGGAGGCGGGAAAGAAAGAGTGTGATATTCGAGCGCGACGGAGAGCGCGCATGGAGAAATGTGAGCAGGTAGCAAGAGTAGTTTAGTGTCGAGAGTAGGGATTCGAGGCCTGCGGTTGTGGTGAGAAGTCTTGAGATGGGCTGTTAACTTGGCTAGTTCAAGGGTTGAGGTCACGGTGAGCTGGTAGGCGCATACTTGTTTAGTCTCAATAGTGTGTCATCAGTTTTGGATACATAGAAAACAAGTCCTGGCGGCAGGCGCAGCAGTGGATGTGGCTTCGAGCTCGGAGAGTTTATATCGTTCTTCTGGGAGTCTAAATTGGCAGCGGGTGTAGAATCTACAGGTATCGTAGGTTCCATTAGAATGGGAGCCGGTTGCAGCGCGTCTATGGCATCAGTCATATTAGCAGAGCCCGCCAGATATCAATATACTGGAAGCAGAACAGGAAGAAGTGTCTGTAAATGGTCAATCAATCCCTTATCACATTGTGGTTGACGATAACGTAGGGCTAGATCACGTGAACTGGAAACAGCGTGATGGGCAGCACGCCTTTTTGGTTTTCAATTGTTGACTCGGTGTAATTTGTCCGGAAAGTGGTTAGCGAAAGCTCAAAGGATATGGACCAGCTTCCACAGATTGGGGCTAAACTACGAGATCTTGCTAAACATCTGCGTAAAGCTAATCCCCAAGGCATGGGAACCGAAAACTTGCCATTCCCAGGACCACAGCAAACGCCCTTTTTCGATGACTGCATTCAGACTTGCATGATGATATCCGCAGTACCCACAACGATGCTCTCCTCAATCCCAGCAAGACCGTCTTCAACCTCGACTTCTCCATCGTGGAGATCTTCAACATCAGCTGCAGCATCCGGTAAGGGGGCATCGATTGCAACCATAAGCATCGCAGACTCCTGGAGTTGACCGTCACCAATGATGTGCGAGGTATATGAGATTGTTGATTGTGAGGCTCTTCGAGACCTGAAAAGCATTGACCGACCGAGCTGTTTCAAGGAGGTCTGATTGGAACTTTTGCTTGGCTTCTTGCTTTTGCTTGGCTTCTTGCTTTTGCTTGGCTTCTTGCTTTTGCTTGGCTTCTTGCTTTTGCTTGGCTTCTTGCTTTTGCTTGAACTAGCTCTAGTATGACCGATGGTTTCCTTCAGTGTCCTCCTGACAGTCGACCCGAAGCAGCTTTTAGCACGACTGACGTTGAGAGCCCCGTAGGCGTCTTTGTCGATATCAGACTCGGCGAGATTGCTATTGCTTGACAATGGCTCCTCGGAGCTGGAAGTGCAACTCGAGTCATCCACCTGGTATGGAAGACCTAGCTTTGGTAGGCCGATATTTGCGACAATTCTGGCATCGGAAATGTGTCGATTGTTGAGCTCCCACGCCGGTGGTGCTTTGATCGGTGCGTTCACGATTGAGTCAAGGGATTGCCAGGCTCGGTCGTAGTAGGTGGGACGACATGTCTGACAGCACGTCCATGTGCAGGCTAGATAAGACAGATCGGAGGTTTTGTTGGTATCTGTGATGGTAGCAGTGTCACGTTCGTCCAGAAGTTGATCCGCGGTGTGCTGATGGTGCTTGTCTTGGGCAAACATTCCATTTTTGTCCGGACTTGGCTCAGTGCCTACCTCAGGATAGCTAGAAGCTATGTAGGTCAAGGTAGTGCTTGCTAGGTCAGAAGACTTGCTGTAATAGTCTGATAAGGCCGGGGTTGAAGGTGTTGCTGTGCCACTGCCCTCAGAGAAGATTGCTTTCTTGACAGCTTGTCTCTGCTGAAATAGTGTTGAGAACTGCTCCACTGTGTATTGTCCCTTCAACACAGCTTCGTACATCCACTGCTTCAGTCGCCAGGTAGGAGTTCCTTCGCTAATCGTGACTGGTACAGCCTCCTGTATTGTCGTGAAGTCTGACTCTGGTAGAAAGCCCCCGTGGTCCTGAGTGCAGCGATAAACCCAGCCGGTGGCCGGATGTTGGTGGCAAACCTGGCATCGATGGGAGCCATAGCTTTCGTAGAGGCGTGTCACTGTGATGTGTGTGCAGGCTGGTTGCCTCTGGTCTGACGCCGAAGTTTCGCGAGCCGGCAGCAACGGTGGGCTAGGTAATGTCAGCAGCATGTTGATCGAAATTTTGGGCACCGCCGTCAATAAATTGTGGAAGAGAGGATAAGTGGAAGATGGGCAACGAAGAAAAACATGGAAAGTGGTTGAAAATAGCTTGTCCTAGACTTCACGTCTGCCACAGTGATAGTGGGGAATGACTTTCGAAGGTGTTCGTGATGTGATGCAAGCAGAGCGCAGGTATGTCTGGTTCTTCGTTATTGCGCTTGATCGCAAAGAAAGTTGTGTTCACGGTTCTGCTAGTACAGAGGCTGAACATATTCGCTTAGTTATCATCTTCGCGAGAGCACGACATAGGGTCCTCCAGAATCATATCTCCTTCTCTTCTTTGCTGCATTAAGAGCCCACACAATTGAGTTCCAGCAGCTTTAAGATTTCCATCTTGGAATCCACTGCTCGATATCAACCGTACCCGTCTGTCTCTGCTCTCCCTGAACGAATATCCTCCATCTATGATTCACGCAGGAAGGCTATATATCAGCAGGTACTACCCAGGCCATACTTACGCACGGTGTTCTATTTGAATTTGTCATACTAGTACACAACATCACCATCTATACATCTTTTTGCAGGTGCAGTTCTTCGGCAAAGGATGTTGATAGGGAGCGCTGGTGTTGCTTTTTAAGAATCCTTGGCACGCTATCTAATGGCAGACTTTGGTTTCCCTGCCGCCCATCGTACCCGCGCTTCAGGCTAATAACGACCCAGACTCGGTGGAAAGTCCCATCAACCTCTCCACCAATCCAACTTGGATCAATTGTCCGTACCTCCAACACTTTACGACAACCACAATACAGGCCCATTCAGATCAAGTAAGCAGAATCTCTCGCGAAAGACCCCTCAGTTGTCTGTTGTTGTCGCGCATCGGTCGCGGCACGTATCCCCGCAACCTCGGCATCGACTGTTTTTCATTTGTCAACAATTCGCACCACGTTTCGCAACGCTATTGCGCCATCAAAGCTGCAACTGCATCCCTTGTTTCTGGCGATGTTATACTGACTGTGCAGATCAGGTACCGTTCTCTCCTTTGATACCGCCTCGATCTTAACTGCCAACCGTCAGCGCCTTTCAACATGTCCGTCTCATTCCAGAAGGAGACCGTTCGCGGACCAGCTGCCCTTGTCGGTAATGGTAATAGTAATGGTGGAGATACAGCGCACAAGATTGGGGAAGCGTTGACGGGCGGACAGAGTCAGACTGGATATCTTGCTGTGAGTCGCGTGATCAAGTACAGACCTGTCCTTTACAGGAGGGAATCTCATACGCGATATCACAGGCATATCTGAAACAGCTACAATCCAACCCTCTTCGCACGAAGATGCTCACTTCCGGCACGCTCTCTGCGCTTCAAGAAGTCATTGCATCATGGCTCGCGCATGACAAGAGTAAACATGGCCATTACTTGAGCTCGAGAGTGCCTAAGATGGCAGCTTACGGCGCATTCATCAGCGCTCCTCTGGGGCACATGCTCATCAGCATCCTGCAGTGGCTGTTTGCAGGTCGCACTAGTGTGAGAGCCAAGGTCTTTCAGATACTGGTCAGCAACTTGGTTGTAAGTCAAAATCTGAGTGCATACTCTCCGCTGTTACTGAGAAATTCTGTGTCCTAGGTCTCGCCGATTCAGAATACGATCTACCTTGCCTCGATGGCTGTCATTGCCGGCGCTCGCACTTGGCACCAGATTCGAGCCACAGTAAGAGCTGGCTTCATGCCAGTTATGAAGATCAGCTGGATTTCTTCACCCATAGCACTGGCCTTTGCGCAGAAGTTCTTGCCCGAACAGACCTGGGTTCCTTTTTTCAACATGATCTCATTTGTGATCGGCACCTATATCAATACTCACACCAAGAAGAAGAGGCTTGCTGCTTTGAGGAAGAAGGTCGGTTTATCTCTGGCCATGAGTCTTACAAGTCGCTGACAATGCTGTAGCACTACGGAGACGGGAGGAGCCCACCTTCAGGCCGAGAATATTAGCCACCTCGACCGAGCGATTGCACTGAAGCCTTTCAGTCTGCGAAGTATTTGTCAAGCAACGGCCCTTGGACCGCATGAATCTCCTGGCATCATCGCTACGCGCTTACTTGCAGATATCCACCCATTTGTGGAACTTGGTGATTGGTTGACTCTGTTTGAATGGGCGTTCCGCGAAAGATACTAGGATAAGAGCAGAGGCATGTTTCCTTGTCTCGTCAAATTTTGTATATGTGCTCGAATGCCAATGAAATTCGGTCGTGCTTTGCCAGTCATCTTTTGCCCCTCTCCTGATTGCACGTTGGATGGTCATTATGCTTCTGTGCATCCGCTTCAATTCGGTAAAAGATTGTTTGCCATAAACGCAGGGCAAGTTAAGAACGCACTAAACTAGTGAAGCTGGCTCTCATCTCATTGTATGGTTGAATCCCTAGATAACACAATGGTTTTGGCCAACCTGCTAATCCGATACCAGCCAATGCGGAGAGCACGGAAGACGAGCATTTTTTGCACATGTCAAACTGTACTCCACTATGACCTTACATATTTTCGCAAGCTCTGAGGACGCCACTTGCTGACTGCTTTTCCCCATCAAGGTAAAAGTCTGACTCTCATCCTGAATCCAGCATTTGATTCGGCGTACCTCCGCCTTGCATAGTAAGGAGTATCGGGACTGCCTATGCACGGGTCCGCGATTGTGGCTACGGCTCACCAAACTTTTCACTCCTTACGGTGTGAACGGCCGGAAGAAAGATCCTTCATGACACAACAAATTCGAAATCGTGATATCTTCTGCCGCGATTTCGCCATCGATTTGTTTCGTCGTCCACCAAAACAGTCCTCCCGCCTGGCCGCTTTGTATAACCCCAGACTCGCCGCTAACCCCAGAATCTGGATGGATTGTATTGAGACATACATTGAGAAATATGCAGTGAGAAATGCCGGCAGTTTGGTTCGTGAAACAACATCATTTGAGTCAGTCGCCAGCCGAATTGCAACTCCGACTACACGCACAAATGTGCATATCGTTTGCCTTGTCATCTGTTTCCTCCGTTTAGTTGTCAAACGTCATCGATTTCTTTTCCCTGCCTAAGGCCATACCAGAAAGGCCAGCAGAGACCCGTTTAAATGCGCTACCTGAACGTTTAGGCCTTGGGGCTTCCCGTCCTGTGTAACATTAATCCTCAGTGTCGCCCTAGCTGCAGCTGTATATAATGTACTTCTTCAGCACATTTTCCTGGCCAAGCGGAGCCTTCCATTGCATTGCATTACGTTGCTCTTCTTTTCCTTGTCGCTGCTTTACAATGTACAGGCATGCACACAGTTGGCTGGACGGACCTTCCGAGCCAGGACCTACCTCTGAAGACTTCTACGAGCTGACTGACAAACATGTTGGCGATAAAAAGCATCTTGAACTCAAAGAAGTCGCTGCAGCCAAACTCGCGGTCGAGGCGATCGAGAAGGGAAAGCGCCGAGACGTGTTCTGGGCTGGAGGTCGCGGTGTGTACGCAACTTTGAGTCCAAAGGACAAGGCATCGCTACCCATCCGAGTTTTTAATGAGCTCGACCGGGAATTATTTCGAGGCGTCTTGAGGGGCCAGGTATGTCTGGCAACATCGGCAGCAATCTCTCCAGCTATACATGGCGCCACTCGCCGAGCAGGACCTCCATATGGCAGGGTCACTATCCTATTCAACCCGGAAATCTTCATCATGGAGCGACCGGAAGTGGTACTAGCTACCTTGATCCATCATATGGCGCATGCATACTTCCTCATCTGTTGTGGATACGGTGGTGGTGATGGTCAACACAATCTGAAGCACGGCCTCCCTATTAGTACTCTGCTCTGGACAATCAAAGCGTGCTTCCTCCGTAACCACCGCTCTTTCCCGGATCTCTTCCGCTGCACGGATAATCTGAGTCATCATCCAATAGCATCCTCGTTTATCCAGTACGGTATGGAGGGCCAAAGCTATTGCCCCTGGCAATGCAACGACTTCAAAGGGTTCGAAGACTGCTACAACTATTTGCACAAAACCCTCCGTGCGCTGAAGCTCGACGAGAAGAAAAAGGACGACGAGAAGAAAAAGGATGACGAGAAGAAAAAGGAAGACGAGAAGAAAAGGGATGACGAGAAGAAGAGGGAAGACGAGAAGAAAAACGATAATGAGGAAGGATCATTCGAAGTCGAGAAACACTATCCTCGCAGCCAATACGTTCACCTTTATCAAGCTAGCGAAGGCATTCTCGAACCAGTCCTACGCTCGCAATTCACATACAGCAATCCTTCCCGCATGTTCATCGAGTTCCACTATCAGGGCAAAGCCATTCCACTGACTTTTGTGAACCTACGCTACGGCCAGAAATTTTGTGCCCGTCTTGCTGAGAAACAGTTGGCTGTAGTCAAAGTCCCCAAAGACGTCGCTACCAAAACGTTCAAGTCTATATTGGCCTTTGCTATACGTGGAGAGTATGACCCGCCTTGGATGTACCACAGCTACACATCCAAAGGTCCCCCCAAAATCGATACAGGAAGCGGCAATGTATCCGAGACGGGGCCGTTCGTGCCTGTTGAAGATTTCAGAGTGTACGCAGTGGCGCAGACGATCGGTTTCGAGGAATTGATGCAGTATGCTTTGCAAAGACTCTACTCGCAGAGCTTGTTGAAAGGAGATGCAATGGATTTCATCGAAGAGGTCTATACTGGGAAGGAGCCCGGAAAGGACAAGCCTGTCGCGTGTGGGAAGGGATGGAAGCTGGATAAAGATTTGAGGGACTTCATGGTGGCTTTTTTTATGGCGGAGCATCCGGATCGGAAGAGAATTGAGGTAGAAGTGGATGAATACGGGCGAACGATGCCGGTAAGGCCGACAGGGATGGGAATATGGAGGGACCAGAAGCAGACCAATCTAGGACTCTTGCAAGGGCCAAAATGGAGGGAGAGGTTGAGGAAGTTGAGGGCTGGGGGTGGAGCTTTCCTGGAGGACCTGGATAAGATTGAGGATTTGAAGCAAGGGACGAGGGTAGATCCGCCGGCATTTGTGAGGTCTGGAACTTTGCCTTGGAGCACGCCGTTAGTACTTGAAGGGCCAACGGGTCGATTGGGTCTAGGGTATGAGCACAGATCACCCCAGCCTATGCTGGGATATCCGGCATATTCAGTAGCGGACGACGTGATGGTCGATGATCACCGCAGAACATACGTCAATAGACCAGGCGGAACCCAATTGGAGAGGGCGAGGCAAGCGGCAGTTAGGAGGCGTTATGGGCTTGGTGACCTGACGGACGGTTTCGAGACTATGGAACCCTTTGGGCGTTGGTGAGTGAAAAGTATCGTAATGAATCCTGCGAGCATTGCTGGCCTCTCGCTCCCTGAGCAATTCCCCGGTACGGCGAGGGAACCTCCTAGTCCCCTGTCACTCGGCTATAGCCACATTTTGATCCATAGGTTGCCAGCACCCCATTTGACATCTCCACACACAATACTGTTATGATAGAGTTCCGGGGAAGCGTTGAGATGGCAGTGAACCGGCTTGTATCAGGGTACACTATGGGACGGCTTATCAGCCGGGTACGCAATTCGAGGTATGGGCGGCCTAAGGGTTCTGGCATAGCTTTTCGTAGCAATCGCACCGTAGAATATGCCTTCGGTCTGCTCTTCACCATCCTCCATAATCAACCTCGCCCTGAGAATCTTGAGATAGGGTCTTATTCTAGGTATATTTTTCCCACACAAATCACCTGCAGCCTCGAAATGACCTGGCAGGCCAAATCTAGTTGCGCAGAGCACCGAGTGCGGCGGGTGCGGCGGGCAATAGAGACCAACCCGCAACTAGCGCAAGAACTCGTCTTTTGCAACTCAGATCTCGACAAATCGATCACTGTTTGTAAGATGGGATCTGAAGGTTTCCCCAGAACTTTTTTGGATTGGAAAGTCAATACACGCCCATGAGACACGTGCCCGTGAGATGCAGGCTTATGAGATGCATGCCTATGAAGTATATTCCCGTGAGATGCACGCCCGTCAGATGTACGCTTGCTTATGAGATGCACGCCCCATAAGACCTATGCCTATAAGATGCACGCCCGTGAGGTACACGCCCATGAAGGCATTTGCGAGGACCTAGCGCGTCAGAACACCGTCGCACATCTGTCCAAGCTCCAGCTAAGGTTCCGGCGTTGTCGCATATGGGTTTCAGTCATCGAAATAGTGTCCTAAAGACCACTATTTAGGATGCTGCACGGTCAGCTTGGGTACCAACGCTCATCGGCCTGTTGGCGAGCCAATCTGACTGCTTGCGCTTCTTTCCCCGCTTCGCCCAACCCCCTTTTGTAGACAGTTTAGGTAGTGAGCTCTGGTACCGTCTTGGATGCAGAGCTGCTTTTGCTTCGGCAGTACCTTGGCTGTTGGGCAGTCTTTTCGGCAGCTTTTCACCACGCGGAGCGCGCTCCAAGGGTGTTCAGCAGCCTGGCGGCCGAGTCGCCCACAATCCAGAAGCTTCAAACATCCCTTGGTGTCGATACAGGGATTCTCGCCACCCGTGTCCTGCGCGCAAGGAAGACTCGTAAATGAGACACACGCATCAGATGGACGCTCGTGGGATGCCCGCCCGTGAGGTACAAATAAATCGTAAGAGCCCCCATACGAGGAATCTCTTCCCTCTAAATTGCCCTAATCGCCTCCTTGATCTCCTACCTTATAAACGGTGGTGCGGTGGTCGATTTGTCGAGATCTGAGTTGCAAAATACTAGCTGCGGGGTGGTCCCTATTGCCTGCGGCAGCCGTACCCCGAATTGTGCCCTGGCTGATAAGCTGTCCAATTGTGTCCCCGGACGCTTCCTGGCAGTGCACGGCGTCATGGGGCGCGGCGTGAACTAGGCCTAATGTAGCATGCCCGCTTGGCATTCATGGTTGATTGTCGACGATGGGTTGAATGAAGTACCTCTCCCCATTCGTATCGAATATACACTTCGACTGTCAGGATGAGCACAGCCACAGTCGTCGAATACATATCCTCCAAACCATCTTCATTACGCTGCCAATCCTTTCCGCGACAGCTTCCCCAGGAACTCGCTCGGGCGCAAAATCCTCAGGCAATCTCGACGTGCGCCTTTGTACTACTCCTTATGGCCCTATCAGAATCACCGGAGCCCAGATCCTCTTTACTACTTCAATCGTCAAGAAAATGAGGTATCAATCACCTCAAGGCTCTCAAAGTAACCCAAGAGCTCAATGTACCTGCGGCGGAGCTTATTGACGCTACATATCTACCTACCAACAAAGATAAAGGTAAGTTACTTCATCCTAACATTTCTCGGTTACTGCGTGCGAGGCGCTAACCTTTACGTTAGTCTTTCAGCAGCTTGCAGACGAGGTTACTCAGGCAACAGAGGCAGACTTGGAAGATGATTTTGTTAATCGCTGGCCTTTTGACCAACACCCTTTGCGCCCGCTCTTCATTGAAATTAGCAAAGCATCGCAGCCTGATAACGCAGAATGCTCAAAGAGAACTTTATGGCATTTTATCGAAAGGCTGACTGAGACGAAGAGAACACGTATTACGTGGACATATGGAACAAGGAGCATGAAATTTACAACACAGCTTGGCGGTATCAAATGCAGGATAAGATGCGAAGGGATTATTCATCCAGAGGATGGCAGAAGAATGCTACCGGAGGATAGTACAAGAATACTACCGATTGCCACACTCGTAGTAAGTCTTAACTCCTCTTCAGCTATGACCGGAATCTAATACTGAAAACTAGGCATGGGACCAGGATTAAAATGGAAACGTCGCCGCCCAACAAACATTACAAATCTTAGGGCAAGGGATTATTGCATATAACCGAGAACCAGGAAGGGATGGGTATAGAGCATTTACCCTCTGTATGCAAGGAACTTGTCTGCAACTCGCTACTGCTACTCTCTGCAGCACTTATGTGGAAGAGCTCTGCCAAAACAAGACATTAAGCCAAGATCTACATCTTCGTCGCTCAAAGCTGTTTGACCTTCGCAAGCCTGTCCAAAGGGTTGAGGCTCTCCAGTTAGTTATAGGTCTTTTGAAGCTTCTTGAAGAAAGTGGAGCCGCCTGATGAAAGGGTAGGCAAGAGAATGACGGTAGCTCTGCAGCGCGCATTTCGGAGGTGAGCAGCAGGTGGGTAGAGCGGCGGGGGCTTCGGCACGAGCAGAGGGGGGGGAAAAAAAAATCAGAGTCCTACTGCCAAAGGCCCTTGTAGGTCACTTTGGTCGCCTCGCCTGCTCCCGTAGGCCAGCACTTCTTTGTTGAGCCAAGCAACTGCACAGAAAGACCCTGGCTGCACCCGGGCTTGGCGTCTCCCTTCCTTCAGCTCATTCAAACGCCTGAGAAACGCTGTTTTGACGCCAACACTCGAGTCCAGAGGCAAAAGTGGTAGGCAGTTCCCACCCTGAGACCGGTCCATTCCATCAGTGTAGGCTTATCAGTGAAGCAACATGTCGCAGCGAAATGCAGCAAGAAAATGTTGCCTTACAGTTCGCAAACTTGCGGCTCATCGCGGTCGACAGCCTCGCTGTGCTTCGCCACCCCCCGGACGCCACCAACCACGAACCCCCGGTGGAGGTCGAACAAGAACAATGCTGGTTGGAAAGCCTTGGCTGCTTACGTGAAGGCGCACGGAAAGCTTAACATCCGAAAACCCCAATAAATTGGAGCCTGACCAGCGCAATCAGAATCTGTTGATCACAGCAGCTCTGGACATACAGTACGGAGCTATCTTCGTGCCGAATTTGAGGCGCTGAAGGATCTAGCTTCTGCAGCCACGATCAGCTTTGGTCTTACGATCAAGTCTGCAAACCGCGTGCTTCGGCCCCTCATATAGCCATTCTCTTTACACAGGTCCATTCCGGCCATATAGCAGACGGCAGACATCTCGCACGTGATGTTCAAATTCGACTTGAAGGGTGACTCTGTCCTGATATACCCAAGATTCGCGGAAAATGTCATCTCTCTGTCACGTTTGCCAGAGTATTGATTTCGAAGCTGTCGCCTTTGGGCATTCTCTCTCCCAGCATCCAGGAAATGGCCTACGTCAAAAGATTGGTCCCCTGTTTAGACACATTCAGTCGCAATGGAGTCGGCCAACATCATATCCCTATCGGACTTTCGGTGAAAAAGTCATCCTTGGCACGGTTGCAGATGTACAGAAAAGGGCCGTTAGGGGTTGCTTACTGTGTTCGCTCCTCCTCGAGAGCCCTCTGGAGTATGACGGATACTTGATCTTGTTGGGTGAACAGAGCCCACGCTTTCGAAATGCCGCCAGAGAAGGTCATCTCCGATTCGAGACACGATCGTGGCAGTCTAACGACAGCCTGCTAGAAGAATCCGGTGCGCTTCGTGTATCTCTCAAACTCACACAAGACTACCACTTTAGACCTGCTCCGAGACATAGATGCTCATCTGCGCTATGCTTGTTGGATCACCCGGAGTCCAAGTTCCATAAGATGACGAAGTTCGCAGACTATAGTCTTCTCCGGATGTGGCTAAATGAGTGCAGAAGGCACCACAATTCTTGTAGAGATCCAGATATGAGCTTTCGCCATTATTCATTCATTGGGTTCAATCGCGCAAGGCCCCTCAGGCTCATCGATATCGAAACAGGGTTCATTCACAGGACAGAGGATTTGCCAGACCTTACTTATGCTTGTTTAAGCTACGTCTGGGGCAGGACCGGAGTTCAAGAAAGACTGCTCAAAAGCACGCATGGCTGGGTATACAACCACGATGGCGAGCGAGTATCTGTGCCTCTGCCCAGAGACCTCTCCAATACCATTCGCGATGCAATGATAGTCACAAAAGAGCTTGACATTCGCTATCTATGGGTTGACGCGCTCTGCATCGTTCAAGACGACCTTAGCGAGAAGTATACACAGATGGCGATCATGGCCCAGATCTACTTGCACGCAGCGGTTTGTCTAGTCGCTGCTGCTGGGTCCGACGCAAATGCTGGTTTACCTGGCGTTAGTACTGGCCGCTCATTGTGGCACCAGTCTGCTACAGAAGTGGGCAGCGATTTGTGGATTGGGAAAAGAATGCCTGACATGGCTCTGCTTTTGGATGAGAGTCAATGGATGACACGAGGATGGACGTATCAAGAGTTTTTCTTTTCGAGGAGGTGTATAGTCTTTGCAGAGTCAGAGACTTTCTGGTATTGTGGTGAATTGGCTCAGCGCGAATCCAGAGACGAAGAATACGCCGGCCGATCAGAGAACTACCTTGACATAGCCCTGAATCGCGCCGATGACCCTGCTAATACATCGCTCACTATTGGCAACTGGATTACGGCAAGCTCGAACAAGGACCAAATTTGCCTCTGGGAATTCTACCGGGTCTGCGTATCAGAGTATTCTCAACGATTTCTGACGTATCATGAAGACTCGGTAAACGCGTTCCGCAGCTTAGCCCAATCATTTGCAACATTGTACGGCACAATAGGAAACCCTCAGCGTGTTCGTTTCAACGTTCCCGAAGGTATCCTACTCGCAGCGCTCTACTGGAGGCGCCACAAGACTGCACTCCGCCTTACGAGGAGGCGAAAGCTAGGATCACCTCTTTTTCCGTCCTGGTGCTGGGCGGCCTGGGACGGCCATGTTGTGTATGACCGTATCCCGTTCGATAGCGCCACCGCAATACATCCCGGCACCGAGTTCGAGATCATAGAGCCAAGTTCGATACCTGCGGTGCCTGCCCTTGATTTGATTAATGACTTTGCGCATGTTCCGTCCGACGATGATAGCGGCGAAAGGATTTCCGGGCTGTTGCCAGGTATCACTGTATTTGCTGACATGGACCTGGCAGACGACGATGTCGAAGGCCGTGTTCGGGTTATAAACGAAGAGGACTTCGTGGTAGGATGGTGTGAGTTTGACGACAATCGCCTTCCATCTACACCGAGCCACTGCACGTTCATGCAACTCGGAGTTTCCGAAACCCAGAACGCACAATTGCGTTGCCACGCGCTAGCGGTTGAGTTACTCGCCATTCCTATCACAAAGATGTTTGGTACGAGGAAAGGCAGAGCGTTCGTAGAGAAGCTGCTGCATAACCTGGGCGAAGACGACTTCTATCTAGACATCAATAACGAAGACTTACATGTCCGGAGATTTGCAACGCTTCCTTCCCGTTTCGTGTCTCAAGATCAAATTCCCCAGCCGCTATCGGATCGACCTATCTACCTTGCCCGCCGCATTGGAATTGCCTCGATTGATCTTCCAGATTGGGAAGCAGCAAGAGATGAAACGAAATCTGTAGTTCTGTTGGGCTGAGTATCACTTCTGGGGGTCACTGTGCTCGCGCAGCCAGTATTCCAGCATCTAGTCCAACCCCTGCAATAAAAAGGCTTCGTCCTTCCACCTGTTGCGCGCAGGAGACAGTTGTGATTATGGAAGCAGCCTCTCACCCCTATAATGTCTCAGGAAATGGATCTCAGCCCCTTAGCAATAGGATTCGCTGCTGAAATTGGGCTACTTGATTAGCTTATTGTGGAGGAGACTACATGATAATTGCCCCTTATGGAGAGAGGCAGACATCATCTGCTGGAGAGCTATATAGCATACACACATAACACACAAATAACAATATCAAGCAGGCTTTCCCTCCAAACGTGTCCCTCTGTTTCTACTTGTTCCTTCGTTGCTATATTTTGCCCAATTGAACGAGCAGCATTCGGCATGCCTTCCAAACCCATATGGGCCAAAAACAGAGTGTGATAGCCTCCTCTCGTTGACATCGAGCAAAGTGAGTTAGCGCAAGATAATACCGGAGTCCCTTTTTGCAATTTGCTAGTTCTTGGAAAAGATTGTCGACCACTATTTCCTTTGCGCACAATCGGGCCTTGCTCTGCTGAAAAGTAGGACGGAGGAAACGTAATGAAAAGGAGTCAAAGTTGGACGCACCATAGCTCCCTCATATCTACGCAAAATCCACGCAGCCCCTAACCCGCTGTCAGACGAGTGCAATGGTGATATCTTCTGCACCTCCTTCTGTATTTGGGAGCTCGATAGCCTCTCCTTCCATGATTCCATGCATGTAGCAAAGCCCCGACAAGCTCATACTCTTCCACTTTCGGCTGGATGACCAAGGGAAAACGACAGCCGTAAAAAGAGCAGATGGGGTCGCCTTCTTGCGCGTGGCGAGGAACCCATCCCACGTACCCGAGGTTACTGGCGAAGTATCTTCAATCAGAAGAGAACTAGGAAAGTGGCGTGGCGAAACGAAGGTAAGTTTCCATCAGCCTTCCTTCGTGTTCCTTCATTTTGTCCCAGAACTGCAGATCGTTTGTCCCCGGGATCTCACCTGATTTGAATCGAAGCCGCCGGTCGATGTAGGGGGCGATTGGTGGATAAGTGATGAAGTGACGTAGTCGAGAAGGCAGCGTGGCGCTGTTCATTGCCCGTAGATTGATGAGTGTCACCAAATCACCCTCACAGCTTCGCTCTTTCCTTATCCTGCACAGCCTGCCACTTCCTCCTCTCCCACCACGCCCTGAGCACTGACCAAGCCCCCAATGTCTTTGCCAACGGTGGAATGAACAACAGCATCCACGCCCACCACTGCGGACTCACCCTCCTACATTCCTCCATCACCCTCTCCAACTTGTGCTGCAAATCTTCCTTTCCACCATCATTCCACACCACAAAGCCCCTCCCATTAGCACTTCTCGTTTCGACTCTTTTCGCCTTCTCCCTGACATCCCCTTGACTCTTAACCCTATTCTCCGTATCCTCCGGGCTCAGATGTGGATCCCGCTCCTGGAGCCTCTTCATCTGAATCGCCGGATCTGACACTGCAACCACAATCACTGTCCCACAAAAGATATCCAACCCGCTCTCAAAGAGCAGCGGGATATCTAGCACCACTGCCCAGTGACCCGTTAGGTAGTAGTACAGCACCACCTTCGCCATCTCCCACCGCACATAGGGATGCACAAACGTGCCTAGAATCTTCCGGTCGCGTTTGCGCTCCTCGCTGTCGCCGAAAACGCGCTTCCCCAGCGCGGGTCGGTTCAGCGGCGCGCCGTGCTCCTTAAACTTGCCATCCGGGTCTTCTTGTAGCAGATCTGGCGTCGTGGGCCCGAAGTAGTGAACGATTTTTCGGTAGCCGCGCGTGCCTGGTTCGACGACCTTGCGTGCGAGGAGGTCTGCGTCGATGATGGGGAGGGAGTAAGGTGGTTGTCGGAGGAGGGAGGAGACGGTCGATTTTCCGGTTGCGATGGAGCCGGTTAGGCCGATGAGGAGCATGGCGAACCGTGGTTATAGGCAAATTGTTGGTGAATATATGCTTGTTGGAAAGGTTATGGAAGTCAATCCGTCTGAGGTTGTATTGAGGTCGTGGATATGCTTGATGTAGGAGTGGGGATGTCACTCCTGGAGCCGAGCTACACCTGTTAGTCTTGGTGCACCGCGAGCTCAGAACTTCTTTCCTAGTTCGATCCGTCTACTATCTACCGCAAAATCGTTGAAGAGGTGCCCCAAGTTGACGTCATGTCAAGTAAAATTGCAGTTCTGCTATCTAGACCGAGGTACACAACTTGCGGAACCCGAGCTTGAGGGGGAAAATATACATCTTGTACGGGCCTGCATGTCCCAGGAAAAGAAAGACTACATAGCAGCTATTATCAAGAGGGCCCAAGATCTGGTCACATCCACATTAGGATTCCATACAGGTCCAGAAGCAGTTATACTCGTTAAGAAACATGAGGGTATCTTTTTCCGAACCGGGCACTACCTTTTCCCAATGCCCAGGATACCAGTAGGTTTTCCCTAAACACCTAGGCTTGCTCATAGCTTTTGTATGTATGTCCGACTCCCAGTCAACTCCATCAAGCACAAGTCCTCAAAACAGTACTGTGCCATATACTGATTGCTCCAATCTGCGTCGAGACCAGAAGTAGAGAGCGCCCACCAAGCATTCCTTGCGCTGATGTAAATGCCGTAGCTCAACCGTCTCCATTCTCCATTTCTAGGTTCACATCCCCATCCTCATCTTGTTCACCGACCAATACCTTGGTCTTGGGCGTCTCATCGCCGGGTCCTTCTCCTGGCGTTACAGCCACAACATTGTCCTCCTCATCCACAAATTCGAAGTTGTACCTAGACAGCAAATGTGGGATAGCGCTCAATTGCGGTCCATACCTTGCCGTATTGTCATACAACTCGAAGAGCGGCACTGCAAGCAGCTTCATGTTCTTTGGCACACTGAGGACTTTCTTCTTGGGCAGCTGAATGAAGTATAGCTTTTTGCACTCCTTGGGTCGACTAACGTGGCCAGGTAGGAATGGGTACATAAAAGTCTCGAAATTCGGCCGCCACCATTGAGCAAGTGTGTCACCGATTTCCCAGTCAGAGTCGGCGTTCGAGGTTGAATTTTGCGGCGCAAGTCGTTCGTTGAGACGAGACTTGAAGCCGGATATCTCTTCCGCTGATGCGGGGAGGTAGTCGCCTGGGCTATAGATGCAAACAGTCAGTGCCACGGTGATGGAGCTCTTGAGGTCTGCTTTGGAGTAACGCACAGTTTGAAGAAGGCATTAGCGATTTGTAGCATCAACACATGTGGGTGGTTGTGCTCATGGCACACTAGAATGCCCTCGCATGTCCGTCGCATTCCATGCTGCTCATAGTGTTCTTCAAGCCGTTTTAATCTTGCAATAACCGACGGGTCTTCTTCTGGCTGTGTCTCCTTGGTACCGAACGTGTAGTTTGAAAGAGGGTAAAGTCGGATAGTTTTGGGCTGATTCGCATTGAAATCTTTGGGTAATATTGGGCTATAAGTAAAGAGAAGACCAGTCATTATCAGAACCGTCCACTTCGTCTCAGAGGTTTAGCTTACGGGTATGATGTTTGTAGTGCTGTAGCAGTAATGGTAGACATTGTTGCGCAGCAATTCCTGGAAGCACGCGAGGTGGGGAGGTGCAGTCTCGCAGCGAAATCGGGAAAAGAACGATAAAGCTTCGAGAGAGTTTAGGAAAGCTTCATGGTCGTTTTGACGTTGCTAGTGGTCTGGAATGCTCCGAGTTTCTGAAATGGTCACGGGCGAGCTGTGCTCCTTGTTCCTGACTCGCCGAGACCCTGCAGGCCGCCCAAGCCCGCCAAACTGGACCTAGTTTCGGAGAGCTACAAGAAGTCACGTTGTGGTTCAACGAGAAGATAAAGAAGCAGGTAGAGTTGTCAGTTGATCAATCTTCTATTACTTCTAGACAATTCTCCCGATGCTCTCTATGAGGTTACTTCCGAACGCGCTGAATAATCTGATACAGGTGCAAAATGTCTTTTAAGTCGGACTGGAAATTAAGAGCCTACACCGTCTCCAATAGAGCTCAAAGCTTGGGCTCAAGCTCTTCGAACTGGCTCAAGTCGTTGACTGGTCTTGGGCCTTCACTAAGCTTCACACTCGCCTTCCATGTGTCGACATCATTGATGATGACTGGGGTTGGAATCTTCTTTGCGAAATCTATGCCATTGACCTCTTTCCCTCCGGCAGGAGCCTTGATCTTCAAATTAACAAGCAAGGTCTCGAGGTTCTTCCCTGTCTCTTCGAGAATCACGTCTAGTTTCTGCGCAGACACCTGATCTGCAATCAAATGTCTGACGACAGACAGAATGGTCTGGTCGTCCGCTTTCGAGACATCAACTCTGCTGAAATCTTGCTTGACCTTGTCTTCATCCAATTCCAGGCCTTTCGAAGTGAGGTACTCCAGCAAGACCCCCACTAGCTGTTCCTTCTTTTCCTCCGCCGAGAGGTGTGGAGTCTCCGGGGGAGAGGCCTGTGCGGTCATGTGGAGGGACAACTTTGCTCTGGTCGGCGATTCCGGACTAATGTATCTGCTGTAGAAGGACTGCATGTCGGCCTTCGTTAATTGACGGATTAGGGCCACGTCGTGGTCAATTTGATAGAAATCAAAGTACTCCGTGCCGATATGGCCCCACAACCGGCCAGTCTCTGACTCCAAATTCTTGAGCTTCTCCAGACGTTTGTTAATGAGACTTCGTCGATGACCTTCAAACTCCTCCTTTGTCATTTTCTCCAAATCAAGACCAAACTTGAAAAGGAAAGCATTTACCCGGCTTTCGAGATGATCAGGCGCACGCTCGCTCTGAATCAGAACCATGTATCCGAGCATAGTTGCAGATGGGCGGGACCCACTGAATACGATGTAACCGAGCTGTTCCTTGGTGCGTAGCTGGTCAAAGGCAGGTTCATTCGTCATCTGAGCAAACAAACCCAACATCGCACGCAACTTCCTGTCAGTACTACTCCCTACTTGCAAATAATATTCGATCGCGTGGTTGACATTGGCCGGATCTGCAAGAGTATGCTGGAAGATGTAATTGCTGCCTGATGGTAAGATGAGATTCCGTCGGAGGTTCCACAGGGATTGTGGTAGAGGACGTGATTCGAGTGTGGACTCGACAAGATCAGCCACTTTCAAGGCGTCTTCCTTGTAAAAGTTCCCATGGGTAAGGATCTCAATGTGGGTCTGTTGCAGAAGCTGAGGGATAAAGGCCTGAACTTCATCTAATTCGATGTGCGGAAGCTCTGCGGCATATTGGTGATTCATCCACGATCTTGCCCCTAGCAGCCATCGATTGAAGTCACCAACCTGATAGTATGGCTGTTGGAAATTCCAATTCTTGTATGTCCTCGATTGCCGTTCCTTGATGATTTTGAAACGCTCAGGATTGATTTTCAAATCTTTAAGGCTGACCAAAACTTTCTGAAGTAGCACTGAGAGCTTGTCATTGTAACCCTGAACGCTAAGGTCAAGGCCGAGCACGGTCGCGTTGAGAGAGTATCCAAGTCCAGATATTTCAGCGTCATAGGAAAATTCCGTCAAACAGTCCTTGACCAGGTGACAGATCAATACCGATTTAACGTAATTTGCGGGAGTGGCATAGGTCAGAGGATTTCGCAGAGTAATGTGGACATTTGCTTTCGGAACCCAAAATGTGTCGTCTTTCTTCCACCAGAGCCGAAGACCGTCATCATTGCGGATGAGCTTTGGCGTTTTGGCTGGCTCTGCAACCTCCTTTTTCTCCACGCTCAGTCTTGTTGGGATGAACTCATTCCTATGTGGCAAGTGCAGTTCGGGCGGCCGCTCGCTTGAGCTGCTTTCCAATGCCCTGCGTATTGCCGATCGAACATCTGTAGGGATCTTCTCAATCCTGTAGTCCGTTCCATACCATTTCTCTTTTTGGTCGAGTTCTACTGGGAAGTCTTGGCTGACAATCATCAGGCGAAAATTATCATCTCGCAAGAATTGCATCGCCTGCACGATTGCCTTTGGATCGAACTTTCTGAACTTGCTCGTTCCGCTGAGCAGCCAGTTTCGAGGTAATGGTTTTTGCATCACCGCACTGATCTTGCTTGTGAATCGACTGGCGGGCGACTTCTGCTTGAACTTGAACTCGACGTCTGCCATGTTCTTCTGCTCATTGAACATCCATTCGAGAGGAGGATTTTCGCGCATCATGGAGATATATTGAAAGACTGTTTCGACAACCTCTTGGTAGTTTTTCAATCCTTCTGGAGTCAATCGTATGCCGATCTCAAAGAAAGCTGAACCTGGGCAAACAGGCAAAGCTCCAGCAGACAGACTCTGAGCCCACCCCTTCTCTTTGATGTATGACAGAATGCTCCCAGGGCCTTCGTGTCCAATCAGATGACTGAGGTATCGACTTGGCTGAGTATCGTACATCATCTCCTCGTCCTGGAACGGAAACGAAATCTCCAATGACCGAGACTCCATCACTGGCCTTGCGAAAATCTGCGTCAAGATCTCGTCCTTGGTAAGGGGTTGGATATCGTCCCACCGGTTCTCTTGCAGATCTTTGTTCTTGACTTCTGAAAAGAGTTCGCAAACCCAAGCCTCCAACTCATCGAGAGACTCTCGGCCAAGGACGACCAACTTCATGCGGTTGGCGGAATAATGTTTTTCATAGAATTTGATGAATTCATGTCTGACTTCGACGCCACGCTTCTCCGGTTCATCTCGTAGTGTCTGCAGATTGCCCGTTGAGAAATGGTGATATGGATGCTTTGGATTGGACAATGATTTCCCTAATTGTGACAAGCGCCAGACATCACTCTGTAGATTCTTCTTATTTTCTGAGTCTACTGCTCTAAGTTCCCTGTCAAGTGTAGCGGCCAGAAAGAGTGGTTCAATAAAGAATTGTGCAAATCTGTCCAAAGCACCCCAGAATGGACTTCTTGTAGTACCATTCGTCTCTGCACCATTTAACATCTCTTGCGTGCCGTTGGTAAGCTTATCATTCGATTCGTTTGACGCTGCGCATTCGAAGAAGTAATTCGTCTGGGTTGCTGCAGTGTAGGCATTTGAGTACCCGGAGTGAGAGGCCAAGTAAGAGCTATACTCATTTTCTATTGGATACTAACAAGGCCGGTCAGAAAAGAGAACCAATAAGGGTGTCAATACCATAGAAGCTTGACAGCAAGCAGAGCTGGTGCCCGAATCACATAACGAGATGAGCTTACCTTCTTGGTTCCCATAAACAACGCATGCTCAACGGCATGCGCCATGCCAGGCATGTCATCCTCGTCTGAGAAGCTGCCGACATTGACGTTGAGGCTTGCGCTTGCTTTGTCTGTGTCAGGGTCGTGCACAAGCAGTGCTTCTAGCTTATTAGGTAGTCTGATCACTCGATATGATCTGTCGTCAAGGGCGGGCTTCTCCAGGTCATCGGTCACTCGATAGGCTTGTGTCATGACGCTGCCAAAGCCGCGACTTGGGTTGTTCACCATGGCAGCTGCACGGCGAGGAGCGTTGAAAGTGAAAGTGTTGCGACAGGAAGGAACGACTGCATTTGGCAAAGAACTACGATAAATGAGCGGCAACCTTGACAAGCTTCGAAATAATTGCCGCATCGATGTGTGCGTGGCCGAACTGCTCCGTTGAGTTTATAAGCCAACTTTGCAGAACTGATAGCGCCAAGGCCGGCCCTGGTCAAATTCCGGGCCCGTTTATCAGCCCAATCAGCACTGAACCGCCTGCCCGTGTTTCACAACGAAAAACCATCCCGACAAAGCTATAATTGTCATACAAGCTCGTACCTTCGGAATACGTCTTGTTTGCTTGTGGCATCAGTAGCAAGCTGGGCTTCCATGTATTCGCCAACTTCCGAGAAAGTGCAGCGGTCTCAAGCGACCATGTTTAACGAATTGCTCCCTCACTTGCAGAATAATTCACCGTCGAAAGTACGCTAAACCGCTCCGCTGAAAGCATGTGGCGATGAGCTCGTGATGTCAAGTGTCAAGTGGTAAACAAAACATTGTGTGACTTTCCAATTTCCAGCCTGCACCAGAGTCATTCCCGGCCTCGTTTAACACCATGCCCTGCTTGTGGTGACCCCGTAACACAACGGGAATGCAATCGGGAGGATGCTGTGATATTCTCTCATCAATGCCCAATTTGACCTGCATGCATTCAGGAAGACACTCCCGGACTCTCGAAAACAACTATTTCTACAAGTATTGGCTGGGGAGAACGTTGTTCATCTTTTCCACATTCGGCTTGTTTATTCGGTTATACTGTCAACAATCACTCTACTCTCCTCACTTTGCCTTCTCGTTCTTTCCAATACGCTCTATTCATTTCACACAGATCCTTCAGGATCTAGGAAGTCGGGAGCCCAGGCGCTGTCATTCGTGGAAAGTTGTGGCTACACCACAAATATCGCAGCAGACCTAATCCTTGATGTCATCTCCTTCAGGCCGCTCAAGCGGTCTTTCTCAAAGCGGAAGGATTCCGCGACCAACTTCTCCCTTTAGTGTCTAGACTATTTTCGTATAGCGGCCTACTCCTACGTGCTGGGCGAGTGTGTGACCTGGAAGTCATTGAGACAAATGCCGGAAACTTCTATCCATAGAATCCGGTGCGACGGTCGATATTGACCTCAAAACACTCACCCCCAAGGCTCGTGTCACAAGCAGCCCTCAGTTGTGTTCAGCATCCTTCTTGTACGGACTTTCGTTAAGGGAAAAAAAAATTGTATCCGACCCCTTTGGTCTCTTCCCAGTAGCCTTTCTAAATTCATACTCGTAATTCGATTCAAATTCACGTGTTTGAAAACCGCTGAGCTAATTCTCTTTCTAATATGGACGAGAGAGAAGCCAGTACACTGTCCACCACGTCCGATTGCAAGCGTGCACCAGCTAGGAACTAGCAATACCTTAATACAGCGAATCGTTCAACGGTGTTTGCTCATTGACTCATCTGATCAGTACCTGAACCAGGTAGTATGTGGCGTTTAGAAAGTTGACGCCTGCAATCGGACGAGTTGGACAAAATGTCGGGCTGGCAGATTAAAACAAACTACGACGTCATGCCGCAGGCGGTAGAGTGAGCCAGCAAGAAACGCTAAACCAGATGCCGTAATTGACAGGTATACATTTGCAAAATGTCTGCCTTGGAGTCGCGCACAACTCCAAACTTCACCACATTGAGTCCATTCAACCCCTACCATCAACATGACGGACCAAATCCAAACCCTCGTCCTCAACCCACTAAAACCTTACCTCTCCCCCATCACCACCAACCTCCCCACGCCGCTCAACGACGCGCTCATAACTCTCCTCGGGCCCCAATGTCACAGTGCCCTCCTCCTCGACCTTGACATCGCAACACACCCCGAATGTCTGACGCTCGCAATTTCCAAAGCGCTCGGCCTCGCCATCATCGCCACTGCCTCTGTTGTCAAGGTCCCCCAGATCCTCAAACTCATTCAGAGCAAGTCCGCGCAGGGCGTGAGCTTCACTTCCTACGTCCTCGAGACAGCGTCCTTCCTGATCACGCTCGCCTACAACGCGCGCAACGGCTTCCCATTCAGCACCTATGGCGAGACGGCACTGATCCTCGTCCAAGACGTTGCCATCTCGATCCTCATCCTACACTTCTCAAATAAGTCCGGGCTAGCGGGTGCCTTCGTCGCGCTTGTCGCGACAGCCGTCTACGGGCTCATCGTCTCGGATACGCTTGTCCCGACTTCCATGATGACGACACTACAAGCCGGCGCTGGTGTGTTGAGCATCGCGTCTAAGCTGCCCCAGATCATTACCGTGTACCAGCAAGGCGGGACAGGACAGCTAAGCGCGTTCGCTGTCTTCAACTATCTGGCCGGCAGCCTGAGCCGCATTTTCACAACGCTCCAGGAGGTGGATGACAAGCTCATCCTGTACGGGTTCGTGGCGGGCTTCGTGCTCAATGCCGTGCTGGCGGGGCAGATGCTGTACTATTGGAACAGTCCGGCGACGGCCAAGCATGCTGGTGAAGTAGACGAGAAGGGGAAGCTCGAGCACAAGGGCAACGGACAGGACTCCAAGGCAGCTAGTCTAGCAACCGGGCAGGACGTCAAGAGGCCTGGAAGCAGTAGCGGAAGGAGACGAGGGTAGCTTCCGTTATTTCAGGCATCGAATTCGCAGTCAGTGTTCATTGTTGATACTAATTTCTCTATTACGCAACCTCCTGGTGAGGCCTACATTCTACATTCTAAATTCTTCAGTAAGATGGCGGGTTAGTTCGTGTCTTATGACATTGTAAGCATCATAACGACCCTGGCCCGTTCGGACCCCAACCCATACTTTTGGCAGCATCGGTAATTTTATTAGCCGTACTCATGAGCATCCGCGGCCTCTCGGCTTCATTTTTTTGACAGTACATGCCACAGTATGCTCGGAGTCAGGCACTGACAGTCTTTGGGTAAAGCAGTTGCGACATTGAAAGGCGGTATCCCCAGAATATGCTCGTGGAATGATGAACGACATTCTAGAGCATTTGTTTTGTGCAGGCCGGTAGTGGTTGGTGATAATACGTCCAGTAACCAGATGACAGCCTTTGGGATTCAGTAAGCGTAAGGCACAATGTGCTCAGGAAGCCCCAGTCATCATGAACCGGAACGCACTTTCGAGAGGCATTGGAGGTACGACAGGAGGTCTATCGGAGACCTCATACCGAAGCCCGGAGCCTCCAGGCTTCCGCCGAATCTCGATAACATCCATTTTGTCACTCTCAGCATCGTCGTCTTCCTCATCTGTGACTTCTTCTTCTCCCTCTTCCTCCTCATCCTCCATCGCGTCTTCGTTATCATCATCTTCTGGAATTTTGAGCTCTCTTTCCAGACCTGTCTTGATTTTGTCCACGCCCATCTGAATTTCCGCCAATGTGTAGTCAGCTCCCCACTTCTGCTTCATCCCCTCCTTGCTTGCATCTTGAGGCGCCCATTCCCATAGGTCATCTAGATCGTTGTTCGAAAGACGATATGCCGATTCCGTTAGACTTTTTTGCGTGATGTCCAGGCCCCTCTCCACCCAGTCATCAACCTCTGGCTCTAGTTTTGTACGCAGTAGCTGTTGAAGGATGTGCTCTTGTGTGCGTCCCGGAAATTGTGGCAACGGATACACCACCATAGAACCGAACAACTCTTGATGTTCCTTAAGCTGGTCTATGACATTCTTGAGATTACCGGAGATCAAAGCCGAATGTGACTGTAAAGAGGACCTGAACACGATGTTGGAATTAGTGAAGCTAGTCTGGGAGCTGGAGTTGCTTGTGCATTGAGTATTTTTACCAGGATGGGAGAGGTTGCTGCTCTAGGACATTTTGTTGCAAGGCAGTAAGGGAAGTGTAAAGCCTCAACAAACGCTGTCGAGTTTGTTCAAGTGATTTGATGTCATCCTGGCTCAAGGAAGCCATGTCATAAACCTCCTGAAATCAGTCATTAACTGGTTGATTTCTTGTTTGTAGTGCCCATATCTGGTTCTAAGTTAGGTTTTGGGTGTCGAGGCTTCGGCGCGGGGGAGATCAAACCCCAATTCCGCTACAACGGCAAGCTTCGACACTGTCATCACCCTTCATCACGCAACTCTCCCCTCTCCCATGGCGATGAAGCCGCTTCCCCTGAGGTCGGCCATTACCCTTCAGCCCGACAAAATCTGTTCAAGATGCCTGCTGAGACTGTCGCGGCTGTCCCCGGTGCAATATATACGGCAATCCTCAATCTACACGAAGCGGAAGCTCCATGGAAATGTCACGGCTCAGAAACCGATTATGCCACAGACCTTCGTTCATGACTACTTCTCCGCGAATGATTCAATAGACAGAGGATGGGTCAACAATGGTGTCATGGCGGCCTGGCGTTCTATGGGGGAGCGGCCGTCGAAGGACAGTATCGGATCAATGGATAATACCACTTCAAGCCATGAGCAGATTCTAGTTAACGAGCCTGGGAAGAAAATACAGAGCGAGACAATTAAGGAGGATGCTCAGCCTAGCCCTGCTCCTCTGCTTGAAGAGTTGCCACATCGGCGGCGGAAACGATTGAAGCAAGAGAGAGAAAAGAGTCCCGATGAGCCTGTGGCGCCGCTTGACGCTTCCTCTCAGCTCACCACAGCCGCGAGAAATCTGCCATCGACAGCATACTTCCGAAGAAACTTTGCAACATATCTTTCACTGGCAAAACCTCGCCTGTCCTTCCTAATACTCCTCACGACGACCAGTGCATATTCACTTTATCCTATACCAGACATCCTGTCCTCTACTACAGCATTGGCTCCGAGTACTCTCTCCACAAGCACTCTTACACTCGCCTATCTCACCAGCGGCACATTTCTTTCCTGCGCTTGCGCAAATACTCTGAACATGCTATTTGAGCCCAAGTATGACGCTCTCATGACTCGGACGAGGAACAGGCCATTGGTCCGCAAGCTGCTTACTCCACGTTCCGCATATATCTTCGCTTTCCTATGCGGTGCAACCGGTCTTACGCTGTTATACTTGGGCACAAACCCGACAGTGGCCGGGTTGAGTGCGTTAAATATCTTTCTCTACGCCGGAGTATACACGCCAATGAAGCGAATTTCGGCTTTGAACACTTGGGCAGGCGCTGTAGTTGGCGGCATACCGCCGCTCATGGGCTGGGCCGCTGCAGCTGGCCAAGTTGCTACCAGCGAGCATCACTCGTGGAAGGATTTGTTGTTTACCGAAGACGCAATTGGAGGCTGGCTCCTCGCTGCACTATTGTTCGCCTGGCAATTCCCGCATTTCAACTCTTTGTCCCATGGCATCAAAGATGACTACAGAAATGCAGGACACAAAATGCTTTGTTGGACAAACCCTGCGCGCAATGGACGGGTTGCTTTGCGATACTCGCTCGTGTTGTTTCCTGTCTGTGCTGGATTGTGGTGGGTAGGCGTTGTTGACAGTAGCTTCTTGGCGATAAGCACTGTCTGCAATGTTTGGGTGACTCGTGAAGCCGTCAAATTCTGGCGGAAAGGAGGCGCTGGAGGTAGTGCTAGAGGTTTGTTCTGGGCAAGTGTCTGGCATCTCCCCCTCGTCTTGGTCGGAGCATTGGTCTGTAAGAAAGGGATCTGGGAAGGGATCTGGGAAGATGGTGTTGCTGCCGCTGAGCGTGACGAGCTGGAAGAGGACCTCAAGGATGATGAGGGCCTTGTAGACGTGGGTTTCGCGTTAAGAAGCACCCAAGACACACATGAGGTAGCTCCGACTGTGTAGGAGCTCTGGTGGAACTGAGTGCTACTTCAGACGATAGAACTTCAATGTGAGAACTGGCCATCATGGACATTGGCTGAATCGTCTTCACACGGCTTGAGACTAGGTGTGCATATCACGTCCCCAGAAGCTCCCTTGGGGGCACACTACCTATCAGCTGTAAAGGAAGAACAACGTGTACCCATTCTAACGTGCCGCATTGGGGTGGATGGTAGCGCCAAAGTCGGCCACTCTTGGTCGCCATAGACAATAGACAACACAACTAATGGGCACAGCACGAAGTGACGAGCAAGAGCGGATGGACAGATAGGAAGTGGACCGTCAGCAAGAAGTAGCCATTACGTCAGTCTCAGACCGCTGTTATCTCAAATGATGAGAGTAGGAAGATGTGTCTCATTCCCTGGTGCACCAAATCAGCCAGCAGATGACCTTGCTAGCGACAGATCGTCGTTCGATGAAGAGTAGACTGAGCGATTGTTGTGTACTGATATTGGCTTTCAAACTCCTCACGAATTTGCCTCGTTGAAGCTCAGCCGATCCGCAAAGTGGAAGTGGTTTCGAGGGTTTCGTTGTTATACATTTGAGTATGCTTTATTTAGACGCCCACAAACCACCTACGCGCTAATGCCTCATACGCCGTGAGCCCTCTTCGCGGGATCCATTCAACTCCACGACACTAGACCAATGGTCCATGGGCTTTAGGGAAAAGCCTGTCCAACACACCCACTTCCACACATACCACTAACTCAGCCTCAAGGGGAAGTTCGAACGTTAGAAAATCGATTCACGCACTAACTCCTCTTTTCCCGTCCATTTTGGCGCGGCTATCCGGATTTGGCCTTGTTCGTAGGTTCCACGGCAGGCATAGACGTGAAGAGCGACGGCCACACCAGCTCCACATCGTCCTGTTTACCGTTGAAACAGTACCGTAGCCAGATGCTCCAGGTCAAATTGAAGTACTGGGCGATGCCAGTGAAGATGTGCCTGTGAGTTGGAAAATCAGTAAGGACGAAACAGTAAGCAAAACGGGGAGTTTCTCACCACCACCCATGGCCCTCCAGTAGAATCCCCCAGGGTAAGCCGACCTCTCGACGCCAGCGCCGGAGGATGGGACAGAAAGCATTGTCTAAGCTCCAGATCAAGAAGCCGAGAGCTACGGAACCCAGGCCGACGGGGATCATCTGCCACATCGTCTTCAGAATGGCTAGGTCTCGTTGATCCTCCCTCGCCTGCTCTCTAGAACTAACCTTGCGAGATTCGTTCGCCTTAGCTCGCCTCGACGGTCGAAGCGTGACTTCCATAGCGTACATGCTCCGGAAGAAGACGATGGCGGTGAGTAAGGCGAACATGTTCTGGTGAAAGAGCGGGTCTTTGAGGTAGTGGTAGTACAAGGTAATAAAGACAGCCAGCAGGACGACCAACAGGGCGATTAGCACTTTAGTGGACGTGGCTCGTCGGTGGGAGAAGATAGCGTAGAACATAATGCATGTGGTGTAGATCATGGCGAGTTCGTCAAGGAGCTGCATTGCATCTGCGGAGTATGAGCTCCCCCCTGGAATGGTAGCCTGGCTGAGGGGGAAATAAACGTACATTTAAGGGTGGCGTGGAAGCAAAAGCTTCCAAGACCGATGGCCAGATAGCTGATGAAGCCGACGAGAAAGACGGTGTCGTGGCCATTTCGGATGCAGCTGGAAATTCCTTTGTATGCTAGGTATACGAAGGCTAGATTGGTGAAGGAGTTGATGATCTCAGCGCAGTATATGCTAGCATAATAGTCCTACAGTCGTCTGTCAGCTATGCAAGGTGGTATGAAGAGTCGAGCTTTCCTTGCCTCCTCGCACCAATTTATGGTCGATGTGACGGGGCTCCAGACCCCATCGATTGCGGGAGGATAAGGAAAAGACGGTACGTAAGACTGCATCGTGATCAGCAATAATGCAGTGTGGGATGTGATCTTACTTCTACAGCTTAGTTCGCACGCGGCCAGAGAGGGGTGGAAGACTAAGCTAAGAGTTATCGCCTTTCGCCCGGCACGCTGGCCCTTCTTAGCGCCTAATAATAGCCACAACCCGCGGCGGCCAGCAAGAACGGTGCCTGGCAAAACAAGCCGCTTCGGAGTCTGGCTACAGGTGACAGCTGAAGGTAGGTGACATGTTGCTACGGATTGAAGTGAGTCACTGAAAGAGCAGATGTATATATGTCATAGTTGACGCTAACCTAGGCTTTGTCAGTCTGAAGAGGATAAGGACCCGCGCAATCCCTCCCTACCCTCCCTTCCGGCTAGTGGCCGCCCTTAGTCGCCGTCCGGTCAGGCACAATCTAAGAATCAGCGCTGCCGAACCCAATCTGGGGCTGGCTGCAGGCTAACTCTATCTTGGGCTTTGAAACCCCTCTCGCAAACTCTTTCGAGCGGGCAAACTCCACGCTGATTGGGCTATACATTATCCCATCTGCAGCTGGGCATATTGTAGACGGCCCCCAGGCGAACGAGGCGTCACTTCGTGCTGTGTGAAGGTAACTTGCAGCTCTATGGAATTGTTGCATCCGATTCCTTTAAGGTAGAATGTGCACTGGCCAAAGTCAGCAACTTAGATTATACGAATATTGACATTCGAGCTCTAGAAGCATGTACGTGGCAAGACCGACACGACCAGACAGAATTTCCTTGTCCTGGAGGACTCGCTCAATGAGATAACGACGGCCGGACTGGCCAACTATCTCTGCCGTCGTGGACGTCGCCTTCTGTATATTGTGATGGGTACGGTCTGCTGGTGGCGGTGACATCGTGGCTAGTATAGCGACGATGTCGTACAATGGTAGGTAAGGCGGCGACAGAGGGTGTTCGCAAACCAAATGCCAAAATTCGAGGTGCGCTCAAGGGTGTTCTGCAAGAGCGAACTGTCAGAAGTGAGAAAGAGCGCGGTGGAGACATGGAAGCGGCGAAGGTCTTCAATCCCATCATTACTCCGTAGTGCTGGGGCTATCAAATACTTTGTGCAAGGCTGAGGAAGCTCCAGACGTTCAGCGCGTAGCCATCCAATCTTATGTTTGTAAGCGCCATCAACATAGGGGCGGACCTTTCTGTTACACCGGAGCATATGCCACCCAACACCGTAAACGATAAATGTCCACAAGAACTGTTCACCATGTTCTGGAGAGTCTTTGGTGATGCCTCCCCAGCGGGACCCCAGCAGCATCGACCTACTAACCCTAACCATGTGTTGAACACTTTGACCTCTACAATTTTGAAGTTGCTCGGCTGGAGTGGTATGAATAATTTGCCAGCAGAATCTTGGGGCATGGTGATTTTATGCTGTCCCGAATGCCTCCGACGGACCGTAGCGCGCCATAGGGACCACCCCACAACTTAGCGCAAAAACTCGTATTTTGCAAACTCAGATCTCGACAAATCGACACCATTTGTAAGGTGGAGGACCTGGAGGTCGTGAGGTGCACGCCTATGAGGTACACACCCATGAGATGCACGCCTGCACGCCATAAGGTGTATGCCCATAAGGTACACGCCTATGGGGTGCACGCCGTTGAGGCGCACGCCCGTGAGGTGCACGACCGTGAGGTACACGCCCATGAGGTGCGCGCCCGCGAGATGCACGTCCATGAGGTGCACGCCCGTGAGATACACACCCACGAGATGCACGCCCGTGAGGTACACGCCCATGAGGTACACGCCCATGAGGTATACGCCTATGAGATGCACGCCCGTGAGGTACACGCCCATGAGGTGCACGTCTGTGAGATGCACGCCCATGAGGTACACGCCCATGAGGTACACGCCTATGAGGTGTACGCCCGTGAGATGCACGCCCATGAGATGCACGCCTATGAGATGCACGTTTATGAGGTACTAGAGGGGTGCACACCAAGGAGAAGATAGTCGCCGAGACCGTGATAAGTATATAGACAAGATCAAGCAAGATCAGGATGCAGCGTTGGATTGTTACGTTCTGTAAAAGAGCTTTGTCTGTACCCTAAAACGATTGATAAGTACTGACGTGGAATTTCAGCTGGCACTACGGAGAGAGAAGAGCACCCGGACACGTTGATCAGTGTGGCCAACCTTGCATACATGTGGAAATTGCAAGGCCGCCAGCAGGACGCTGTGGCTCTCGTGGATCGATGCGTCAGGTTACGTACACAAAAGCTGCGTGTTGATCATCCAGATACAGTTTCTAGTCAAAAGGCCCTCGGAAGATGGCAATCATAACTCAGAGCCGGCTTTATTCAGCAGCCGGACCACCACGGCCTTCCACAGCGGCGTCTGGCTGTCGTTATTTCTTGAATCCGCGTTGACGTGGTCCTGCTCCAGCAGCAGCCTGACCACCATGAGGCACCATCGTTCGGGTAGTGGCTTCGCTACTCATCAAATTCTGAGGCGTCGCCTTTTGTATCTAAGTGAGATCAGCCCATTGTAAGGGTAGGGGTAGGCTAAGGATAAGGGGGGCAATCTATGGTCAAGATAGCTTACTGCATTAAATTCAGCGCATGTATGATCCGACATTTGATGCATATTTACGACGCTTAGCTATATTTGCTGGACGATGACCTACATTGTCTTATGGAGGATGGGAACGAGTCCGCGGAGTTTGGCTAATCTTCCCCCGGCTTTTCCTTATCGTACTTCATTCACTGCCTGGACCACAAGTACCGGTCGAAATCCTCCTGACCCTGAAGTTGCTTCTGCCGTTCTGTGAGAGGCACTCAGTATTGTCGCTGCAGACGCTACTCAAAGTAAGTTAGCTACATCGACACATGGTGTCGCTGTTTGCCCTATGATTGGACCACCTCTTGGGCATTCGTGCCCAAGGTGGGGCTGCTGCGAATGTCCGATGGAACAGCCAATTGAGTGCTGTGAATAGAATGACAAGGACCTCATGCACCGATTGCTGTGCTGGCTCCGCAGAGCATCGCTGATGCCGAGAATGATGCCATTGACAGCGAGGTGCAACCAATTGCAAACCTGCATATCGCATCAATCTTCATGCAGCCAACAATGACAGTGCATCTTCAGCACGTACCTCCCATTGGGACTTAATGTTGAGGCTAAGTAGAAGCAAATGTAGGGTTCATTGCGGCTAGATAATTTGCCAAACAACAGTTTGGGAGAATCAGGCTCTCGTGCTCAGCAGAAGTTCACAAGTTGAGCCGCACTCTTCTGTGTATAAGAACCCCGACTCAGCCGCGAAGCAAGAATGATCCGTCGACTAACCTAAGCAAATTTTTTATGAGCCCATTCCTCTAAGCCTGCTTTAGATCCAACTCAGAATGCCGTTGGGAAAAGAAAATGCACACAGCATTCGACGGAAGGAGACCCCTGAGGAGGAAGAGGCACGGTGTCTAAAAGAATTCTCAGACCTTGACATCGCCGAAAGGATCAGGATCCTGAATATCGCAGGCGCTTGCTGTTTTTCTGCCTTAAGGGCAGAAGAGAAAGCGCACGTGATAACCCAATCTTTCCTAGATGCCGAGCAGAAACACCACCGAGTCACGCAAGATTTGTTGGATGTTGAGCGCGGCAGCCTTATAGACACGAAGGAGAAGTTGAAGGAGATGACAAAGTTGAGGGATAACGAGCGGGTGATGTACCAGCGTGAAGAAAAGGCACACATCACGACCAAGACTCGATTGGAACAGATGACACAAGCAAGAGATCACGAGAAGGCGAAGTTTATTGGAGAAGAGAAAGCGCATTACTCGACCAAGAGTCGATTGGACCAATTGGCCAAAGCAAAAGATGCTGAGAGCATGAAGCTCGCACAAGAGAAAGAGGATCATTTTGCTACAAGAGTTGAATTGGAGAAGATGAAAAAGATGAGAGATAATGAAAGGGAGGGATTCGAGCGGGAGAAGGAGGGACACGAGACGACAAAAACTGCGTTGAAGGATATGACAAAGTTGAGAGACGAGCAGAGAGTCAAGCTGACGACTGAGGAGAAGGCACATGTCGAGTCGAAAACGCTGCTAACGCAGACGACACGCGCACTGGAGGAGAAAAAAGAGAAACTGGCGAAAGAGAAACAGGAACACAGGGCGACTAAGGATGCTTTGGTAGACATGACCCAGGCGAGAGACAGCGAAAAGAACAAGTTTAGCACAGAAAAGCTAAAGCATGACATCACGAAGAATAGCTTGAACGCCATGGTAAGAGAGAGGGATGAAGAAAAGAGAAAGTTGGACATAGAGAAGGAGGAATCCATCGCTCTCAAGGCTCAATTGGAGGAGACGAAAGAAGCTAGGAAGACATTAGAGAAAGAAGTCCAAGACGCTAAGGCCCACCAGACCAGAGAGCGGGATGAGCACGACTCTACTCGGGATGACTTGCAACGGGTGACACAGGAGAGGGATGAGCTGCAGGGGAAGCTCAGAGAGGAGAGTGCAAGACTCACTGCCGCTAAAAAAGAACTCGAGCGGTTGGGGAGGCCAAGAGGAAGGTAAAGAGAGCCTTCTGGAGGTCATTGACGATCCTCAGTACTATATTGCCACCCACGCCGCTTGCAAGATAGCTCAAAGTGATAGTCCTTCGCTATTTTCCAAATTATCATTGTTTATATCCACGCCATCCCTCGTGGAAAATGCTCCGTTTGGTTGACCATGTCCCCCATTCTTCGCCGTCCTCCAGCCATATTGAGACTCCCAAAAAGAGCCATGCCCGCCACCCCACCAGCAGTAATATACACAAGCTTCCCAGTCTTTGTATTCTCAGTTAGGGTCAGGCTAATTCCACTGTTGATGGTAAGCCCAGCGCTGTTACCGACATCCAACCGTAGTGCCTAATCAAAGATCTCGGTTAAATATTCTCGATGGCTCTAGCATTCATAGCCTGTGGGAAGCCGTTATTTGTCTCCACGTTGAAAGCGTTACCGCTGCCGGTGTGTTGCTTCGAATTGTAGCAACTAGGTCCTTCACCACTTGATTGCTTGTAGTACAGGTATGCGATACCGACATTGGCGTCATTAACAATTGTCAGCCGGAAAAATGAGTCATTTTACGTCAGCTAGAACCCCGCTGCTGCCTATTCCCGATGATGTACTTAAGGCCTCCACTTCTCCATAGCTGCAATGGACAGAACAGAGTCTGTCTTCCAATCCTGGAATTCGTCTGAATTTAGCAACCATGGCCCCGTTCCCTCCTGCCGTCTAGTAATGAAGTCACTCTGCTGAGGAACATAGTTGATTGGCGTAAGCCAATCTAAAGCTCGCATGACGCCCTTGCAGACGCTGCTGGTTCTCCTGGCCCTGACTCAACTGGTCCACGCCATCCTTTATTGGTAAATTGACTTTCGTCTTAGCCAGCTAGGCATCAGCCCGATGCTTAGCGCCTTATTAGGTAGAGCAGGGTGAGCGATGCAGATTTCTGAACTCTTGGCGGGTGATTTTGGCCTCGAATTGATTTTGGAGAGTACGGTCGGCCGCCGTCTTTTGACGAGTGTACGGTGGTAGACCGCGGGGTAAATAGGTGTCTAATAACTTGCATCACGGCGAGTCGCGGCGCGGCAGGATGAAAAATTTAGGCGGGAGGAAGCTAAAGAACACCCGTGAATACGTAACAGACGTGGACACGCGCGACACAGGTACTCGGGTTGGAGGAGGGGGGAATTATATAGACGCCACCAAACCGCCCAGCCTGGTCTAGAGAGGAGGAACGAGGCACGTACGAAGATAGGATCCCCGACATGGCGCCTTTATAATCGTGATGGTAATGGAAATGGCAACAGCGAACCCTGCGGCGTCACACGTCGAATGGCGACGACGACGGCGTCGAAGAGGAGGGTCGAAGGGGAGCGAGATTGGACGGTTCCGAGGGGGGTCGTGAGGACGGGCAAGGGAATCGTACGCGATCGTGAAGGTAGGACGGCCGCTGGCCGGCCGGGGAATGCCGTAACCCATACTAACCTGGCCCTCAGATATCTCAGATATCACCACCTCGCCCCCCCTTCCCCCCCAAGGTGAGGGAAAGGGGGAAATTGGACGGGTCGTAGCTGCGGCGCGGCGACCGACCTTTTGGGGGGGTGCGGGGTTCAAGCTGCGCGATCATACGCCTAGCCGGCTTTCTCAAGAATTCACACATCCAACTTTATCCTAGGATGTGACGCGCCCCTAATTTTACGGCCGACCATGAACAACGAGTGGCAGGTTGTCGGCAGATGCTACATCGATGGAGTAGAGGACGGCAGGGTATTTCTTGGTGACTTGCCAGAGCCATATCGGCGAGTGGTTCGCTTTGAGGAGGTATCTGAAAAGTGGTGGCCTGCTTATCTTAACCAGCAGACAGGCGATATCCTTGTTGGGGATCCAAGATTGGGTCTATTGCCACCGGAGTGGCGAGCGAAGAGGCATAAACACGAAAATGCGTGGGATTGGTACACTGACGACGACGTTGAAGAAGACAGAAATCCACAACAAAAGCTGCCCGGTGATCCAAGATGGACGGTCGACGCTCTAAGGCGAAGAGGAGTAATTCTGCACAACTTCAAGCTCGTCTAGACGAAAATTCTTAGGACGACTGTCACCGGCAGGCTGGTAACTCTATCAGAAATCTCATTCCATCGCGGAGACGAAATCTTTGTCATGCATCGCCGACTTACGTCACCGATAGCGGCTCAGGTTAAAGCTGCTGCTGCTCAGGCTGGCGACCGAAACTGGTCAGGTGTTACGGGCCTTGCTACGCTCGCCGAGTCAGGGTGTATGACTAAGGGGTCGTCAGGCTATTCAGTCCTATGTCGAAGGAGCAGGGGGAACGTGAGCAATGATATAGCAAGTGTAACTAGATGTAAGGTGTACAATCTGTATTGGAAGTTGACCATGGAGTGCCCCTTGGGGCTGCTCCATGAATCTACCTACATACCTAAGATCTCTTGGCATGCTCAGGGCCTGTTCCGACCGAAGCACCAACAATCCTGTTGGCCAACAGGAATCGATCCGTTGTCCAACCAACCGGCCCGTTGGCTATAAGGCCGGCCTATAGCTCATCATACGTAACTACACTGTTTGGTCAATGGCCTGCCCCATTGGGCGAGGGGCTACCTGGTTAGGCAACAGGCAGCGCCATAGGTGAACGATCAGGACCCTGAAGATGCCCTGTCGCCTCAATTGGCAACGTGCATAAGGGGCTTGCCGGGGCCCGCCAAGGTATCCTCGCGGCTGCTGCCCCTAGGCCAGGTCTCTAGCAGTTCGCCAGCCACGTTTGACAGCTAAATGGATTCGACAGTTGGCGAGCCCATTCTTGCGGCGAGCGAAGGGTTGGAACAGGCGCAAATTGCTTGCTTGCCCCAAAGCACCCCGACCAACCCCAACCACGGGACCAAGTTGGTAGGTCTAGGATGCGATTCTCAACGGTAGTAAGTGCAGACTCCAATGAACCCACGCGCCTCCGTCGCGTTCGTCGGATCTTTCCATTCAAGGATCACTGCCACCTTAGCCTCATCTAGGTGCCTGCTGTCCTGCTGCGCCAAGTGGCACGTTGGCCAAGTCAAATTCAATAAAGGTAACTTGACCGGACGTATATCCCATTCCCAGAATGTTATCTCGGACAACTAAACACTTCGGTCGATAATCGGCCGGAATCCATAGAATATTTTCGGTTCTGCAAGCCACCCATTGCTTTTTGAGATATAGGTATGGTGAGAAATCTGACTGTGGTTGACCAACTGACTGGAATTCGAGTAATCCGCGCTCTGTCTTTAAACATGACCCGTCATTAGAGAACGAGAGGTCATAAACTAATCCTTCAGTACTTAGTATCTGAATTGTTTCCTTTTTCCATATATCCCAGAGCTTGACTGTCTCGTCATCAGAGGCAGAAGCAAGCAGCTGGCCATCCAGTGAAAATGCCACTGCCGTAATACTACCTGAATGGCCTCCGGTGGTGCCACGCAATGCTCCTGTCGATACGTCCCAGAGCCTGGCTGTGTTGCGAGAGGCAGAGGCAAGGAGCTGGCCATCCGGTGAAAATGTCACTGCCCTGACTCTGCCTGAATGGCCTTCAAGAGTGTGACGCGACGCTCCTGTTGATACATCCCAGAGCCTAACTGTCGAGTCAAAAGAGGCAGAAGCAAGGAGTTGGCTATCAGGCGAAAATGCCACTGTAATTATATGCCTCGAATGACCTTGAAGAGTGCCACGTGACATTCCTGTCGATGCATCCCAGAGCCTGACCGTCTCGTCACCAGGGGCGGAGGCAAGGAGCTGGCCGTCTGGTGAAACTACTACTCTTCTAACCGCAGGTAAGTGATCTTCACGGATGCCACGCGATACCCCTATTAATGCATCCCAGAGCCTGACTGTTCTATCATCATCGGCAGGAGCAATGAGCTGGCGGTCTAGTGAAACTGCCACGCTAATGACCCGACATGAATGGCCTTTAAGAGTGCCAGGCGATACTCCTGTTAATGTATTCCAGAGCCTGACTGCCTCATCAGAGGCACAGATAAGGCGCTGGCCATTCGGTGAAAATGACACTGCATGGACATAATCTGAGCGGCCTTGGAAACTACCATGCGACACTCCTATTGATAGATCCCAGAGCCTGATTGTCTTATCAACAGAGGCAGAAGCAAGCAGCTGGCCATCCGGTGAAAATGCCACTGCATGGACCCAAGCTGAATGGCCTTTGAGAGTGCCATGCGACGCTCCTGTCGATGCATCCCAGAGCCTGACCGTCGAGTCAAAAGAGGCAGAAGCAAGAAGCTGGCCATCTGGTGAAAACGCTACCGCACTAACTACAGCGATATGGCCTTCAAGAGTGCCACGTGACGCTCTTGTTAATGTATCCCAGAGCGTGATTGTGGTGTCACCACAGGTAAAAGCAAGGAGCTGGCCATCCGGTGAAAATGCCACTGCTCCAGCCCGATATGAAGGACGACCTTCAATAGTGTCACGTAACGCTCCTGTCGGTGCATCCCAGAGCCTGACTGTCGAGTCATCAGAGGCAGAAGCAAGTAGCTGGCCATCCGGTGAAAATGCTACTGCCCCGACCCTATCTGAATGGCCTTTGAGAGTGCCACGCAACACTCCTGTCGATGCATCCCAGAGCCTGACTGTCGAGTCATCAGAGGCAGAAGCAAGCAGCTGGATATCTGGTGAAAATGCTACTGCCCCGACCCTATCTGAATGGCCTTTGAGAGTGCCACGCAACACTCCTGTCGGTGCATCCCAGAGCCTGACCGTCGAGTCATTAGAGGCAGAAGCAAGCAGCTGGCCATTTGGTGAAAATGCTACTGCCCTGACCCTACCTGAATGGCCTTCTAGAGTGCCACGCAACGCTCCTGTCGATGTATCCCAGAGCTTGACTGTCTCATCGTAAGAGGCAGAGGCAAGGAGCTGGCCATCTGGTGAAAATGTCACTGCCCAGACCGAATCTGAATGACCTTCAAGAATCTGTATGGTAGAGCTCCAAGTTCTCTCGACTTCCGGTAGGCGACAGATCCACTTAGGGACCTGGTCCAAGAACAGTCCCCGGACTATGCTAGTCTTTGGGGCAAAGACAAGAGCCGCGGAATAGAGCTGGAGCGGTGCCTCTTCAATAATCGATCGGTTATAGAGGATGAACCTTCTGGCATCACAAATTATTGCGTGCAAATTTGAGGTTTTAGCCTTAGGATCACCAGTGTTAGTATCATTGATATAAACAGTGCGACCGAGCACTCACCGCCATAGATTGTAAGTTGGTTACCATCTGAACACTGTCAGATATTTTCCCAATCAAGCTAAGCGTCTCAAGCCAATGAAGTAAGTGCTCCCGCAGGAATGTATGCACTCGGCTGTTGTCATCAAGGCGAGTTTCACTCTGCTGGAGATGTTGAACCCAGTAGCGACACGCATACTGAAGTTCTGGAGGGAGATACTTCTCTATCCTGCTGCTTTCGACAGTACTCAAGAGGGTACCGGGTAGGTGCAGGTCACAGATATCCGTTTTTAGGCTGTCGAACATAAGCCGTAGGCAGTTCTGGGCCAGAGCATGGTGTGTCTTTCTCTTATCCACCCAGAACTGCTGATCCCAGCATCTTTTCTCGTCAAGAAGGAAATCACAGAACGAGGGGTGGAGCAGACGGATAGGACATTCTTGGCTCTCCGGAACTTCCAGAACTGAATGTAGGTTATCCAATGTTTGATCTATCTCCTCCTTTGTTGTGTTGAGCAACCTGGCCAGATTGGCAGCGGTAAGCGGGTCAAACAAGACGACGATAGATCCGACGGTTTCTTTAAACAACTTGCAGAACTCCCCTTTTTCATACTCATCAAATAGTCCACTAGCAGAATGCTTCAGAACTGTGGTATAGACCTCATCGAGCTTCTTCTCTGATGGCAAAACAGCAGTGTCACCCTGAAGGACAAGAGATAGCCGCCTTCCAGTAAATCGCTTGCCTTCATTAATAAAACGACATGCTGTTGCGGCCCAAATGAACAAGCCTCCAGCTTTCTTAACTAGAAGTTCGATTGTCTGATGCTCAGGGGGATCACACCTTTTCCAAGCGGTTTGAAGCTTGTGTCGGTAGAATACAGAGATATCGTAGTCGACGATGGATGGGGATATATTGTGAAGGATATAATCTTGATGGGAACCTTCAGGGATGCCGTAGAAGCCAAGGCGGATTGGAGTTTCTGGTCTGCTGGTTACGAAAATGCGTAGCTGGACGGACTTGAGAGTCTTCGCCTGAGCAAGTAGACGGAGAATTAGGCGGATGTCTTCCTCATCTTCGCACTCATCCAAGGCATCGATCACAAGACCGAATATTTGTGATTGATGCAGCTCTTTATTCAGGTTGGAGAGCGGCTGAAAAATAAGACTCTTCCACTGCTCGGCTAAGCCTTGCTGAGAGATATTCAATTTCTCGGCTATAGCTCTGCAGATGTAAGGCCGAAGGGCGGGAAGCGTGTTAGCCAGCTGGGCGGCAAGGGTGGTAAATAACATCCCGGCATGTCCAAGATCGCCTCGGCCTCTAGAAAAGAAGAAGCTCGCTCCGAGGCATTCCCTTTCGTTGAGTTTATGGGCAACCGTACGGGCAATAGTCGATTTGCCCGTGCCGGCCATACCACTCAGCCAAAAGATGCACGCGGAATTAGGATTCTTGCTCCATGTCATAATGTGCTCAAGGATGTCAACTCGAGTATCCGGCAGGCATTGAGATTCGTGCTCCCAGATGCGGGAGTTGAAAGCGGCGCCACCAGCACAAGGTAGCTCGGTCAGGTGTCGTTTCTGCTCAGCAGGATCCGTGTCTTGCTTATGGAACACGCCCTGCTGATTGATGATGGCATCTAGGATTTTTCGTGTTGTCGCGTCAACGTCTTTGAGCTGAGCTGACACTTCAAGTGTGGATTGGGTGACTTTTTCCCTATAGTTAGACATTGTTAGGACGGCCACCGCTCACAGCCTATTCACACACCTTAGACCGACGACGATGTGCAAATTCAGCTCCTCTCGAAAGTATTCCAGCCGTTTCTCAATCTCCTGGACTTTCTCCCTGCTCCACAAACTCCGTAGAGCTTTCCTTATTGCTTTCCCTTTCTCTTTTCCCCCATGCACCTTTAACTTGTCCAAAGCCTCCAGCAACTCAACCGCAACGGCGCTGCATGATTTGCAGAGGTCCTCTAGTGCTTTATCGCCGGTATCACTGGCGGCATTTTCAAGCTTGCTGTTTAACAGAATTAGGTGATTCGCAGCCGTCTCCATGTTCATGTTCTCTGTGAGCGCGCCTTCGCTGGATTGGTAGAGCTGAACCGACTTCGAGATTAATTGGCTGCTAAATTCCACGAACTGGATGATGTTGCCGACAAGGCCGACAACAGCAAGGGTTTCCATTGCATCCCTTACTATTAGCAAATGGCACAGCGACCGGTTCGGCTTACTTTTCTAGTGGGCTCAATGACGAATACAATCATACTCATCAAGGCGCGGGCCTGGCGCCCGCCGACATTTTCTCCCCTGTCTCTCAGCCCCGCGGCGGGGTATTATAACTGAAGCGGCAAATTGACTTTCCCAATCACAAATTGCCAATTGCCAAATACATCTGATTGTTATGTCCTGCGTACGCCTTAGTTCACGCCTACTTACACTTACCACCTAGAACGTCTGCCACCTAACCTGCCTACGCCTATCAACTAGGTGCACGTCCACGCCTGGCATCTAGGTGCTGTTCTGGATGTGCATTCACCACAATGGACTAAATGAGAAAAGCTGTTCCCCAATTCGACAAGTAGAACAATGTGGACATGGAAGAGTTGGCAAGATTGAAATTCGTCTAGTACACTTCCGGGATTCATACCATGGATTATAGCCAGCCACAGGTTGTCATCGGCGGCCAGGGATGAGGAGGAGCTTGTGGGGCAGGATGCCCGCCACGATCGCCGCTGTCGATGAGACGGCTAGGTGGCCACCCACACCGATGCCCGCATCTGTGTTCAGACGCCGCCAGGTCATTGTCCCCAAGCAACCCGCATCTTTACCGCCTCATCTCGTCATCCATGTCCTCGACTCGGCTGCTCATGCCGAACTGCGCGGGACCTGTGTCTTATGAGCATGCACCTCTGGCGTGCATCTCATGGGCGTGTACCTCATAAGCATGTATCTCACAGGTGTGTCTCATAGGCACGTGTCTCATGGGCATGCGCCGCAGCAGAACTCACATAGGCGATCACAATGACCTCACAATCACTTGGCATAGACGGATGTGGAAGGTTGGGAAGGTAGGAAGAGGCTTGTGCGGGCAGTCTGATTTAGGGAAATTTTCAATCTGCCGGTTTTGTGGTACTACCCAACCTTAGGGGGGAGATACCCCTTCTTACTCGGCCATCAATTCTCTCCGTTGTTGGCCAGTGTCATGGGCAGCCGACGTCCTGCTCTCATCGCTCGTGTCACGGGAAACAGCTACCATATTTGGTAGAGGGACCATACTAGAAGCGTCTACGTCCCACATAGGCCAGGGGGTGGCGCTGGTTGCCCAGACAGCAGCTTTCGTGTACATATATGTCAGAATCTCTCAGATAGTAGAAATGACACTCAGCTTCCACGCAACAGTTATGAGCCCGGCTTAGCAGTGAGGATTAAGTCGTTATATACCGTCATTTCGTCTTGTCAGACCTGTGCGATACACAAACCGTTGAGGTACCTGCCTGTTACCCACAAACTGCCGTCGTCGTCGCCACAAGAGCGCTAGAACACTAGCAGTACCGCCAGGGCCGTACAGCGGGTGTTTAATCGATCAGGTCGTCCTACACGTCAGCCAGCAGCGTCAGCCAGCAGCATATAGCCAGAGCAATAGCCAGCAGCATATAGCCAGAGCAATAGCCAGCAGCTACAGCCAGAGCGACAGCCCGAGCGACAGCCCGAGCAACAGCCAGAGCAATAGCCAGAGAGATAGCCAGAGCGACAACCAGACAGACGAATTCTAATCGCAAGCCCGCCTTGCGATTAACTAGCCGCATTAGGCCTAGCCCCAAAATTTGGGACACCACCACACAACTCCATAATGGCAACCATCGCCCAGACAGCCATTCGGAAGGAGCTCATTCTCACAAATCACGAGCAATGGGACACATGGATCCTCTCTCTACGGTCCAAGGTCGATCGGTACAGCCTATGGCCTTACCTCGACCCAGACGCCGCCGCAGCAGACGTCCCAAAGCTGGTTCAACCAACCAGACCGACATACGACACAGTTCAGCAAGGAGCTACCAAACTGGCTGATCTAGGCCCACAGGAACGGCTTGAGCTATCTGAGCTCCGAGCCATCTACCTAGAAGACCAGAGACTCTACACCAAGCAGTGGGAGGTCTACAACGAGCTACGCGATTGGTTCCTGCAAACAACTGCCACATCCTTGCACCCATTCTTCATACGGCTGTCAGACCCACGTCTGATGCTGATCGAGATCAAAAAGCGATGTACGATCATCGACCACATCCGAGAAATCGAGCTAGGACAAGAATACGCAAAACAGAAGCAGGTACCCAAGAACAAGGACCTGAATGCCTGGGTGGACAACTGGGACGTGCTGTACCAGAAATGCAAGACAGCACAAATTGTCGAGGTCGCCCAGGACAGGCCGGTATTCGATTTTCTAGCAGCTATTCGTCCGCTTGCCCCATCCTTTGCAGATGTCTGGCTTGAGCTCTACCAGGCCCGGAAACTCAAAGGGGAAGCCCTACCTGACCTACCTGAGGTCACCGAGATGTTCCGAAACCACCGACGCCTAGTAGACACCCAGACACCCATCAAGACCAGCCGAGCCGCATTCGCCGCATCATTCCAGGGCAAGACCGCCACAGGACACCAATCTGCCTGCCTATGCGGAGAGCCACACAGATACGAGGAATGCGTCTACCTCAACCCCTACATCCGTCCAGATGGGTGGACAGGCGATTCAACCCTCGAACAGAAGATCCAAGACATCCTGAAGAAGAATAACAAGAAGAAGGGCCAGATCCACGCTATGGTCCGGAATCAGAAGCGGAAATTCGAGGCTGACACCAACGCCATGAAGGGCGCTACACAGGACAGCTCTGCATCTAATCAGCTAAAATCGTCCAAATCGAAACCCCAGAAACCAACAGACGAGCCGATGGTCATGATGGCCATTCATCCTACTACCACCTCTCCATCCATCGCCGTACCACCAGCCGCATCACCACCGTCAAACTTCAACACCGACGCCGCCTATGAGCTACGTGACAGCTTCATACTAGACTCAGGCGCTACGGGACACATCTGCAACAACAGAGCTAGGTTCATAGAGTACCAGCCTGCCACAGAGGTCCAAGAGGTCAAAATTGGTGACACATGCGCGGTAATAGCTGGATATGGGATGGCGGTCGCATATATGGAACGCCCAGATGGGACGGTCGCAAGAGTTAGATTTGCAGAAACAGCGCACATACCAGGCTTCCACACCAGCTGCATCTCGGTCAAACGCCTCAAGCAGCGCGGTGTCTACTGGAATACCTATACCAACATGCTAGAACACAACAAGCAGCCTATCTACCGCGTGCAGGACCTACATCATCAATTTGTGCTTGAGTTCAACGAGGTAACAGTGCAGAACCTATACCATCCTGAGCTCAACTGTTTCCTCACTCATAGACACTCGGCACTACCACGTACAGACTCGGTCGCCACTGCGGACATCTGGCACCAGCGATTCGGACACTGTGGACCACGGGTTCTAGAAGAGATAGGAAAGGCACTCACTGGCGTCAAGCTCAAAGGACCATCTACATGCGAGTGTGAGGTCTGTGCTGTCAGCAAGATGCATAAAGTAGTCTCTAGGAGGCCACGGGACCGCGCCACGACCCCATTTCAAAAGGTCCACTGGGATCTAATCTACCATGAAGAAGAAGGATGGAATAAGGAGTGGTACACGTCCCACTTTCAAGATGATTGTACGCGGTTTCACATTGTCTATACCATCAGGGACAAAACCCAGGCCACACTACTTTCTACCTTCGAACAATTATACGCGTACGTCGAGCGACAGTTCGGCATCTGCATTCAAACATTCATGATGGACAATGAACCAGGACTCGGCAAAGAATTTGACGATTGGGCCCAACCTCTAGGAATACGCACGGAAAACAGCGCGGTCGACACACCTGACCAAAACGGCGCCGCCGAACGCGCTGGGGGGGTGATTCTGACCAAGGCTAGAGCTATGCGAATCGGAGCAAGGTTACCAGCTAATGCATGGTCTGAACTAGAGCCCATGGCTGCACACATTGCGAATCGGCAGCCGTGCGAGGTACTAGATTGGAAGACACCATACGAATACCTACAAGAGAAGCTCGGTATACCTGAGATGCGCAGGCGACCGGCCGGCGTACACCTACGAGTACCAGGATGCAGGGCCTACCCCAGGGATAAGGATGTCCCACGGGCTGCCAAAAATACCCCACGAGCTCACATCGGCTACCTAGTCGGGTACGATTCAACGAATATATACCGCATCTGGGTACCAAGCCGCAACACCGTCCTCTCTACCAGAGATGTCATTTTCGATGAATCACGGCTATACGACCCCAGCGAGCCAGATCTGGTAGATCTACTAAACGCCGAGCCTGAGTACATCTGTGAGGTTATCCACGTTCGTCCACTAATCACCTTGACCGAGGAATTGACACAAACCCTGCCAGAATCGGACACTCCTAATGCCACCGCCATAGCGCCAGCCAACGGCACGGCCAACGACGGCGCAGACCAGCAGCAGAACGAGCAGGATTCGACCTCGGACGAGACGTCGCCTATTCAGACACCTGAGTGTGACTCAGACAGCGACACATTTCTACCTACACCTAGGGCAACGCCGCCTATAGACTCATCCTCACCCTCTGCCACAGAACGTGCAACAACCACAACAGGGTCAGACCCAGGGTCAGACCCAGGACCAGGACGTACGCACCCACGACATACGGCTAATACTGCACCGCGAGCAGCCGAAATCAGTAGCGTCCCTGGCCCGAATCTCATCATTGAAGGACCTCGTACTAGACAGCCATCTACTCGTCGCGAGGCCTACCTCGCAGTGTTACAGCGCCCAGAAGACGCTCCTGGCTACTATGCAGCATTCAACGCCGCATTAGACAGATCAGACGAACCAAGGCCCCGTCTACACCGAGACCAACTACCGCCGCCACCAAAGAACTGGCGAGAACTCAAACAACACCCACACATGGCAGGCTTTCTGGCCGCTGCACAGACAGAATTCACGGCGCTGCAGAATAAAGGGATGTTCGAATCTATACATCTAACCTCCCAAATAGCGTCCCAGACAGTACTACCGCTACTATGGGTGTTCACATACAAATTTGACACCGACGGCTACCTGCGAAAGTACAAAGCCAGAATCTGCGTACGAGGAGACCTTCAACCACAGTCTAATCTGTACGACACATACGCCGCTACACTAGCAGCAAAGGTATTCAGATTCCTCATGGCAATCATCGCATATTTCGACCTCGAGACAGTTCAACTAGACGCCGTCAACGCCTTCGCAAACAGCCACCTGGACGAGATCGTCTATACCGAGTATCCTGACGGATTTGAAGAATATGGAAGAATTCTGCGTCTACTACGAGCCCTCTATGGCCTACGGCGCTCTCCTGTACTATGGCTCAGAGAGCTATCCAATACACTCCAGAAATGCGGGTTTCAGACCGTGGGAGACGAGTTCTGTCTCTTTACCAATGGCTGGATGCTAATCTTCTTCTATGTTGACGACATTGTCTGCTGCTGTCGTACAGAACACCTATCTCGTATGAATGCCATCATCGAAACCCTCTGCCGACGCTATGAAATGCACTATATGGGTGAGCTCAGCTGGTTCCTGGGTATCAGGGTGATACGCGACCGACCTAACCGGAAGCTCTGGCTCTGCCAGGACTCCTACATCGACAAGGTCATCAAACGGTATCATCTGGAGCACCGGAAGACGCCACACACGCCGCTACCATCCGAGCCTCTTGTCCCATATGAATCGACAGCGACGCCACAGGAGATACACGCATACCAGCAGCGCGTAGGATCTCTCAATTTTGCCACCACAGTTACCCGTGCAGACGCCGCAAAAGCTAGCTCTATATTGGCCGAGTTCATGCATAATCCGTCTCCAAGGCATAGGGACGCCGCAGACCATGCGTTACTCTACCTATATGGCACCAAATCCCTAGCCATCGAGTTTAGTGCAGAAAGGACGACTATGGAAGCCATCATCAAAGAGCTGCCGGCGCCAGAATTAGACACGGATGATCCTGACCACTTCCAAGCTTCATCGGACGCGGCTTTTGCAGACGACCTAAAGACACGACGGAGCTCAGAAGGCTACCTGTTCAAGCTATTCGGGGGCCCAGTAGACTGGCGAGCCACCAAACAGCGTACAGTGACGACATCTACCACCGAGGCCGAGCTACTAGCGCTATCATCTGCCGCAAAGGAAGCTATATGGTGGAAGCGCTTCTTCCAGAGCATCGATCTAGAATTAGACCACGACCTAGTTCTCCAATGCGACAATATGCAGACGGTGGGCGCACTGCAGAAAGATTCCAACCTCATTCGGACAAAGCTACGCCATATAGACATCCATAATCACTGGCTACGACAGGAGGTTCGCGACGCTCGCATCAGTGTACGATGGGTACCAACTACCGAAATGCCGGCCGATGGCCTTACCAAACCACTATCTCGCCAACGACACGAGGCTTTTGTACGCCAACTGGGTCTAGTGGACATTGCTGACAAGCTACTAGCCATCCAGAGGCCAGTAGTAGCTAAACAGCAGTAACAACACCAAATCTGCCATCTGAGGGGGTGTGTCACGGGAAACAGCTACCATATTTGGTAGAGGGACCATACTAGAAGCGTCTACGTCCCACATAGGCCAGGGGGTGGCGCTGGTTGCCCAGACAGCAGCTTTCGTGTACATATATGTCAGAATCTCTCAGATAGTAGAAATGACACTCAGCTTCCACGCAACAGCTCGCCTCAGAGTCCACCTTTGGGCATGGCCTTATAATAAGGGAATGGGATGGTATACGCTGCCTTTCACAGAAGAAATGATTGAAAGAGTGCGTTCAAGATGAGGTAGAGAAGGGATGCGTTACAGATATTAGATTCTGCATACAGAACCCGGTTCCAGCTGATGACGGATTAGTAGGCTAAAGCGACGATCAACAATAGTTTGAACGAAAGATGTGGAAGTAGAAGAAAAGAATGACAGAGTCGCGGGAGATCGAATGTCAAGTCAACAGTGAGCGGTAAGAACAAGAAGATGATCGCCCGTCCTTGGATGCTCGGTTCCAGCCCTCTTCCTCAGAGTCCTCGGCGTCTTCAACTTCCCCGTCCTCACCCGTAGTGTCTTCCTCCCTGGCGATATCGACCCTGCGGACCGCTGAAGCTTTTGGCCAGCCTTTTTCCTGTACATGTTGATCACTTCGTCCACCATATCTAGACCGAATTCACCCCCAAGCTACCCCTCTAATACCAAAGAGGTTGGCAGCCAGACAATTGGAGCCAAGCCATTAGCATTTCCAGCCGGTTGACCAACACTTGAGGCATGCTGGTTTCTCTTCGTCACACTTGGTACGACGAATTCTAACAATCAATGAGACTGTCAATTCAGGAGGCTGTGCGTCAATCCGTACTTGCAAGTCGTGCAGCTCGACTTAACCTTGGACTTGTATGCTCTCGGATTGCTTCTCCGACCATAATTCTTGCTTGATCCATTGAGCCTCTGACGAGATGGTAGCGCACACCGGACAAATCCTGCGACCATCCGCCTCGGACCAGCACTACGCTGTGTTATTGGACATTATAACCTGGACCAGCGCGTTAACCAAGACGTCTTTGTTTTGTTGATGTTCTTCTTAGCGCACCTTCATCAGGGATATAGGCACTGATAATCCTTCCACTGCTCAGTCTGACCTTGGCGGTCTTCCTCTGGCCCAAATTAGGCTTCTTGGGCTTGGTAATGCCGGCTTTGAGACAGACGCCCTTCATTTCGGGCCGACCGACCATGGCAGGACTGAGGGAGCGGCGCTTCTTTTGCAGTTTGCTGCGGACTTGGTTCAGGGTTGTGGGTTGGAGGGAGTGGTGCTGAATGATCGAATGGAGGGCTTCGGGAAGATGATACTAGTAGCGTGAAGTGGGACTGCGAGACGAGCTGATCCGGCTGTGGCGTCGCCCTTGTTCATTGTGCCAGCTTTTCATTGTTCAATGCAACACCGAGTGACGTATACCCCAGCAGACACGCTGGACGAGGCTCAAGTGCGGATAAACAAGTGCATAACAAGTAAGGCCACCACTGTGTACTCTGTAGAATGATGTCAATCGCCATCGGAGAGATTCTTGAAAAACATCCGTTCCACGCCGACTGGCTCGTTCGTAGCGCCGCGTGTTTTTGTGCTTGCCACCAAACCCTGCCAAGGCTACGAGCTGCATTCCTTCTCCAGTTTAGTTGCCAACCGCTGGCAGCCTCCAGCCTCATACGGAGGCTTTGATCATGCAATACAGCAGCAACGGTTACACTGATGTGTCGATCAAGCATCATTCCTAGGCCTTCTCAATCACAATGCGTACGTAGCCGGACCCATCATGGCTCTATTAGCTGGTGGGCCTGATGACGGTGGTGCCACTGCGGCACTGCCCATAGTGCTGCAGGAGCTACGCAATTCAACTATTGCGACAGATATATCTTGAGAAAACAGCCAAAGAATATTCTTCACGTTGCAACCGGTCGATAACTCTATATTCACATACGCTTGAAGCCTTTCGACATAACCAACCATAATTCCATCAAGCTCGGCGTTGGAACGCAACCATGAGAAACTGTGGGAGGTTCCCGTTGTTTCTCTGGGCTTTTGCTAGCTTTCTGTCTCACCTGGATTGGAGAAAGGCTTGCGTCCACGCCAGTCCTGTTGCCAGAGCGGAAATGATCTATGACTGGAATAAGGTAAAGTCCCGATTACCTCCCCTGAAGTCCGGTCCTTCACATCAGCAGGAGACTATAAGACTGACCAACTCCAGCTGACTCCATCCCCATCCCTAGAGTGGACTCCATGTTTTGACAACTACACATGCACACGACTAGAGGTTCCTCTCGATTACGAAAATCCGACCGTTGGGAAGACCGCAATAGCTTTTATGAAATTGTCCGCGCAGAACGGTTCGGAAACGGCTCAAAGTATATTGATCAATGATGGTATGGCTTTGCGACGAGCAGACGCATTCACAATGTTAACGATTTTCAAGGTGGCCCTGGGGCATCTGGGGTTGGCTTTCTCATGATGGCCGGGCCAGAGGTGTCGCAGATTTTGGGACCAAACTACAACCTCATCGGCTTTGACCCACGGGGAATCAACAATAGTGGGCCGACAGTGGACTGCTTTCCAAATGATCCCAACGCTAGATCTATTTTCAAAGATCTCTTCTTCAGCGACACTTCAAACTCCTCCTCCAATTCTTTGGAGAAGCAATATTATGCAGCAGATCTCTTCGGACAGTGGTGCAGTGAATCATTTCGAAAGAACGCCAGTGGACAGTATGTAAGCACCCCAGCAGTCGCAAAAGACATGCTGTCCTACATTAAAGCAGAGCAGAATGCAGCCGGAAAACCTGAAGAGGACGCAAAATTGTGGTATTACGCAGTCAGCTATGGAACCGCTCTGGGATCTACTTTTGCTGCGCTCTTTCCAAACAATGTCGGACGATTGGTGCTTGATGGAGTCCTAGACGCTCAAGACTACTACAACCTCGGATGGAAGACAAATCTTTACCAGACAGACGAAGCTCTCGGCACATTCTCGACATATTGCCACCAAGGTGGTCCCCAAAATTGTTCGTTCTGGGGTCCTTCTGCGCAAAATATCACGGATCGACTTAATTCGATTCTGTTCAAACTCCAGGATAATCCAATTCCGGTTTCTGGTCTGAACGCTGGTACTACCACTGGTTTAGCTACCTTCGCAGACCTCAAACAGATGATGCTGCAGGCGGTGTACGCGCCTGTCCAAAAATTTCCTCCTCTCGCAGATGCCCTGCTTGCCCTCGAAAACGGAGATGGATCCCAGGTGATCGAGGGGATCTTGTCTGTCAGCGATGCACATGACGTCGAAACAGTCATCAAATGTGTCGACGGCTACCACGGAACTAACTTGTCGAGTTTGGAAGCTTTTGAGCATTATGTCGCGCTCCTCGAGGGTCAAAGCAAATACTTTGGTGATGCATGGCCAACCAATTCCAACAACGTGCTCTGCAGGTCGCTCAAGCTTAGTACCTCTGACACAAGAAGCTTTTCTGGTGCGTTGCTGTCTTAACTTGCGCTCCTAGAGGTTGCTGATAAATGGAAATAGGTTTCATGCAACCGTCACGCTATAACACCTCTTTCCCTATCCTCTATGTGACCAGTTCGATAGATCCTGTAACACCCAGTACGGGGTAAGTCAAAGTCTCTTGCAGAAGGGAACAATCGAGACTAACACGCTCATCATATAGTGCCTATAAAATGTCAAAATTTTTCCCCGGTTCCGTTGTCCTCATGCAGGACTCTGTTGGGGTATGTTAACACCTTCATTTGAAGTCATTATCTAACCAGTCTGCCAGCATACCGCCAGCGTAAGCGCATCGGATTGTCTTGTAGAGAACATTCAGTCGTATCTTTCTGGAACCCTCCCCAAAGCCAATACGACTTGCGAAGGAGCCCCCATCCCTTTCCAGGATTTGAGCTCTTCGTATTGAGCAGATGGAGCAGATCCATCCCTTTCTAAGGAGACAGCTTTCCAAGGAGAACAGTGCTGATTGAGGAAGTGAGAAATGGCTTGGCTCAAGGCAATAATGGATATGAGAAGGACATATAGGGCGCATTAATCCCAGGGATATCTTTGCATGCTCAATTGCGGCCTAGATGTTCATAAAGTCCGGTAGTTACGCACACAATTCAGTATCTGCGACAGTTACACTTTGCTTGTCGTATAACAAGAGCGGCTCACTGTTGAACCACACCTCCTCTAAGCACCACTAGGCACTACCAGGCAGCCGCAGGCGGCACTGGACCAGTTCAACACCCACTTGTATGCACCAGTCACCTTAGATCGCGTACCAAATATCAAGGCTCGCTCTTGGCGCCGCGGGCGAGTGTAGGTGACGTGTTCCTTAAAACCCTCATACTGTTGCGAACACCAACTGCCTGGGCTCGAGACATGTCTTGGCGGTGCGGCCTTGGCACTTGGTGCACACAAGGGTTGTCTTTTTGTCAAACTTAGGTCGCACTAATCGCAAGCTCGCCATGCGATTAGAATCTGGTGGTTGAGAAGATGCTGTATTGCTTGTCCTACTGTCCCTGGGTGTAGTGTACACAGTACCTGTCCAGGCAGTAGCAGGCAGATGACACGCTAGAAGCAGGTACCCATATACTTACTGAGATCGCCGCAGGCATCAGTAGGCATCTCTGAGATGGTCATCGTTAGTGTAGGCGACAATCACACTAGCGCCAAGGTAGAACTCCCAAGGGCGCATGGCTGTCCTATACCTATTCTAGCTGACACTTTTGTATCTAGTGGCCCTGCTTCATCTTCCTTCCTTTGGATTTGATGTCCTAGTTACAGTACACCTCTATGATCCGCCCTAGACTGGCTCCTTAACACATACTCTCCTTTACCCCTTCCCTTTTCAATAACATTTCACCTTCCCCACAGCGATGGCGACGCCCGCCGGACTCCTTACTCTGCCCATAGAGGTTAGATTCCTCATTTACCATCACCTTTTCGCTGGCGCCGTGGTACGTCCCTGCGATCAGCCCAGGCTTCGTTCAAAGTCCGCCCACAAGCCCAACCTGAAAACCACTGCCATTCTAGCAACTTGCCGTCCATGTCACTTGGAAGCCCTGCCGGTCTTCTTCAAGACATGCGCCTTCAAACTGATGGAGATCAACGACAAGCATGTCTTTCTAAGGAACGTCCCCGCATCGCAATGCGCGTTCATCCAATATCTCATCCTTGACGCTGGCAATGTCCTCTTTGACTGGACCCCACGGTTCATCGCACGTGCTTTCCCTTCGCTGAAGAGAATAGAAGTTCCTGACTTCCACATCCCTGATGGGTATAAAGCACTCAAAAATATCACAATTGCCGCATCTGACAGTCCGGAGACTTTGGCTACAATCACACAACAAGAACTGGCTCGCTTTGCAGAAATCCGAGTAGGAGGTGGCCGTCAGCATCGAGATGGACGCGTGGGCATCTCAAGGCACGTCAGCGAAGAGCGGCGTTCCTACAATATCGTCCTAAAAACAGCGATCGAAGCAGGCAGTTTTAAGTACAAAACCTACTCAGATCGTTATTATGAATTCGACTGCTGCACACAAATTGTGAGTAAGCGAATTCATTGACCGTCTGCGTTACTAACGACAGCAGTGCGGCGATTACGATATCGACTCAGGATTATGGACTGGGACGCAAAGCCGCAAGTACTTGAGCTCAGGCGGTGTTCCTGTTACCCATATGCGGTACATAGGCCCTAACGGTACAACCTAACCTAACGGGTCAGCGTTGGCAGGCGTACCGGGGGCCTCGCTATAGGCCGGGGCGAGGGTGGAGGCTTCCAGACTAGGTATAGCCTGAGGGTAGAGTCGGGGTGGTCCTCCTGTTAGAGAGATAGGAACAAAAAACACAGAGAGGGAGACAACAAGCAAGCTCATTGACAACGTTTCTCTTAGACTTCACCCTTCTCTCGCTGCCATTTCCTCCCCCGTCCCATAACCAGCCTTTTGGCCTACCTTATCCCTCAACACTACCTGAGAAGAAGCATCTACTTATCGACACGGGGAAATATGATCTACAGATCGTCGTGCCTATTCCGTCACCTTCAGCTGGTCCTGCCTAGCTGAAGCGTCCCTGTACGACTGAACCATACGAATGTACGAATATACGAACTGTGTGCAAGGCACAGCCACATCGCTGGAGAAGGCTGCAGTATACCTATTTCGTCTAACACAGTGTTACGTTTATCTAGCGGATATGATGAGGCTTGCCTCTGGATCAAGGAAATCGCAGAATAACGACGTAGCAGGACTTGCCATTCAGGATTTAGCATCCGAGCACAATGTAATGATGGTGACCCAACCGGCTTCACTCCCAATTGCCAGGGCACTGTCTTCGGCGGCTATTCAACCTGGTCGATGATTGTGTGGAAGAAATACATCGACTGGATAGAATGAATGGGATTTAGAACGGTCGGTTGTTTCCTGTTGGCTTGAGTCCAGCTTACTTCCATCGGGCGAAAAGACCACGGTGCTGACCAAGCCTGAATGGCCTTCGAACATGGACTCCGCTTGCCCTGTCACGACGTCCCATACCCGCACAGTCCTGTCGCCTGATCCCGACGCCGACTTGCTTCCATCGGGTGAAAAGACCACAGTGCTGACCGGGTCTGAATAGCCGTTGATTATAGACTTTGCTTGCCCTGTCGTACGATCCCAACGCCAGCTTGCTTTCATCGGATGAAAAGATCACAGTGTAGACCGAGTCCGAATGGCCGTCGAGCGTGAACTCGGCTTTCTCATGCTCAGCCTCCTTTCAGGCCTACTCACCCTCAACTCAGGGTAAAGTGGCAGTTACTTAGGTTGATGACCTTAACTGGAACAGGGAGGGAATATCTTATTACCTACTATCTGGGTATTCCATGTCGACAATTGCGGGCAAGACACTGGCCTACTGCGGCACTGGCGAAGCAGAGGTGGCAGGTTAAACCGAACGCATGGCTGCCAGGATTTCTTGGAGGTGAGAAACCAGGGCGCCATGTTATATTGGAAGGGATTGCCGCTATTGCACACGTACGATTCCACAAAAGTCGTCTTTGGAGACAGAAATTATAAGGGGCAAGTCGAGCAGGCGCATGGGATCCCACCGCTTCGTGCTGGCAGGTGTCCCTCTAGTTAAGCTTCCAGGCAATATTTGTGGAGGCCGGCATGCTGGCGCCTAAAAATCTAGGTAAACTTTTGGTAAGGGGCCATGGAGGTACAGGGACTGCCGGGCTCCCGAAATTCTGGTAGAGTGAAAAGGAGAGCACAAACGGCAATTTCCGGTGATCTTCATGCAGATGTGCATATTCCCCGTATTGTCAATCCGAGTGAAAAGGGCGCCGAAACCTGTTCCAGTTTGAGCCACCCACCTACCGCCTCGCCGCTTTTATTTTACGAAACTTATCGTGCTTCTGGCCCATATATTCGTTCACGGAAAGCTGTCTATGTACAAGGTGCAAAAGAGATGAGGTCATATGGAATATCTATGTTCTTGGAGCAAGAGGCTTTGTGGAAGAACGACCCCGGCTTATTGAAGTTGTCAGGGCAGTGGATACAACCCTCGGCAGCCGGCTCTAACAGATGCGAGTCGGGCAAGCTCTTCTCATTCTGGCCACGGCCTCACTGGTTTGCCTAAAAGCAGGCTTAACGGCCAACTGAGGTCTCCCATGGAGAATGGTTTCTCGTCCGATCCGGTTGCATGAGATGCTTCACTGCTAGGGTCCCGTTCCGCTGGTCCCTACGAAGACGACAAGCACAGCTGCGTAGGTTGCCGTAGCAGTCAGGGTGTCCTTGTTGTCGGTGTGAAATGCCAGGCTCATTGACAACGCAAACAAGACAACAGCTATAGACACTGTGATGAGGCTCTTATTCCTCGAAGCATTGAAGGACATAACCAACATAGGGACAATCAGCGAGCAACCGCCACCGATTGCCACAACGAATCTTGCTAGCCCGTCAACGAAGTCAGAGTAGATCTGCGGTGGCTTGCGCCGAATATAACCGGTTGGGTTGGCATGGCGCTCTGCAGCACTCCAGGAGAGGCGACGGAAGAGGTACTTGCGCAGAAATTCGCGTACCGCGTCAGTAGGCCTGATGACATCGTGGTGGAGCGTGAGGTAGTTGGTGTCGTACGGCGCACCTTTTCGCTGTGCAATTGTTGGAAACGCATTCTCGAGCAAGATACGGTTATCTAAACTCGCGGGGTCTCGAAGCCGCTGGAGTTGGCTCATGTAACCGAAATCTTGAATTGCGGTCGCTTGGACGCTAGTGAGCTTCCGTGAAGAGCATGATGGCGAAGGGAGGACTACAGCGTACTATATTCGTGCAGGATTCGTCGCAGCTCTTCCATCTGCGTCTCTGAAGTGGTTCGATGGTCTGCAATGTCCGCTTTGATCTCCGCAAGCCTGTTTTGTATGTGGACGAGGTTCAGCCTTTGCAAGGTGGCGAATTCGGCAAGTATAGGATTATCTCGTTGTACTTTGTAACCGTAATCGACTAATTGCTTCCAATAGTCCATTACTAGTGTGTTTGAACTTTGAGATTCTGCTTTTTGGGCTCCTGCATTGCTCTGTAATTCTAGATTGGTCAGAGAAGCTGTTTTGGGCGGCAATTGCGTCTCGTTCATGGCCGTGTCAGCACCTTTATCGCATTCTGAGTGCATGCAACCAGTTTCAACAAAGTGTAAATTGTTGCGTAGAAACTTGAGTGTCATTTCTGCTATCTGAAAGATTCGGGCATATATGTACACGAAAGATGGTGCCTGGGCAACCAGCGCCACCCCCTTACC
>Ga0335072_10000715_pt1 | contig 59910 bp, 56 predicted proteins | sample Lox_Sample_21_FD_206725 | JGI IMG/M metagenome (GOLD analysis project Ga0335072, IMG submission 206725) | Soil microbial communities from Loxahatchee National Wildlife Refuge, Florida, United States - Lox_Sample_2.1 | ecosystem: Environmental > Terrestrial > Soil > Wetlands | place: USA...
CCAGAGACATAGATTAAGGGATTAAGGCAACACCTTGGTCCGAACTATTTTCGTACCCCTAAACTATTTGTCGAGTACATGGTACGCAACAAGTGACCTGTGTTTTTCTCCGCAGTTGTGACGAGTGTGTAAAGTTCTTTTGGTGGACTTGTTTGGCCCTTTAGGAAGTTACGTTATTTACCTTTCTTGTCCTTTTGAAGCCGCACTCTAATGCACCCCTCGTCCATTGCTAGTCAAAACAAAGAACCTCGTGTCCCAAGTTCATACTAAATGCACCTGTACAAGAACGTGTTCAAGAGTGGTTTCGCAGACGGCGCCGAAGGTCGATCATGTGATCTCTGAAATCTGCCAACTGTTTCGGTTCTCGGAAATCACTTACCTTCAGATTCACGGCCCATGTAAGAGAGTGTGCTGCTGTTAAGCATACACATGGCCTGCGCGGAGTACCAAGATGAATGGATTCCTACTCCTGTTCTAGCTCTCGTTATCAGCTTCATCCTATCATTCCGATATGGGTTCTCTCCACCGAAGACAGCTCTCGTTATGTTTGGCTTTCTTGTCCAATTCCCATCTAACCTCCGACCTCATTCATAACACTACCATCGATCTTGATGATCTCTCCGTTAACGTACTCGCACTTCGTCAGAAAGATAACCAGCATGTCCATCTCCTCATCCGAGCCCGGCCTTCAGCAGAGACCTCGTGCCCATCCTTCACCTCCTCCTTCGGCATATGCACCTTGTTCCGCTCATCGCTCCCCTTCATCGCCATCTCACTAGGGAAATGGCCTGGCGCGATTGAGTTCACTCTGATACCTGTCGACGCGAACTCTTTTGCTCATCATCTTACTCAGATGAGCGGTGGCGCCCTTGGCAGCGTTGTGAGTTTGAGCATTGCGCATCAGACCTGACATGCTGGAGATGGCGATAACAGACGAGTTGTGTTCCCTCGGGGCTGCTTGGAGCAACGGCAGGAAAGCCACAGCGCTGAAATACACCGCTATGACGTCTGTGTTATATGTCAAGTTCCAGTCCTCGGCGAACTCCTGCCGGAGGTTTTTCTTCAGCCACACGGCATCAGACATGTCCGGGAACCTTTTAGAACTAGACATGCCGGCCGCCCCAATGACGAGAGAGAGGTGCTTCCCCTTGGCTTCAACTTGACTGACAAGATCATTTAGCGACTTCTTGGACGTTACATCGCATGGACCAATGGGGATAATGGTACCAGATGACTAGTCAGACTCGACGATTTCTTTTGAAATTTGACAAGCGAGAAGCCGTATATCAGGAATGCGTGAGCTGAAGAAACAAAGGCTCTACGCAAAGTATTCTAAACATATTGAATGAGTTGGCCAACATATCTCCTCCGATATCACATCGACGTTGGCGCCAAATTTACCCGTGACAAGATGGATTGGATATCCGGAGCAAAGTAATAGAACTTCGCATTATGGCCTTCAAGCCTTACAAGAGTGACAGATCGAAATCAGTAGAAGTCTAGTATGATATGAATGAGTTTGTTGTGGTGAGATGCATTGCGTTCACCGAAACAGAACGCCAAGGAGCGCCCTCTCGCAAGACTCACCATGCCTTCCTCTCAAGCACACTGGCTCGGCTTACCACTACCGATCTCCGATGTACGTGCCCAAATCGTTCGTAGTCTCCTAATTCTCCAAGTACCTCCTGTGGCACATATGATTGGTCTGCTGCTCTGAACTGCTGACCCTTTTTTTTCTAGTACAAGCTCGAAGCGGCACTTTCGCGTTCTGCAAATGCTTATTAGACGCTATTGGTCGAGGTCTGAGCCTGTAGATTTGGGTAGATGAGTAGTAAACCCATGAACGTAATATTTCTGGTGTCGCATCGCTCCGCTCTCAGGTCTCCAGGGCTTTCACGGCCATGGCTCGAGCACCTGCCTCAGTCTTATGGCCACCAATGAAGCCACTGGCATGGACAAAGATCGCGCCGTCCTCAACATCGGGTCCGAGTACTTGGTCAAGTTCGGAATCTCTCACACCCCGCCAAGGCTCTGGTAGTCCCTTCCTGTTCTCGAAGCTGGAAAAGCTCTTTGACACGGCCTGAATTCTCCATTTGGATCCTGGCTCTTCTTTTTCTGGATAAAGCACATACAAAACCTTCTGATCATCTTTCAAGCCGGCAGCCTCCTCGATATTGTATAGGTGTTCTTTCCAAGGGATGCCAGCGCGGGGTAGGACCATTAGTTGGCCGGAAGGATGATTATTCTCACGTTTAGCGAAGGCTTCTTTGACAACTGTGCGAGCAGGCAGCCAAGCCGTCACCGCGCCATGCAACTTCCGGAGGAAAGCTGTACCCATCATAGTTGACGCTTGCCCAAATCGATAATCCTCCTCAGCTTGAGGCTGTTCAGGGGTTGATCTAGACGGCGCACCAGGGTTCAAAGGATCTTCATGGTTCAGGTCTCCAACGAGGCTTGCGAGCGTTATCCCGCCGTCGCTGAACTTCTTCTCAATTCCAGCTTCCTCAAGTTTACTTGAATCGTACTTCGAGATGCCATTGTCATTAGCATCGATAGCCTCAATGAAATCGTCGTACAACTTTTCGTAGATCAGCGCGACGTCAGGATGATCGATTGGCAGCTTCGCATGCTGTGCAATGATTGCTTTGCCAAAGTGCATGTACACCAACCCGGCAGAAGAAAGCTTGGTCTGATGCTCGGGAAAGGTGGTATTGAATGTCCGCTGATGGTGGTCATAGCGATTCTTGCTGGCATCGTACTCTCCGCCCACATCGACAACGGTATGGCAGGTATCCAAAACAGCTGGATCTCGTGTACGCACTAGAGGAGCTGACTGGTAATCTGGAAGGAGGCGAAGCATGTAGACAGCGAGAGCTTCATCGGCGTGGAAGTGTCCACTGTAAAGGGATCATTAGCAGCGATGGCAACCCACACAGTAAGAGGCTCACTTGTGCGTTCCAATCAATGGAGGCGAGATTTTGAGCCTCTTGACAGTCTCGGCCATGTTGATCAAACGGCGAAGCATGCGCCAGAGGGGATCAGAGAGACGGAATGTGAAGGATCCGGGATGGGCCTGTAAAGCAGTTTACGAGGCAGACACCTTAGAGCCATGCTCGCCATCTTCTACTCCACGAAACTTTTTGTAATTAGAGTGGGCCTAAGCGCACTAAAACGGCTAGCTGCCGCTTTTAGTTAGAAATCGCCCGCTTGACCAGAAGTGCCTGGAATTTCCGGTAAATTCTTTGGAGCAGGCACCGCAAATCAAAGGCACACGTTCATGCCCAGGCAGAGAATGACAACGGCGGTGACCTGTTCCCACGCGCTACGCGACACCCGGTCCTTTCCATCGAGCTCACAACACACCTGCAGCTTCCCTTCACCACCATCAACTCAACGCTGGGCAAGAAACCCCAAGATCGGCGTTTGCCAGGGTGCCGTCTTCCACACTCTTGGAAACACCCTGGGAGCACGCGACATCATTACCAACCAATAATTGATGCTTTGTTCCGCGCCATCTCCCAGACCACACCCCACACGAAATTCGCAGGTCATCCTACCTCCCGAGTCGTTTGACATACTTTGAGGGTGCGATCAAGTGGAAACGTTCGAATCCGTGGTTGACACGTGAAAGTTTTAATTTTGTGGGAAGGAAATCCGCCCACCTCACACAAACGGCTACGACTTTGTGCGAGCGCTCAAGTATTCTTCATGCAACTCAACCGCATCTTTCTTGATACCAAGCACTTCCGAAGATACCTATCTCCATAGCCACGATTCTAGGCGCAAACAAACGCGCCCTGGTCGAATGTTCTTCCGCGCTCTCTCCTCACTCGTCTTCCTCATACTCATCATCCTTACAATCCCTCTTGCCTTCGATGTCGGCGGCCGAGACGCTGGACTCGCATACTCGCTCTCAATCGCGACCTTCTACTTCTTCCTCTCCATCCTAAGAGTGTCAACTCCAGATCGTTCACGCTTTCGGTGGGCCTTGATACAATTAGTCAGAGGGACGCAATGGTTCATCATACCGGGGCTGCTCATCTGGGCTCTTGGGAAATTCTCTGTCGACGTCGATGACGATGGTGGATGGGTACAGCGAACGTTCGACCTCAAGAAACACGCGCATTCCTCGTACCAAGACTGGGTTTTCGGTCCTGGTGGGCTGGTGGAATCTGCCACTATTGGATTATGGGACAAATTTCTTCGATGGTCTGCTCCAGTGTTCCAGCTATGCGAGGGCTTCTGCAGTTTACTTGTCATTCAAGCTACTGGGCAGCTCACAAGATGGCTTGTCAACCGAAGCGACCGGAGTGATAGCTGGATGCTCGGCATTATTGTCATCGCAGCTTCAGTAACTTCCAGCTCTGTTTACTTCTTGTGGCGGGTCCTTCAATTTCCCGACATCTCCAGTCTCGACTCGACACTCATCGGCATCGCGATTGCATCTGCGATCTTCCTCTGCGCATATGGGATTACCTCTGGTCGTGGCACGGCCGTCGAATCATCCCTCCTCTTCGCCTACGTCGTTCTCTGTATCTACTCCATTTTCACCGATTACAAGCCGTCGGACCCAACAGCTACAGCTACCGCCATAGCTCAGCCGACCCCAGGCTTTCCACCATTCCCGCCTATCATCATGTCATCCTACACAGCGCTCATGCAAGCCATCTCAACCTTGCCAGCCACAATTCTGACTTCCTTCAACTTCATCACTGCAGCCTTCAGCACAGTCACACCTTCTGTCATCATTTCTCTCGGCTTTCGGCTCTTCGTCTTCTATGCCTCGACTCGTATTATTCCCGCGGTCAACGAGTCTGGCGCTCGCGGCCTCAGCATTGAGCCTTCTCTCGAGGATACCAACGCCGCCAATCAGTTCCTGGCATTCTTGTCATGGTTCTCGCCGACTATACTTGTCTCTGTGTATACGAGTTTGCTCATGCAGCATTTTGTGACCACGATGGGAGGGTACTCTCCAGGCATCGCGGGGACAATCGGCGCATGGTTGAGTGGTAACGGAAAGCCTGGCATGGACGGCAATTTGTGGAAATGGGTCAATCTCATTGGTACCATGGGTCTCTACGCGATTGAACTGTGGCTAGGTAATGAAGATGATATCGATGGCGGCCACTGGAAGGTAGACTGAAAGCACAGGTATAATGGGAAATCGGAAATGGATTCTAACCACAATTTATCGCGAAACAGTGGCTTGGGGCAACACAGGAGGTCGGCCAAATCGATGCAACCGGACCAAACAGCACAGGCCATGATTAGATGGTAGCTGAGTGTCAGCAATCGATAGCGCAGAAACGAGAAGATACACCAAACTCGACCCTGCCTCACTGGAGGTGTCACCATCATCTTTCGACCACCAACCCCAATATTCGAACAAATCACCCTAGTAGCGAATGCAGAGAGCAACAGTGGGGAAGTAGCGGACAGGATTCGAAGGCAGACTCGGGCTGTGCTGCCCAAAGTAACCAGATTGGAAGGGTTAGAAGCAGAAATGTCCTTTGTCCAGCTTTGTTCAAGTTACACAACAAGCGAAGAAATGCATGCAATTATGTCGTCAGTGGAGATATCAGAATTGCAGGCCGTGAAGAATGGGTCAAATTCGTCATTAAAGATCATACATTTCAAGCTTCACTCTTTGACATGACGATTTCTCAACGAGCCCCAAAAAGCAGCCTCCTTGGATAACCATTACTGCAAGCAGGATGAGATTTGCAAAATAAAAAGGTGAGACTAATTGCTCCAAGATCCCCCATCGCTCTTTTCCTCGGCGATCAGTGACTCCAACACCATGTGTAACGCCGAAAGCCACCTAACAAGAAGAAAGTGATTTGAGTGATTGTAATGACAGGCTCGTCAGTGCGTAGAAATCCGCGTCAACATAGGGCGGTCGCTTCAAAAAGTGTATATCACGTGAAGTCCTCGCCGTTCTTGTTTATCTGGCTCGGGGTTGTGGCTTGCACAACCCATCAGCCAAAACAGCCTCCCCCCACACTATCTCCGGATAGGGATGCCCTCTTGCTTCGCCGGCGGACTGACACTCGGCTCCAACCCATCACTAGGGTTGGTCTCCTCGCTCTCCATCGTGTCCTGATTCATGCTCTCGGTTCGCGCGAGGAAACTGCTCTCCCTCACCGGGCTCCGGCTCATCCCGCCCGGAAGTCCACCACCCGGGATCCCATTGATGCTGCCACGGTGCATGCCTGGACCTGGGAGCCCGCCACTCGGGATTCCGTTGATGCTGCCACGATGCATGCCTGCGCCTGGCAGTCCGCCACCCGGAATCCCGTTGATGCTGCCGCGGTGCATGCCTGCACCTGGGAGCAGCCTGGGTGGGCTTCCTTGGCCGTCTCGACTAGTGTAACCGTAGCCCCCACCTTCGCCAGAGATGGAGCCGCCAGGGTTTGTGAGTTGTTGGGTGAGGGGGGACATGTGCGGGATGGTGTCTGCGGAGGGGTGCTCGGTGCCTATGTTTGTCATGCCAGAGTCGGAAGCTTTACCGGCTTTGGAGAGGGCGTAGTCGCCAGAGTCGAAGTATTTGCGTTCCTGGTGAAAGGGTGGATGAGGTTAGAGAGGAGTAGCTGACGGGAGAGAGGACGAGGAAGGGAGGAAGAAGGGAAGGCAAGATTTGACATACTTTGAGCTTGTTTTGGAGGAGATCTTTCTTGTTGGGAAGCTTGCCGTAGAGGCGGAAAAGACGTTGTTCGTCGGCCGAGAGGGACTTGTAAGGGATATGTCTTAGCACTTCTGTGTTGTATGTGGGGTGAGTGGGAACTCACGCTAATGTCAACCTTGTTCTTCTGATGAGGATTCATCTTGACGCTCGTTGTAGACAGCACACTTCTGGTTTGGGCTTGGTAGTGCTCAAGGGGTTCTCCTGCGACGTAATATTCGGCCGCAGCTCGTCCTTTTTCCTAGCTCCCACCAGGCCCAAAGAGATGTGCCTTGGTGGCTAGACCAAGGTTGCTGCCCGAAATACACGAAGCTAATCGAGATGGGGTGGGTGAGCTGCAGCGAGGTTGTTCTGACGAAGGCCGATGGTGTACAGAGGGAGGATTCCCGAAGGCTTTTGGATGTTTTGGAAATATTGCGGGGTCACGTTTCTGTCGGTAAAGGTGATTCTGCAATGAGAGCCGTCTCGCAGAAGAGGAAATTTGCACAGGTGACTGTTGGTGAAAGGTCTTCAATATCAATCACTTCCTCACAGTATTCTCAAGGTTAGATGGCTGCTGAATTGGAAACTGAATCGTTGAATTAATCATGGCGGGGGGTTGATCGGGGAAGCGTGGCAAACAATCCTACAGGGCCTTGGCATCTCCCGATCTGCCGCACATCTTCCTTTGTCCGGAACAGGGAGAACATGGGGGGCCGCCTGGAGGCCATCTCCGCCTGATGACTCACGATACGTAAGTAAAGAACAATTGGACCAGCTCGCTCTAGCAGTCTTATTGGTTGTCGACAGCTGTGAGCATTCCATGGCTAACCCTCAACTCTCGTTCGTGGTGGAACATTTGGACCCCGAACTGGGTCCCTGGTCAGCTCTCGAATATAAAGCTATCGCACAAGAGTCATACGACGCTGGCTGTACCTTTATTCTGTCTTCCGTGCCGGAATCGCTTCTATCATCAGGGGAGTTGAGAGGGATTTCTCATGCACAAGTCCAAAATAGAGGTGTGGAAGCCATCTTTGCAGACCAAAAATCTAAAGTCTGCCTTTTGGATCCAGCGGCCAAGCAAGAGCTCAGTCCTGAAGACGCGGACATTTTTGAAGTCTATCTTTTTGGTGGGATACTTGGTCAGAGGTCCTTCAATTGCATTTTGGGAACATTGCTGACCTGTATTAAAGGAGATGACCCTCCGAGGGGTAAGAAAAAAAGGAATGTAATGAAGTGCCCAAGGCTGATATATCCAGATCGGACATCTGAACTAAGACAGAAAGGGTATGCGGGACGACGTTTGGGACCGAAGCAGATGACTACAGATACGGCTGTTCGCGTTACTAGAATGGTTGTCCAGGACAGAGTCCCTCTCCAGCAAATCCCTTACATCGACTATCCGGAGCTCAAACTTGGCGAGCACGAAAGTACTCAGATGCCTTTCCGCTACGTCAAAGGGAAGGATGGAGAGCCGGTTATGCCCCAGGTTTGTTCCAAAAGACCACAACTAACGTTTGTGCTAACGAGCTGTAGGGGATGATCGACCTCATCAGGGAGGACGCTGATAAAGGATTTGAAGACTTAGAATTTATAGACGAAGGAGATGCCTTGGAACGTCTTGATCTAACATGACCAGTAGTTGAGTCTTTGAATCAATTGCCATTCGAATGTAGTACTCTTGGACATTCGGCAAGCAACTCATCGCTTAAGGAAAACGAAGTTCCCTTCTTGTGTCCATAGCTCCGTCCTTGGCCAACTCGTTGCGAAGAGTTCCCGGACGTCGCACTAGTTACAGCAGCATCGAGCAGCGAAAACTGCAGGCCGAGCTTTCCTCTACTCCTGTGCACCATGCTGTTGCGATTTCCCCTTCCAGCTTCTCTGTTTCGAAGGAAAGACCAACTGCTCGACTGTGCCATTTGGCATCCTCATACCAGATCTCGTCACTTTTCTTCCTGTTGGGACGATGTATCGGTGCTTGAGCGAATACGCCTGCACCAGCCAGATTCAGAGCATGGGCTCCGAAACGGGGCACACATGCTTGCAGTGATTTGACTGCGGGGATGACGATTCGGAAGTGTGCGTTGTCGTTTGCGGCGATGACCCGTCCTGCGCTGACCGAGTGATGCATGGTATGATTCGGTCAACCGGAGCGGCAATTGGCAATGCCAGAAATTTAACAGTTGCCGAAAGAAGGGGGAGAAGGTGATGTCAAGGATACGATTGGCCGATGAAATCCTTCATGTTCTACTATTAGTTCCATCCTTGGGATTTTCGGACTGTTGTCAGCCCTTCCGCACTCTCCCTACTTATAGGTTCACAAAAACACAACCCCGCGGACGTTTGGTTAAGGCGGAAGGGAAAAAACCAACAATCCCGGTAGGGTTGGTGAAGCTGGTACTGCAGCATCAGCCACATGATCGATGGTTATCAATTTGCTCAGGTTTGCGCATTTTCACGCCTCTCAGTACTTTTGCCTCCCTAAAGTCGGCTTCCAATCCAATGGATGACTCTCAGGCGTAGCATTCTCATCTTGCTTCCAAACTTTAATAGTCTTGTCAGCCTCTCCAACGATCAAACGTAAACCTGTCCTGTCGAACGTAGAACTCATGACTCCAGCTTCCGCGTCAAGACTGCCCGGCTGAGCTGTTGTTTCAAGCTGCTGGAATCTATGGCCCGTCTTCCAGTCCCAGAAACTGATGCTGCCGTTATCACCGCCCGAGAAGAGCACGTCATCTTCATTCACAGCCAGAGAGTTGATGATTGCATTGTGGCCCTCGAAGTTCTGCATAAATGCCCCTTCTGGGCACTTCCATTGCTTGATGGATCCGGCGCTGCCCGACGCGAAAGTAAATTCTTTTGGATGAAGAGCCAAAGCACGTACGCCCTTTTTGTGGTGCGTCAGTACGCCCATTGTTTTTCCAGCTGCTAGATCCCATAGTCGGACTGTGCTGTCGAGTGATGAGGTAATGACTTGTGGATCTGCTTCTTGACATTTCAAGTCTGATACTGTGCCTTTGTGGCCACTGAGGACGTGGATATTGCTCCGCGTCCGCATGTCCCAGACTCTGGCGACACCGTCGCGGCCACCGGTGACGAGAACATCGAGCGTAGGATGGAGTGAGAGTGTATAGACGCCGCTCAGGTGACCATGATAGTGACGGATAACTTTGTTCGTCTCGAGATCCCAGCATTTGACCATTTTGTCTTCGCCACAAGAGAATAAGTATGGATGTCGTGGTGAGACTGCGAGGCCCCGAACTGTGGATATGTGACCAGTAAGTGTAAGTCGCAAATTGCCAGAGGCTAAATCCCAGATCTTGATCGTCCTGTCTCCAGCTCCACTAGCAAACCACTCATTGCCAGGCTCAACCGCAAGAGCCCTAACCCAGCCCAAGTGCCCAGATATCACCCGCATGAGCTTCCACGGCGCATGCCATTCCGGTCTTGGCTGGTGCATGTTTGGTCTTCGCACGAGGCTTGTCGACGTCGAGGGAAGGCCGTCAGACTTGGTTTGGCCCTCGGCGCTGTTGCTCTTAACAAGAGCCATCTGGTTTCCGTTCCCTGCGTTCTGTACTTTGGGACGTTTTATCCGGCCTGCCGCTGTAGCTCTTGCCTGCTTCTCAGCCAGTGCTCGAGGCAACTCTTTCACATCTTCATATTCTGCTTTTCTTCGGTAGGATGCCCCAATGTCTGAATCTAGCGCTGCAAGTTGGCCGAAGCCTGCTCCGAATAACTCTCTTGTTCGCTTTAATGAGGACTGACGGGCTTGCGTAGCCAAGTTTCGCGCCGACTCGACCTCCATCTCGCAGCTTGTATCCTTGCGATCGACCTTAGCCAGTCCCTGCCAACATGTACTGCTCGGTCAGACTCTCTTATGCTGGATTAAGAGGTAGGCTGCACGCGTCTAACAGATGAACGCGTCCGTCCGCAGGATTATAGAGTGTCAGAGTGTTGCGGAGAGTTTGGGCGAAGTCTAGCTTCCAATAGACAGCCGTAGTCTTGACTATAGTAGATGTATGAACGCTGGAGGTGTTGGTCGATGCAAGGGTAATTAGCCATCGAGCATTTTGCAATTCCACCAAGGTACGGAGGCGCGGGTCAAAAGTAGTCGCCGCCAAGAGAATTCTGCCATAATTTTTGGTGCTCGGCGAGTTCAGGCCCATTTATCTGGATGGTTCCCTAAATTTCCGGGCGTCTCCTCACCAAATCCCACCTAAAACTTAGGTGCCAGCGCGCCGATCTCCATAAACCATACCTAGAAGTTCAGCTGAATGGAAGGTCCTTTCAGGCGCTCCGCGGATTGTACCCGTTTTCTTCACTTAAGACCTGGCCAGGCTCGATCGCGTTAAGATGAGGCAAATTATCTAGCCATATTAGACACGGTACTTTTCATCGCTCGTATGTACGCGCCTCGCGATGGTAAGTCTACGTAAGGGGCACTCTGTTTTCGAGTAAAGTCATGGTCATTTCGAAGCGAGGCCTCGACTGCACAAAGGCGGTGAAAAATTAGCGTCCGGCGACTACTTTTGACCCGCGCCTCCGTACAAAAGCCTAATTATTTAGAGTTTTGCGGGAGAAAGTTATAATGGGCGCCGAACCTGGCAGGGATGTCTCCGAGATAAGCGCCCTCTTCCACCCCGTCGCCCTTGGATAACCTACAGCACCTTATGCCGTATCTTGATCTTAAACCCTTAGAACGCCCATTTTGTGAGCAGTTCCTCAAGGAAAGTAGAAGGTTACTTGAGAGGAAGCAAAGATTAACTCCGAGCACAAGACTTTTTAGACCAACTTCTCCGGTGACGACTGAGGCAATCAAGAATCTCCTACGCCTATCAAACTATTCTAGCTCATAAGGGAGTATCTAACGAAGCGATGTACAGGAGAAACCCTCTGGGGAAGAAAACCTGCAACCTCGTCCTGGCCTGATGATGTGCGTTATACCGAGTAGATGTGCCTTTACGAGAGGTTCCGAGCTCTTTCGTCTTTACCCTAACCGCACAGTGTCGCGCGACACGCCGGGGATAGGTGGGAGAATCTTGGAACTCTCACATCCGCGTCTTTTGTGCGTCTCAATGCTTTTACCCTTGGACAGCCAGATGTAACCTTTCCTGACCTTCCGCAGACGTGTGCTTCCGGTTGTATGGGGGTATATTGTCCTCAAATTTTTCATATTCTACTGGCTACCCGGTGCGCGTTCTCTTCTAACCACTAGATAATCCGAAGAAAGGCGATTAAGGTGGGATCCGTTCGCAAGCTTTTGTCTCTTATCGATGTCGATGTTGCCCTAGGCCTGTCGGAGGAGGCCGGCAGACATTCAAGGCGTGTACTGGCTCTCCGCAGGAAGATGGTCTGTCCGTAACCAGTCTTTCGTAGTTGTTTTTCGCCTGCTTCTAGAGGTGGTATGTAGGTCCTATATTTTTCTCGCTCTTACTCGCCATCTATGACTCTGCTGGTTCGAATCGTAAGAGCTCACTACTTACGGCGAGAGTAACTTTGTCGTTGGCGAATTATCGGTTTGTTCAACGGGAGGGGGGAGAGTGCGGTTCTGTCGCTGTTGGCCCTACCATCTCGCTGACAGGCTTCGTAGATAGGCGGTACTGCCGGTGTCGTTCCGTAGAGCTAGCCTATCCATGCGTAAGTGCTCGTTCTTAGTCCCACTAATCTATGAGTCCCAAACCAAATCCAGGGGTGCCCCGCTGCAAGGAGGCGCACCTGTTGAGAGGAAGCGGATATCTTCGAATTTCGAGGCGACGACGACAACACGTTACCAAGGCGCGTCGTCGACCCTCTGAGACCTCTGTGTGAGGTCGTAACCTGTATTTACAGGTCGCAACCCCTCATAGAGAAATCACGGCTGCCTGTGAGTGCCTTAGCTTCTCTCGCAGGCCCTCCACCTGCGAGATACTGACAGGGAGCACCGCGCGAAGGCATCAATATTGTATGCGACGATTTGTGGGTCACCTTTAATTCAGAACAGAGCCCAAATATTGGTCAAAATCCATTTAAAGAGCTACCAAGATTGTACAATACTGTTAGGCTCCCATTCAAGGAAAATATCTATCCCACCCGATCTACTACGATCCGGGGACCGAACGCTGATTTTTCAGCGGTCAAGAAACTTGCAGCGTCCACTTGATCCCAAACTTCAAGCTACCCTCAAGCATCATTCTCCACGGATCAACCAGAAAGCATACCTTGGGCGCATGCGTCTGTCCTCCCAGAACAATGTCGTACACGCGGGCAACGACGTAGACATCTGTGGCAGGTACTCGATCACGTCGGCCAAGCGATGAGTGATTCATCGCCATATTCATCTGGTTGCTGCTCATAAAGAAAGGGTTCGATAGATCCTCGTTGGTAGCCTTGACTTCTAGATGATACGTCGTCTTGCTGTCGACATAGCCCAAGTTGGAGCTCCGCTCAGAGAGGTGCTGGCCGAGTTTGCCCTCGGGGTCAGAGAATGTGAAGTCCGAGAAGCGGCCCTCGCTGCCCGTGAAGGGTTTATCGGGAAATGCGAGCGTTCGATTGGCACTCGTCCAGCCGTCTTCTTCTTGGAAATTCGTGCTACCCAGAAGACCTCGGAGGAACGTAAAAATCTAGTTTCGGTCAGTGGACTTCCTTGGTAACGTCCCCTGTGAATCCACTCACGAACAGCTCCCCAAAGAATCCTATTTGCTTAGTCAAAGGATCTTCGCTCGTACCGATACTTGCCCTTCCGCCTCGACTCCTCCGCGTACCGCGACTAGCAAGGAAGCTTGAATTGAGAAGTCTGTTGAGTTGCGGTGTTTGCAACTGACTAGCCGAGGACGTGGTGTTTTTTGCCATTGCGGAGCACTGTACCTCATCGTCCCCGTCGTCCGCTTCGAAATTCATATTTGCCATTAGACTGACAAGCACATCAGCAACGTTAACACGTTCACCGTTCGACGCACTGCTCCCGCCGACGCCATTTGGTGAGCTTATCTGTCTTCCTGACAGTCGCGCTTGTCGGTTGGCTGGAATGATGGGAGTTGTGTCGATGAGTCGGCAATTCTTTGTGGCCGTCTCAATTGTTTCGGCTGTGAAAGCAATACCTTCGAGGGTAGTTGACGAATCATCCAAGACATCTCGGCCTGTAGATATCCTAGCATCGCTCCTTCGATAACTGGCTCGAGGCAGCCGAGAAAGAGCAATGTGCTCATCATTTGAAGTCGCTGAAGCCGAGGATCTAAGCGTCGATGCTGATTGACCAGCCGTCAAGGCCACTCTGTTTTGTCCGCCAGCTTGCGACTCCTTGCATGATACTGGGTTGCCTTGTGCATGCCGATCATCTTGCGAGTCATTGCTCTCGTCATTATCCTCAACATCACTTTCGTCACTATCCTCGCCAACACCCTCTGCAGAATGACTTGTCGATTCTTTGTCTTTGAGACTGTCGTCGTCCAAGACATCGTCGATGCGCTTTATGCCTTCCATCAGAAAATCCTCATCTAGGAGATAGCTAAGATCTTTGGAGGTCATGACCTTTTGAAATAGAAGCTTTGCCTTTTCATTGATGCCCTAATGCTCGGCCAAAGCAGCAGCCAATTCCCCCCCAAACGGATTCTCATCCTTACCCAGACAAGCAATGTATATGTTGAGTCCGTCGGGAGTTTCATCGAGATAAACCCGGGCGCGGTCATCCCTCCCAGTGATGGTCTTATCGCCATCAGTGATACTATCGTCTTCCATAAATCGCCGTAAAACGATTTCGTCAGCTCGAAAAAGTTGAGTCTTCTTCAGCTGAGACTCAAAGTCTAACAGGACGTGGGAGGAGGGGTCATTGTGATATTTTGCCAGTATACTTTCGAGCAACGAGTTAACAAATATAAAGCTCATGCTTAAGGATTCTACTTACCCTAAGATATACGGTCTCTTATCCTGCAGTCCACGTATCGTGCTCTCTATGGGTTCGATATTTCCGAACTCACGCTTTTCCTCTGTCACACGTTCTGTTAATAGCTCACCTTTGAAATCAAGATACTCAACAACGTGCCGAAGCCCGTGCACGACATCGTCGACTGATACATCGAGGAGCCATACTTTCCCTCCAAATGCCTTCAAGAAGCTCTCTCGGTCAGCAAGATAGAATATATCTTTCTGAGAAAACATATCCCGCTCTACCCCGGTTTCTTCGGTTCCAATCCACACTGGGAAAATATTTAGCTCGGAGAGTTCCTCAACCTGTTCATCGGAAGGCTTCGTTTTGCCCAAAAGTTTGTCAAGTGCAAACAACATCTTTGTCGCATCCTCCAGGGGCTGATTCTCAGGATCAAGTGAGGAGTATTCTGCGATGATGGTGTCAACGGTGGCGTCACGAATCCTTAGCGCATCTTTCAACAGCGTCTTGGATTTCTTGTACGCCTTCTGCAGTTCGGGGACGACAGTGCAAGCGAAATTGGCACGCCACACGCACTTGTGGGGAAAATGCCAGGCGGAATTGGCGAAGATCAATTCCTCAGCGTTAAATGCGTCTCTGTATACTGTGAGTTCGCGTCTTAGCGGGGGTCCTTAAAGCTGAGCCTTACTTTATGACTTTGGATTCACTTCCCACGTATTTTTGAATATCTTGGAAAACTTTATCCAGCTGTGTCTCGGACAGCGTCACAGCAGCGTCCGTGCTCCTTTTTAGACACCGTAATCTTTGAAGATGGTAATGGACATCCACCTCCGTGATGACGCCAAAGACTCGTAGTGACTTCCAATATGAGGATGACGGTTCCTCCAACTTCACGAAAGACATAGGCTCACCACTTTGAGGCTTTGGAGCCAACGAGGGAAGCGCACATTCGCTTAATCTGCACTTTGCCCCCTCTGTTGTCAAGACTTGCAGCTGGGAAACTTCTTCAATCCACTTTTCCGTGGGAGAAGATACGCTGTGTGCTCGAAGGTCCGGCAGGCAAAGTCGAAGGAACGACAGGAATCTTTCCGAGCCATGGGTATCCAGAACAAATCTTGCGGCGGCCGAGAGGCTTCCGTTCTCATGGAGTGGAGGCGTGCTCGATATCGATGCCCATTTGCTAAGCCAGCCGTACCAATCTTCTCGTTTCTCTTCGGCCACGGCGGTTTCATACGCTGAATCTAGCATTCGAATACAATTGCGCCCTTCATTGAGGTAGTCCGATACCCAGCGTCCTAGCCGTCCAAATGGCATGTAAATAGTCGTGTTGAGGTGAATCGACCCGCCAGAGTAGAAACGTAGCTGTTCCTTTGAATTAGTGGGATCATAATTTGCTTCGAAGAGGAAAGCAGCATGGTCGATGCACTGATTGATCTTTAGGGCCAATCCTTTGTTGCTTGAATGAAGATCGAGGACTTCTGCGAAAATGAACTCCTTGGAACACCTTTTTGCTCCCAGTTTTCTATACAGCCTGTACCTCGCCGGACCTGGGCCTTTGGAACTTGTGTTTGTGATGGCTAAACCAAGGTCTTTCGGGATGTTTTGGGCCCACGAATTCTGATCCAGAAGGTACACCGTGTGTTCCTTCAAAAAGGTCCAAGCTCCACTACATAGACGAACGATCATGGCTTTCTCCAAAACACTGACCACTTCTTTATAGGGTTTTTTCCGACCGTCAAGTCCATCCAGCCCATTACCAATAGCCTCTGCGACAGATTCATGCCAGCCATCTCGCATGTCCTGAAATGCCTTCCTATTTTGACACTCGGCAAAAGACTTCAAGGCTTCGGCAAAGCCCAAGAGCGTCAATTTTTCGACTCCGATGAGCCCAAGACCATTGCGCCCAAGACGTGAGTATTTTGTCGAGACGATTGCTTTGCCTAACACAGAGGATGGCAGGAGCACGGCACCTTGTTGATCTCTGAAATCGGCTCCAACAATTATTGACTTGTCAGGGTATTCAAACGTGCCATCCTCGCTCTTCACAACCTTTCTTTTGGAAAGTGTCTCCAAAGCCGAGACACCAATGGGTTTCAAGAAAGATGGGTGAAGACGATCCTTGAGGCACATAAGATATCCAGGCCATTGCAGGGAAAGGGGAGCAGGCGGCGAAGCTCTACTCATTTCGTGGCAAGCATCGGCAATAACATCAGGTAGACAACTTTGCAGCCTCACATTCCATGCTGAACTGGCATCAATGTCTTCTCGGCTTGTTGTGAGGACAAAGTCGGCATGAATAAGGAACTGCGTAACTTCTTAGCTGTATCAACTGAACTGCAACAGGAAGCCTTACGTCAAAACCATAATGCCGGATCGGAAGAAATGCGAATGTTGCTTGGCTCCGAATAACAGCATCCTCTTCGTAATAGGGGAACGCAAGTGAAATATCAGCGTAGTCAGCTTCTGGTCTTCTTGCTTCCTGAGGCATCTGCAGGATTCTTGATTCGTGAATGAAATAGCCCGTTTCTTGGGGATTATGGGTCGAGGGCTGGATGGTTTGCTGCAAATTGGGGCTGATCCATTTTGCTTCGCGTTTCTCCTCTTCGTCGTTCGAGTATACGAGACGGAACCGGATGCATTTGAGTCTCCGACAGAAAAGAAGAAATGTGAAGTCGAAGTTTTTGAAACGTTCCAAAAGAGAGTTTTCTTCAGGCCTACTCCTCAGGTAAAGTGTAATGATGCTTCCAAATTTTTGTGCTACTGCAGCATCATTAGGAACCCATGTTGGAATGACCATCCCAAGGCCTTCCGTTCCCGGGGTAGCGGTCTCCAGAGCGAAAGAATAGAACCGTGAGCAGATCCAGACTTTATGGGCCATGCGAAAGACTGACTTGAAGCCAATACCTTTTTCACCAATTGTGCCGGGTTTTCGAAGTTTAGTACTCTCACCAGCATCACAAATCGCTTCAACATCTTGGCGTGAAAATCCTACTTCGTTGGATTGAATTTTTAGGCGAGGGGAGGGGCCTTGGTACAAGCTCAACTCGAGCTCCGGTATTTTGCCCTTATAGTCAAGGTCATCGGCATTCTGGATAAGCTCATAGAGAAAGTGATTCTCATCGCTGTAGAGCTCGAATGCAAACCTAAAGTCAATCAGTGCTCAGAGATTCCACAAACTGGATTACGTTATTCCGTACTTGTGTAGTAATTTCTGAGCTATGCGACAAGCCTTGTGGTCACCACCATCCTGAAACTTATACTCATCACTTAGTTCCTGGATGTGCTGCCTGGCAGCGTCTTCATCTTCTGCAAAAGTCACAGCCACATCCATTTAGCGCCGATGGGGGGAACGATAGAGCTCTTCAGAACAGCATTGAAGCTCGATTTTAAGTACGCTAAGGTGCACCCTCCTGAAATCTTGACTTGGGGTGTGGCAAACTCTTTATCTGGACAACCTGACACGGCCGCACAATCCAGACCTAGCGTCAGCAAGCTCGAAGTCCCACAACATGTTACATGGCGATGGCGGTGCAGCATCCAAGACAAGGATTGCCTGTATGTGTAGGTGCGCAAGTTCCTACCTTATTGCAGCCAAACGCGGGTTCGCACAAGACGTGATGAGCAAAGGCCCCCGGACCTTTGTCGTCGGGCATTTAGCCAGAGCCAGGGCCCCCGGTGGTGCGGCAAATGCATGCGGGACGTACAGAGCCTAAGCGCCCTCCGATTGTCTAACTCGTGCAGCCACACTTTAAGGACTGGGGGGTCATGTGCTTTGCAGAGGGGACGCTTTCTTGCTGGTGTCTTACTCTGTAATGGCTTTCTGCTTGGCGAGTCTCGGCGAAGCGTACCACTTGTTAACATGATACCATCGGGAGCTTTATATGTCTATATTTGGATCTGTACTGGCCTTGCACTTTGGCTTCAATGACTCGGTCAGATGGGTTTCAGGTACTTGACGCAGTCGACTCTTCTACTTACCTCGAGTGTCTCTTGTCCCTGTGGCCCATTGCTGGTCATTGCGCTTTGGAAAATCTACCGATAGTACAGGGTTGTCACTGCTTTGCAAGGCCACAGAATCCTGAACGATCGACCCTTGCTTCACATCTAATGGGTTCATGATTAGGTTTGACTTGTAAGCTTCGATGACAGTGTTAATTCCAACTATATTGAATAATTCCCAACAATGAACCATGTTTGGCGCTCTGGTGGTCATCGTGGAAAACGGGAAGGTTGCGTTAGCCTCATGCGAGCTCTTACCTGTACCCCCGAGATCTTGTAGGCATTAGCCTGAAGTCTGGGGCGTCTTATGGGGGACTGGGGAGGCCGTGAAACAACACCGCCAGGGGTTTCTCGGCGGTTCCTTTCATCCGTTTCAATGAGCCTAGCACCACTCGCAAACCGGGCCTCTTCTCACCCCGAGTCACCTTCAGCTTACCCCACTTATTGGGGCTAGTCGCGCGCCTTCTAGGATAGCGTCGCCCTTTGGCCGAGAACCGGGGTGAGCTCCATGCAGATTTCTTCACCCCTACTTAGTACCTATGCTACAGCGGACGAAATTCCTAAACCGGCTATCCTGGCCCGAGAGTGGTAAGCACACAGAGGACCTCATGGAGTGTCTATGTAATTCTGCTTACACCAGCCCGTTGGTCTTCGACATGGACCCCTATGTCGACGTGCCAGCCGCCAATTTCCCGATCATTTTCGAATTCCCTCAAACCATCCTCGACACTTAACTGCTGGATCCATCTCACTTCGGGCGTGGCGAATTGTGCTGTGCTTGTCGACGTCCCAACCGCCTGTTGAGGAATCCGCCTCCCTCCCGGATTCGACGAAATGTTCCAAGGCCTCTCTTACGTATGAATCGGACTCAAGCTCACCTAGGCTGAATGGCATTGGGTGGAAAGGACTGGAATAACGTTACTCTGGCTAGCCGGAGTCCTTGGACGAGCTGTACCGGAAATTCCCTCAACACGATCAACTTGGACAACGAATCTGTAACGCCAAGTCTTCCTCAATATCACCGTCTTCAGCTCCACGTATCACGGCGTTGGGATTTCAGAAATCCAGATCTGGTGTCATTCAACCCTGGACCGCGATATGAAGCAGAGGATGGTATTCTGGGAACCTTATTTGGCTCCTTTGAAGGCCGCAAGTCTGCTAGGAATGCAACTGTCCTGAATGGAGGTGTAACCTTGAGAGGGAATGCTTCAAGCTCTTGGATCGGAATTACCGACGTGAGATCTGGACTGGGAGCGCGCGGAGTTGATGGACTTCAATTGTGACAAGTGTGACGGGACTCAGAACGAAGACAATGACTGTAGACAGCTAGATAGGGGCGTCACCGTCGACAAAACCGAATATCTACATACCCGAAATCCGGCCTCAACACTAAACCACCAGGTGCGCATCGCACCGACTTCCTCGAATTGATTGGTTCCCCATTCGGCATAGCAAGGGCACTAAGAACGCCTGCACCTCCAGGTGATATCGAACGTTGAGCACAGCAGCCGGAAACCTGCGGGTCGACATTGAGGTGAAAAGGGAGGATAGTGGTGGTGTGTGGGATTTGGAGCGCAAGATCACGTGACATGCGAGGTCCCTAGGTAGGGCAATGAACTCTTGGCACATCGCAATACTTGGCAAAAGCGCTTGCCACGTGTTACACATGCGTTCTCCCGCATACCTGGGTGGGCACCCCACGGGCTCAGCTAGTACGTCCTAGGCTCGGCGGGTGTTTGTCTGCTAGAGAGGAGACGATCCACAGTTTACTGGCACAACCATATTAATCACAGAATGTACATGCGTAAGTATGGAGTAGTCCGCATCGGCCAGGCCCTAGGTCAGGTGCGTGGACCGGACAATAAACAAGATTATACTGTTACTGCTACTATGAGATTGACGCAGCCAACGATGAGTGGGGATCCTCCAGCCAATGGAGGTACCCTGACAGTTTTCGGGATTTCCTAGTCCCAAGGCTTTTGTTTGGACCATTTTCCTTGCTTCGTTCGGGTGGGGTGATCTCAGCCGACTATTGCAGCTCAAGCATCGTGTCGACAGCGTGCCGAGGGTTCTACTAACAGCTGTGAATACTGTGAAATTTTGCGAGAGTCCTCTATTTATTCTAGGAAGATGGATGATGCCAAGAGAACCGTACTGGTCGCAGCCTTGTCAGCCTACGCCGATTTACTCGCGAAGAACACGGCACAGCTGGCCGTCGAACAGGGCAAAGGTAAAGGCAAGGCGTCGGACGATGATGTGGATCTCACGGCAGAGGTTCAAAACGAGATCAAGCTTTGTGGCGAGCTCACCAATAGTATCACCGGCGCAACTTCCGGCAAAGACATTACTCGAACTTTTGAAGAAGTGGCAGTCGCCTCGAAGCCTCCAAAGAATGAGCACGGTTCATGGGAGTGGCTGAAAAAGGTCTTTGAGAAAGCTCTACTGCGAAGCAAAAGTAAGACTGGGAACAATTGGTAGACTGACTACCTTCCAGGACTTCTATCCTTCGATAGCTGCGCCTAGCCAACAGACCGAACCAAGCTTCTCAAGCCTGCAACACTCATATATCGTCGACAATGAGCCATACACCAATCCTTTTACGGGCCTTCCTGTCATTCCAGAAACAGGATATGAAGCAGGACCTTCCAATAGACCGCCAGCACCGCTACGAGAGCCTCCAAGTCCGCCATCTCTACAGCCAACCGTACCCACGCGGACACCATCGATGCCAGTGGAGCCGACACGAGAGCCTCCGAGGCCACCCTCACTACCCTCGCACCCATTATCGTTACCACTCGAGCCATCATTCAAGGCGCCCATACGGCCTCCAAAGCCATCGCACTTGCGAGCACCACCTATAGTGCCTCCCCGACCAAAATCAACTCGGTCGGCGACATTACCTCCTCAAATACCTCCCCCATCCCCTCCACAAAGGCCTGCTCCTCCCTCTCCACAAAGGCCTGCCCCTCCCCCTCCACAGAGACCTCCTCCTCCCCCTCCACTATTATGGGCTCCTGAACCGCAGCAATCGCAACAGAGATTGATAGCGCCGGAAACACCACCGGAGTGTGATCTCACTCGCATGAGTAGCGTAACACAGAAACAAGTCGCCACCGAACAGCAAGTCGACATCTTGCCCTCCCAGCTGTACTATCCACTTGCGAATATATCTTCTACATCTCCATATGAACAGCCACCAATGTCATCACCATCTCCATTTGACTGGGAGGCCGACATTCAGGATAGCAGAGAGGGAGCCCCTAGAAATGGGGGCCATGTTCCGAATACTGCGCCTGTAAGAACCCAGTCTTTACTTTCAGAAATCAGTTGGATGATACTAACATTTCTGTAGAAGAGCAAGTACCTGCGCCACATCGCCGAGCTTGCCTCAAAGGCACTAAAAGCTGCCGGAAATATGATAGCCATAACACGAACACCGTCGGCATCTCAGTCTCAACCTCTTAGCCCACGAGAGATGACCAACATACCAGTAGAACCATCAGTAGAACTACCAGCGGAACTACCAGCGGAACTGCCAGCGGAACTGCCAGTGGAACTGCCAGCGGAACTGCCAGCAAAACTACCAGCGGAACCGGCAGACTATACTTTAGTGGATGGAAATACGATCGGCCATGTATCCACTAGACCACTAATAGGAAGTCCGCAGCAAAGGGCATCGCAGGAAAGCTTGCCTCCGGCGTGCGACACGCTGTTATATACCAGCCAAAGATCTTCCTTTGCCTCAATTTCATCTGCTGCAAAAAGCAGCACCTGGACGCCCTCCCCAACCTTCTCTTCTCAAACTAGTATCTTATCTCAAGTATCCCCTAGCGCCAGCTCTAGCCCAGGTGCCGAGCACCACAGCACCTTCTCCGCATTCCCGAGTATAGCTTCACCCACCAGCTCCAGGCCCAAGCTTCAGAAACGTAGCCACTGGATGCCCACCCGGCAGACAGTTACTTCGCTACAAAGGAGTGTCTCGTCCCCGCTTTCGCCCAATATCACTCCGGGTATCAAGAAGAACAGCACCTGGACGCCCACCCCGCCTACGGTTACTTCGCCACAAAGCAGTGTCTCGTCTCCGCTTTCGCCCAACATCACTCCGGGTATCAAGAAAAGCAGTACCTGGACGCCCTTCGCGACATCCCCTTCCAGACGAACAAGTAACCCCTACTTGGCACCACCCGCCGTCAGCCCAGGAGCCAACCTACAGAAAGGTTATCCTGGCAGACGGTATACTGTCAATTCAGCGTCGAACCGACCTGTCACATTTGGCGCCTTCGCGGATGATCATGTAGCTGTGGATTCCACGTTCGCCAAAAACCTACATCTAGACAACACCAATTTCATGGCATGGGAGCAGCCAAGTGCCTCATCCCTAGTGTCGCCCACTATCAACCCCAGCCTCGATCAGTGGACTAGCTATGCCCAGAAGCGGCAGTCTGCTACCAATCCACCGTTAAATCTTCCCGGCTCAAATAACCCCTGGAAGGATTATCTGGCGGCCGATGAGGCCCTTGCGAAAACCCTGCAGCAAGAGGAGTACTGGGATGTACAGAGGGAGCGAGACCTGTTGCTCGCGCAGAGTATTGCGAATGGGACCGCAGTGGACGGAGATGTCGAGTTGGCGTATTTCATGTCGCAGGAAACAGCCGCATTGATAGTGTCGACAGACGCTGTCGCTGCTGGCCCGCATACCCCAGGGGCTTCGCCACACGCTAGTTTTGATTCGTGGGGCATAGATGGTGAGACCCTACAGATGCAACTCGACTGGCTAGAAGCGCGCAAACTCGAGAAGGAGCTCAGAGCTAAGGACGCCGCCGATGAAGCAAGTTTCTCCGAAGCAAAGCGGCTGCAGGCGGTGTTCGACAATGAAGCCCAGGAAGAGGAGGCATGGGAGGAATGGAAGAAGAGCAATATTGAAGAGTGTATCGTCTGCGGAGATGAGCAACACCGGGAGGAGCTCGTCCGGCCATGCGAGCACGGGTACTGCGATAGTTGCTTGCAGAATGGCTTCAAGACCGCGCTGGCTTCGAAGACGCCGTTCAAGTGCTGCAAAAAGGCCCTAGGTATCGGGGGCTGTTTAGGCCTGTCAACTGAGTTTGTCGCAGAGTACGAGGAGATGATGCTCGAGCTCTCCACCCCCAAACCCTTGTACTGCTGCAATGCGCAATGCGCGAAGTTCCTACCACCGCGAGTTATCGTGGGTGATATTGGGACATGCGAGAAATGCAGGAGCCAGACGTGTCGACACTGTAGACGACGGGCACACGTTGGGACTTTCTGTGAGGAAGATAAGGAGACGCAAGTAGTCAAGGATCTAGCGAAGCAGAAGGGGTGGAAGACGTGCCCGGGTTGTAACCACTTGATCGAGCGTCAGTCCGGGTGTTTGCATATGATTTGCTCGAGGTGCCAGACTGCATTTTGTTATCGGTGTTCGAAACGGTGGAAGGATTGTGAATCTACGTGTCCGGACCGTTAGTTCTCCCTTGTGTTCATTGATGGAATTTCTTTGCTAACGCCTTGAATCTAGCAATATCGGCTACCCACCCGAAGATATAATCTCAGATTCCATCCTGGTAGAAATACTAACCGGGGCCGCGAAAGCCTACAATAAGCCGGTGCTAGCTTGCGAGGTATAGAAGGTAATAAGTGAACTCAAACTCGAAGCGAAGAAGGGGATTGCAAAGCATGCCCATTAGAACCGGTGATGCACGTCGCGGGAAAGTCTTCTATTGCATTGATAGTGTACGTGAGAGTTATCCGGTTTGGGCCGTCGTGGAAGGCGACATGCCTCCAGATGATTGTTCAAGTCTCTTCGGACCAGCGTCATGTTCGTCATCGGTAACGCTGGAATCGTCCGCTTGACAATCGAAATCGCTATCGGCGCCCCTGTCGGTATCACTGAAGACGTTGGAATCTATCTCGTTGTCCAGCGATTAAGGGGCTGCGACGCATCTGGCGTATATCCGGAGTGAGGCGAGGGAAGGTCTCCCGACTGGTCTCTTTCTCTTTATTTATAATCAAATGATAAGATAAGGTAATTAGGTCTCTATGGTAAGCGTGTGACTACCAAACGTAATCACAAGATTGCATATGATTGCATACGTACACTCGGAGTACTTTCAAAAATGCAAAAATGTATGATCTGTGCCGGGTTCGCTGTAAATGGTTAGTTGGTGACGGAACAGCAGGCAGAGAAATACGTACAACCGGCGACCTTGTCGGGGTCAATGCGACGGCATTGTTAACGACACGTGATAACCAGCTACACCGACGGACCGATCAATCACACAGGCTAACTGCAGGATTGAGAAACCGGGCGAGAATTTTGGATATAAGCCTTAATTTCTCCCTTCTCTTGAAAATTTCTCACCCACTTCGTCCCCAAAGGCTATTGACGGTGGAGCAGGCTTATATCCTCCGAAGATGCTGAGAAGTACGCAGAGAAGAAAGCAAAGGAAGAGAAGAAAATTGAAGAGGCTGCAGCAGAGATGGAGAGAAAGGACATGGCTGTAGCAGAAGCTGCTGCAAAAGCAAAGTCGAGTTTGGCAAGTGTAGGGGCGGCAAAGTCAGCTTCTCAGCTATCGAACTCCGCGAAGATTGTCGACAGCCGGCTTTGGACGGACAAATACGCTCCCGATACCATGCAAGCAGTCATTGGCAATAAGGGCCTTGTGGAGAAGCTTCAGTCGTGGCTGCGAAACTGGCCTAAGAACGCTCATTACGACTTCAAGAAAGCTGGTGCAGATGGATCGGGCATCTACCGCGCTGCAATGCTACATGGCCTCGGTGGAATTTTCTAAAGCCTTGCCGACCGAACAAATCAATGCATATTCTACGATTTCCCAGTCTACCAGCAAAGCTCGTCAGATTTAGCTGTCGCGCCTAGTACTGTGTTTCGCCTTCTACGACAGGTGTTAGGGCTGCTAAGCCTTGCCAAGCCTATCTTCCAAAGGGTACCTATCTAAGGGTGAGAGATCTAGAGGATCTTTAGCTTGAAGTCGATGTACGAGGCGCTTGCGATTAGCTGTCACAGCGCATATCTACCCTATTCTACTCTATTCTACTCTATATTATGCTTCTTTCTTGGCTTTATATCCCGTAGTTGACGCGCTTAAGCGGTGGAGTTGGAACGCCATCTGCGTCTGTAGAGTGAAGCTTCGCCTTCTATACAGTCCGGTCGCTGCAGAAATAGCTAATTCTTCGGCGGAAGTAATAAAACAGAGACTTACGTGGTTCGAGGCTGATCAAGATAGCTCGAACCCCACCTCTACCAAGCACCGTCATAACCACGTTTAGAGTCCTGAGGGGCGTATGCAATCTCCGTTCTCGGTGTTGCGGCGTGGTATGGTGATCGGCGATCGCACCACCACTGGATACCTCAGTCACTCATGCAGCTTTGCAGCATTGTATTCCACGTGGGCTCGTAAGACAACAGTGAGTGGGTAGGCTGTAACCCCGGACCGGAGCGATGTGACATTAAAGTCTCGTCTGCTGTGTGGTACGACAGCCTGAGGAGGCGTTCTTGACCCTCACTGGTCCCCGCGGAAGCGCGGACGAACGTTCCAGGTCGCGATCAGAGGATAGGCGTCACACGCTCTAGAGCTCGACCAAGTCAGCTCCGACGGACTACGCGAGGTGGCAATCGCTCAGCGGATGCCTGATGCAGCAGAATTCTGCCTGGCGTTCCGCGGTATGATGCCATCTCGGACCCTCACCACGGGTGAGGCATTTTCTCCATTGGCCCAGTCCAGGCTCTCAGCTGGACAAGGCCCCACGCCGACCTCTGTTGGTATCCACTACGGCCCATCAGAACGCGCTGCCGCTGTTTTCCTTGGCTCAAACGGACCAGGGGGGTCCACGCGGCCGGGGTGAGCAGATGACGCGGACCACGTTGGTAGCTATTTTGAGCCTGCTCCAGCGACCTGCTGAGCGTGCGGCATTTTCTCCACTGGCCTGGTCGCAGCGCAATCTGCGCCTGACCAAATCTAGCCGCGGTGGAGATCGGCAACAGGACGACGTAGTGGTGACGCAGCGGTGACGCAGCCAGTCAGCGTGCTGACGCGGCCTTGGTCGCCCACGGTGGAGACGTAAGGAGTTGTGATGGATTGGTCGACGAAGCTTGAAGGGGAGGAGCAGGTCTCCTGCATCTAAGGCCGTCGCGTGACCAAGTCGCCGGCGACCTGCCGGAACGCCGGGCGCTTCACCAGCGTTATTGTCCAAGGCCTCATATCCAAGGGACGATGAGTCGTGCCCCCCTGTTTTGGTCGATAGCTGCGAGAATTTTTTGATTGGCGACGTCGAGGTCTCAGGTGCATAAGGGCTCCACAACTCGCGTCGGCGCCGGGAGGGTTCAGAAATCGCAAGGACGGCGGTGGGATCGTCCCAGGCAGCTTCGCGTACACTGCTCAGAGAGATGCCTAGCCCCGGAGGCCCCACCGTATGATCAACGTCATCATCAGCGTCATCATCGGCACCAGGCCGATTCAACAGGTCGTCGTGAGCCAATCGTTGGGTTAATGTAGGCCGAGGTGAAACGCGGTAGGACCCCGGGGAAGCTAGGAATGCTGACCCGTGGGGCGCAGTCGGAGGGCCTGAGGCAGAGAAGACAAAGCGGCGTGGTGGATATCAACGCCGGGCTGCGCCAGGGAGTGTATTAGCAACGTTGGTGAAGGGGTGGGATGTGACGAATATATAGCCAAGATGCACGGCAAATTCCGCCAAATAAAAGCGGCGAGCGGTCGGCGGTCGGCGCTTGACTGGATGTGCTCAGGCATTTCTCAAAAACTAGAAATCCATCACCATGGATCCCCCAGACGAAAAGTACGCGATTCATCAAGCAACACGCGAAGGAAAGAGTATGTTAAAGGCCCCATCTGCAGATACAACAAGCTCTCACTGACTACTACAAGCGAGTGTCGTCGAGTCCCTTCTCAACGTAAGCCCCTCCCATTCACTACATCTGCACCAGATCTAACACTAACCCTCCTGTGGCAGGCGAACCCAAAGCTCGCCCAAGTCGTCGACGATGACTCTCGCCTCTCCATCCACTGGGCATGCGCCTACAACCACCTCTCCATCATCACTCTGCTCATGAATACGAAATCCTTCGACCCTGACGTCCAAGACGGCTCCGGCTGGACCCCACTCATGATCGCCTGCAGCTTGAAGGACGGCGCCGGCGAGTCCATCGTCGACCTTCTACTCCAGAAAGACGCCGACGTTAATATGCAAAGCTTCGGTGGCCAAACAGCGCTGCACTTTGCGTCCTCGAAAGACAATCTAGACATCGTGCGAAAGCTTATTGCACAGAAAGCTTCAGCGAGAGTCAAGGATAAAAGGGGACAGCTGGCGTTGCATAGGGCTGCTGCGGTGGGGTCGGTGCCGATTCTGAGATTGCTTCTGGAGAACAAGAGTCCGGTCAATGGGACGGATGTGGACGGCATGACCGCTCTACATCATGCGATTTCGGAAGGTCACGGGCAGGCTGCGTTGGAGTTGTTGAAGGCTGGCGCGGAGGCAGACAAGGAGAGTGTGGATGGGAGACGGGCTATTGATATGGCCCCAGATTCTAAAGTAAGTCTACCCTGTGGGTTTCCAGCGAGGCCAGGTCTAAACATGGGACAGGTGCGGAATTTTGTCACGCAAGAAGCAGAGCGAGAAGGTATCGACCTATAACCTTTACCACGCGATATCGGATGACACGTACTTCTTGGTTCTAGCTAACTGTGTTGTGGGGAATACGCCATGAATGTCGAACTTTTAGCTGGACCGAGAAGTGCATAATGGCCGAAAGTCTGCTTTGGCCGTTAGAGGATAAAGACCAGTCCCAAGTCCCAGATTTTGCTATGCCCAAAACGCCGCTCAAGTGCTAAGCTAAATCATATGGCTCACCCAAGGTAACGCCACAGCCCATGCTCGTGGTGGCTGTCCTCCACCGAAAGTGTCATTTCATCGTGCTCTCTACCAAGTCTCGATACATCTGCTTTACATCCGCCACGTCTGCTTTGAGCTCTTCGACCAATTCACTCTTCTCGCCTAGCAGCTCCAAAGTCGTCTGGTATCGCTCGTTTATGGCCCGCTGCTCCTCCTCTAGCGCCTTCACTCTCTCGTCATTGGCGCGCTTCAATTCAACCTCTCGCATCAGACTCACGACCTCTTGCCTCGCCTCATCGCGTTGAGCAGTCAGACGGGCAAGTTCGTCTTTAGAAGCTGCTTTCTCGGTCTCAAGACGGCGAACAGTAGCCGACATGCGTTCCACGAGCTGCACAGAAGGCCCGGCGCCGACAGTGGAGGTAGATATGAGGTCGTTTACGCCGCGATGAGTGGGTGGTGGCGACGTTGGTGTTGGTATGCCGTTGCCGAAGAACTCATCATGTTCGACAGAGGTTATAGACGGAGTCTTTAGGATAGTACCATTAGCAGGAGCCCGAAAGGATGCTGTCGAGCTTTGGCGCTGTGGGACGTTAGAATCTGCAGAAAATGATGGAAGTGCTGAAGGCCTTCTGCTTTGAGTGGGACTCATCAAATGGCCAAGATCTAAAGCAGAGGATTTCCGGAGAGAAGTAACAGGTGAAGCTGTTCTCTCGGTATGTAGCACGGGTGTCCATCTAGCCTTTTCCTCAGCCAAGCGACTAGAAATCTCCTTTTCCATTGATTCTCGCTGTTCAGCCAGTGCCTTTCTGGACTCCGATAGCTGATCCTCGGTTTCGCGCACTTTACGCGTCATTTGCTGCAGTTCAGTGTGCTGTTCCGTGCAAATTCTCTCGAGCTCCTGAACTCTGTCTCTCTCCTTTTCGAGCTCTTGTTCCATCCTCTTTGCGTTAAGCGCGGCATCTCGAGCTTTCCGGCGCAGGTCCGTCTCTCTTTTTACTGCTTCGTCCCTTTCGCTTTCGATGCTTGTAATACGTGACAGCAGTGAGCCCTCAATGCCTTGCCAATTCTCGCTTGCCACAGAATACTGGGTTTGCAACGTTTCAATCTGACGAAGTAGTTTAGCTTGAGCATCGCCCTGTGTTGTCGATGAATTTTCCTCGGCGCGTGACCTGAGTGACTCCAGCTTTGCCTCCAGCGCTGCTTGTTCACCGAGCATCTCGGTTTCCATAGAGTTAAATCGCTCCTTCTCTCGTGCTACGGAAGCGGTTAGATCACTAATTTCCTGTCTTAGCTTCTCTTCGGCGAGCTCGCGTTCAAGTCGATAGCTGGTCATGTCATCTCGGAGCTCCTGATTCTGCTTCCTTAAGCGTTCTGAATCATCTGTTTGCACCTGTCGCTCTGCAGCTTCCGCTCGCGCGGTTATGCGAGCAAGGTCGGCTTTCATTTCGGCGATAGTGTTACTCAGCGCATTCCTCTCCCTCTTGATCGCCTCAAGCTCCCGATCTTCTACTGACAAGGACTGCAACTTTCTCTCCGCACGTATAGCTCGTTGTTCCATGGTAGCTAGACCTCTCTCAGCAGCGTCTGTGCGACCTTTCAGAACGGACTGTTCTCTTGCTGCGGATGCCGCTTGCGACCTGAGTGTTTTGATGATGGCAAGATGCTTCATTTCATTCTTTGACAATGTCTGGCCCTCCTCCATGAGCAATGCTATTTTCTTGTCTTTTTCTGCCATCTTTTGTTCTGTACTACCTGCAGGTGCTCCTGCCGCAGCTTGTTGGGCAGACTCAACAGCCTCTTGGCTCAGATATTGTAACTTCGATTGCAGTGCATCTATCTTCTCGATATAAGGGAGTAATTCCTCTTGTAGCCTCTTTTCCAGCGCTTCATGCTCGATTTTGAATCGCAAGACGTTCAGATCAACATCGCTGCCTTTACTACCCGATGACTGTGTATGATTCGGCTGATCATTCGTTACCTCTGGTGTATTAGCGCTGATGCTATCTGGCGAAAATAGGATTGGGTTTTCAAAAGAGGTACGCCCTGACGCAGTCGCAGGAGTTGATAGTCCGGATGTAGGTTGTGATAGCGAACTAGCAGAGGCATCGTGGAGGCGTAAGAGGCTTCCATCAGCAAAATTATCGCCATCTTTTGGAAGTCCAGAGTCGGTAGGAGTGTCACGCCCTATTGTGGATGTATCGTGTCCTTTGGACGGTTGTTCCACCTGTTCGGGGTCATTTGTCCTTTCTGGAAGCTCGACATCTAGATTAATGGGAGGTGTAGCTGCTCCGGAGCTTGTGCTGACAGCCGAACTTGAAACGTCCTTTCTCCCCTCACTGTTTCTTTTCGCTATGGCTCGATTTAGGCGCTCCTGTAGGCGATCATTCGCCCTGGCGCCGGAATTGCTTCGTGATAGATCCTGGGAACCTGAAAGAGAAGATGTTAGCTGCAGCTCATACATTCAAAGTTCAGTCTTACGTCTAGTCGGAGCCGTATTATCTTTGGCCGCTGCCAGTGATGTCGAGCCCTTGGTAGGCTTATCCTCCTCATCGGCCAGGATGTTGTCTAGTTTGGACTCTACAGAAGCGACGGCTTGCTGCAGAAAGCCACCCCATCCCGAGGTCTGTTTTGCTGGCTTTCGAGGCGATGCCATTGCAATCAGGAATATCGAACGACAATCTGGTCGGGTCTCTCTATAACCCGCATCGTGTAAGAGGAAATCAATTGATGAGAGGCGTGGAACCGCTTTGTAAGACGTTCCAGGTTGGTAGGTCAAGAATGAACGAAGAGAAACTTGAAGGGCAGGGGGGCAAGCAGTGAGGACATTACATTCCCTTGCTTTGCATCCCAAGCCACGTAATTTGTTTTCTCCAGCTGGCTGAATTCCGGAGCGGAACGCCGCTCTTCGGTCGCTCGACTTTCCTATTTACGACGTTGGCTCGTGCTGAAGCTCCATCATCCATACCTTGATAGCGCTATCAAGACTGAACGGCATCTGAGCAGTGATTTGATATTCATTGCATTACAATGAAATTCCTTTGATACCTGTTTCCCGACTCTAAAGGCTTGTCTGATCTCGCAAGATGTCTTTGGATCCTCCAAGCTATCTCAATTCCCTCCAGAACAATATCCGAGCTAGGCCTGTAAGTCTCTCTTTCCAATCAAGTTTCTGGCACAGCTAGTGACTGACTTGGACCAGATACCTTGGTCTGTTTAAATCACGTCCACCACTTTCTGATTTTGTTCTGACCATTCAGCAGGGATGGGGCTGTACGGGCTGGCAACCTCACGGACGAACAGCTGAGAAAGATTAAGTCTGTCGACAAAGTCAGAAAGGAACAACGACGGCAGACAGTTGAAAGCGACCCTGCGAGCTTCAGTACACTTCTTATAGGCGCAAATGGCGGAAGCGTTCTTGAAAAGGCCGCCAAGCGCACTGATATTGTGCAGTACATCCTAGTACTGGCGAACGATCTTCTAAGTGGTATAGGCGACACAGTGCCTCATCTAGTTCCAACCAACATGCACGACTGACTTTTCCCAGATGCCCCTTCACTTTCAGGCGCATTGATTGCGCAACCCGAGTCCTATACGCCTTTCCTTGCCCTTCTCGATCATTCTCCAAATCCGGAGGATCCAATTCCATTATTGGCCTCCACATTTCTGACCAGTCTCGTCGGAATCTCGCTGACCGCATCCTCGAAACCATCACCACGAGATGACCAGGCACTACCCAAGCTTTTCACATACCTATCGAAGCTAGCAAAGAACCAGGACAGCGGCTTACAAGATATTGGTGTGCAACAGTACTCGATCTTGCTTCGAACGAAGCGAGCCAAAGAATTGTTCTGGAAGCAAAGTCAGGAAACTGTGGATCCGTTGATGGACATACTGCGGACCGCAGCCGGTACCGGCAAAGACCCCGATTCAACTTTATGGGGCGGCGCCACGAGTACCAGAAGCTCAGATACGAAATTTGGTGGCGGCGTAGACCTGCAATTGCTCTACCATGTACTCTTGGTCATCTGGCAGCTCAGCTTTGAAGGGAAAATGGTCGGCGAAGGCCTGGAAAGGTAAGCAACATCTCGTCATCCAGTTGCACAACTAATACTGCCACAGGAATCATGAGATCATTCCTCTGTATACGCAACTTCTCCGAATGTCTCCGAAAGAGAAAACCACTCGACTCCTGGTTGCCACCCTTAACAACCTGATCTCTGCTAACAAGGATTTGCTCATACCCATTGCAACGACAGCAAAGTTGCCCGCGTTAATCGGCAATTTGGGAGGGCGCCATTTGACAGACCCTGACCTACAGGATGATCTCAAGAGCGTGGATGATATGCTTACTGAGTACACCAAGGATCAAACAACCTTTGATGAATATGCTTCGGAAGTCAAGTCGGGGCGCCTACTCTGGTCGCCTCCCCATCGTAATCCAACATTCTGGAGGGAGAATGCAAGGAGGATACTGGAGGATAATAAGGGCGAACTGCCAAAGAAACTTGCCGAAATCATGGGCAAAAGCTGGGATGGTGATAAAAAGGTGCTGGCCATTGCATGCAACGATGTTGGAAATCTGGTAAAAGCAGTTCCTGAAAAGAGATCGCAGCTAGAGAAGCTAGGTTTGAAGGCGCGAACAATGGAGCTGATGAGCGAAAGTGACGAGTCTGTACGGTGGGAGAGCTTGAGGGCCGTTGGAGAATGGCTGAGGTATAACTCGGCGAAGTAATCAGGCGCCCGGCCCCTGGAATATGCTAGGTGTATAGCCTCTTTTTTTTTCCTTTTACCGCGACTGGGATGTCCATCGATGTAACAGAAACAGAAGGCGCAGAAATTGTGTCCCTCACCCTCCTTCGTCTGACATCTAATTGTACGCAGCAAGCGACAGTTCCAGAACCTCAACTTCATGTGCATACTCCGTACTCCGTACTCTGTACAGGGTTCGAATTACCGTTGTGGGCTGAGTGGAAACGAAAGTGCCAATTAAAACTGTAGGGCCGCTAGAGCCGGAAGCCAGTGTGGTGGCGCTTGTACCTGTCGATCACGGAATTTAGGAGGTCGGCTTGGGCCACGGTGCCAATGAGGGCGCGTAGAAGCGCCGAAGCGGAGACTGCAGTCAAAGCTTAGCAATAGTTCACCTTCCTCGGCGCCCGACTCTCACGCCTCCCTGGCGCTCAACCCAACACCCTCTACCCCGATCACTTTCGTCCCACTTTTTCTCTCCTTTAAACATCCAAACATTTCCCAGGGTAATTTCGCTAACATCCGAGCTTCGAGCCGACTCAAAGCTACATCCCTCATTCTATACCGTCTTCTGCTTAGCATTGGCGCCTCTCCCGCGTTTTGACAATCTCGCCCACCTCCAATGGGCTAGACTCTACCCAATTCTTATCTTGCGCCGACCACCAGACCTCCCAAATTCGAGCTATCGTGCGCGTGGCTGCACTGACTGGCCCTCGTGCAGTGCGTCCTGCGAAATGTCTTGTCAACTACGAGTCTAGTCAATCTGATAGACATTTCTGGGGGCGATGAATTCCTCGGCATTTCCGCCCAGAGGTTCCTCTCTCTCTCCTCCACGACCACCGCGATCTCAGAATCCCACTCCGCCAGCCACCTTAAACACGATCTCCTTCCTGGCGTACCCGCAGACTTCCTCTCCCATCCGCAGAAAGCCGTTACCGCCCACTGCTTCAACGTCTCTGCTTTCAGAATCACCAATTGACGCTGGTGTCTTGCAAACTGCATCTAGAAACAGGCCTGAAACCCATCTTGCTAGGAAAGATGACCAAAGTCCAAGCTCGGTAACGAGAGACCTTGACAGGTGTGTTCCGCCCCCTTCCTGCTAGTCCAAACCAGCGTTCCCACACAAACAGCGCTATAGAAGCAAGTTACTCACCCCATTTTTCTTAGATTTCCTCGAGGCCACACTCAATCGTTCAAGAAAGATCGATCGACTCCTCTAAAAGCACCAGATCAATTGGACAGTCAGTTGCCACCTTTAGGTATCGCAGGGCAAGAACAAAAACGAGTAGCTCACTCTCGATTTACGAGCGAGCCACATGTTTCTAGGCAGGCATCTTATGAGGAGGGCGTGTTTTTGAGGCGTTCGCGATCGAACACAATGGCTGTGATGTCTTCAAGACCTCCACCTCTGCGGATGGACTCCTTTCCGCGGTCTTCGCCCCAGAATACCAGCGAACCCAAGAAACCACAGACACCAGGAAGCAAGATAGGCTCATTCTTTGGCTGGAAGCAAAGCGCCTCTCCCGGAACCGAGTCCTTGGTGACAGAGGTGTCGGACAATGGCAGGTCTCCCTTCCCGTCGCCTCTAGTCACCTCACCCCAGACCTCCACATACTCGTCGCGATCTAATCCTCCTTCAATCGATGAGGGCAAATCAAATGGTGTCATCGCTCAAGGGGGAAACTTTGGTGGACCTCTTCAACACCAGAAATCCGATTCGGAACTGTCGGCGAAAGTTGGTCTGCTCGAAGGTGAGCTCAGAGAGATCAGCTCAGAGCTGGCAAGCTCTATTCGGCGCGAAATGGAATTGGAAGATCTCGTGGAGAAGTTGCAACTGGAAGTCTCACAGGGTTCGGATGCGTCCAATCGAACCAGCGACTATTTCTCTGATTCTGGAATTGGTTCACTCCGCGCGGTCGGCGATGGAGGGAACAAGAACGATGATATCGAGAAAATCAAGCGCAATTCAGAACAACAAAGAGCACAGCTGAAGATTGACCTCTCGCTGAAGTGGCAAAATGAACGGTCAAGACGAAAGGAGCTGGAATCCCACGTCCAACTACTGGAAGAACAAGTGTCAAGATTCAGACAGGGCCAGACCGAAGCTTCGAATATTTCAGCCAAAGCCAAGGAGCTTGAGACTGCTCTAGAAGACGTAAGACGGCGATTGACGGAAGAGCGACAACTCAAGGAGAACTTCGAAGACCTGCTAACAGCGCTGAAAGTTGATCTTGAACAGTATCGAAACGAGAGAGATGCCCTCCGTAACGAAGTAGTCCCAAAGCTCAAAGCACAGCTGCGAGGCCTCGAAACCAATGCTTCGACGTCACAGCAGGGCAATTATGACTTCGCTCGTATGCAAAAGGAGATCCAGGCGCTCAAACAGGAGAATGCGAGCCTCATGTCCGCTCGCAAGCTCCAGCAAGATGTTCCACGGTTCAACGCGATTGCAGAAGAAGGCGAGTTGGAACCCCGACGGCGAACTTCACTTACACAACGCAATGGCACCAGTCTGAGCCGGTCTAACTCTCTTGCTCAAGTCAACCCCAGGAGCCCTCCTCTCGTCGGTGGTGTTACTCGGTCAGGTTCACTTTCCAGGTCGAATTCCACCAGTGCTCGAAACACTTCAGACTTACGAGAATCATTAGTAGACAAAGTGAAAGATGTGGAATTTCAGCGCGACACATTCCACTCTGCCCTCAAGTCACTGTTATTACGATATGAGCACCAGCAGCGAGAACACGAAAAACGCGTGCGATTGCTTGAAGCTGAACGGAACAAGGCTCTCCAAGCTAACGCGACGCGGAAGTCTGGATATGAGAATGAGGTCCGGGGTTTAAGAGGAGATATCAACTACTTGCGACAGAGGGCGGATGAGGCATTACATCAAAAGTTCCAAACTGAGAAAGGTCTTGGAGGTCTGAAAATGGACCTGGACCGGAACAGGCAGGAAACCAGCAGTTTAAGGAGCCTATTGCAGAAACGGGACGGCACAATACCTGAGCAAATGTCATCTTCGCTTCAGCAAGCGTACAATCAGCTACAACAAGATCGGAAGCAGGCTGAATCTTGGCAACCTAAGGATATGGCTCGTTCACTCGAAGAGGAGCGCAAGCTCGCAGACCAATTAGCACAATCGGCGAAACGAGCGGAGTCGCTCTCTTCACAGGTACGTCAGCAGTTAGAGACCAATGCCGCTTTGCGCGACCGTCTTGCAGCGGCGGTGACACGAGGTGAGCGCGATCAGCTAGCCTCCACCGATCAGATCAATGAGCTCCAGAGCAGGCTGCGGAAACTGGAAGATACCGTAACGCTGGCTCAAGCACAGTCTGAGACGGCGGTCATGAAGCACGAGGAGGAGATCAGGGTCTTGACAGCAAGCCACAATGCGCAACTGTTGCGAGTGAAGGCTGGGCTAAGAACATCTACGCCCCTCTCGCCAACAAAGCTGCCAAGATCCCCATTGACCCCTATGTTTGCGAACGGTGGTAGAAGTCCAAGGTTGGACAAGACATCGTCAGGTCCTGCTATTGCCTTGTCGCAGGCGCTGAAGACCGAATATCTGGAAAGGAAAGTTGGTGAGCTGGAGGGTGCGCTCAGTGAAGCCGACAAGGAAATGCAGGAGGTTGTGCAGAGGATGAATACGGCGCAGATCGAGGTAGCGGATCTGCAGACTGAAAGGTACGTGTGATAAAAAGAGGATAGAGCAGAGAACGAAAGCTAAACAGATAATAGGGACGAAGCTCTTAGACAGACCAAGAGACTCCAAGCTGCTATCGTGGCAGAAAGAGAAAAGGTTCAGTCATTCATGAGCACCGGTGCTCAGATCTGATCTTTATCTGAATCTCCAGTATTCTTCGACATATTACTAAGCACTGTTTCGCATACCGAAGGCTGGCCATGCTCTGAATCGTTCCCTTATTTTGAGCGTTATGATCAATTAGCGGCATTGGGAAAAATGGAGGGCTTTGAAGTTCGATTTCGAACCGGGCATGCATAGCAATGGTGTTGGTGGCCTATCTTTATCATGCATGGGAACGCAAATCATTGGTATCGAGAAAACTGCGTATAGTCAAGACTAATTACGTGGGAACTTGAGTGAAAAGGTCAAGTTAGTCATGACCTGGTAAGAGAAAAGATGAGACATTAATACGTGTTGCGGATAGTACGTATAGACAATAGATAGAAGCCTGGCTGAAAGGCGAAAGCAGCTCGTTACAGCCTAGAAATCCATCTGAGAGTCACAAATTTCGATGACACAAGTTTTCTGACATGACTATACCACCGGTGGAGTTCGGTAGAGCCAAAGTCCTTCAGGTATACATCGTCACCGTTCGTTACCAGGGCGTCTTGTCGGATAATTCGCTATCGAAGCTCTTGGGGAATGGCAGCTGAAATTCCACTGCACGAGCTATGCGACAGCTCGCCGACGGAGTCCGTGGAGGGTGCAACTAGGATTGCAGTACGGCCAGAGTGATCACGAGGCATACATCGAGTATTAGGGGTAGCCAGGCATGGAGTGGCTACTGTGTACGCCAGAGGTTGAGAGGTTGGGACGGATACAGAAGGTGCTTTGAGATAGGACGAGGTAGGGGAGCAAAACCTGGACCTGTAAAGTTTCTAGACATGTCTGGCGGTAGAGCCAAGCCAAATGCTCCGCTTTGCTTCCATAGCTGATCTCCAGAAAGCTATGGCATAAGACGGGGAGCGCTTCGGTAGATTTGTCTTCTCGGAGCTTCGTTTTCGTCCTTCGCCTGCTTGCTACGAGGCACGCATGAAGAGGCTGCCTTGGTTTGGTGCGGGCGTACGTAGCTCAGCAGCTTGTACGAAGGAGATTGGTAATTCAGTCTACGCCATTCTTCCTCACTGTTAAAATCGCTTGCTTCAACACCTGCCCATCCATCTGCTTGACCTCTCGGGCATCGACTTTCACCAATCTCTCCCTAATCTTCTTCAGCACCTCTTCTCCTTCTTCCGGTGTTGCTTTCCTTTGCTTCCTTTTGGCTGCTAGTATGATTTCCACCGTCTTTCCCTTTTCAAGAAAGTTTTCCAATTGCCCCAGCTTGATATCTAGATCATGTGGTCCGATAGCCCAATTGAGTTCCATCTGTTTCGGTGCCCGGTCCTTTATCGACTTCTGCTGTTTCTGTACCGCCTTTTTCTTCTCCAGTTTCCGCCTTACGAGATCTGCCCGCTTGAAGATTCTCACAACTGCCGTTGGGCGGTGTTCATCGGGCGGCGAGACTTGGACAAGATGCTCCTCATCGCGGTTGATATTGTGAAGGATTGACACGAGGCGCTGCACAGGTCCGAGTTTGCCGTCTTCTTGGACCATCTGTACTCCTAGTGGAGCATCGATGTCTTCGTCTTTGATGATGTCGGACAGTACGTCTTGTTTTTGTACGGCAACTCGGAGTCTAGTGCCATTGACACCAGCAACTGAATTCCGATTGACATAGAAGCTTTGGGCTGGTCGTCTTGCACTAACATTCAGTTTCGCCCGACATTCTTGAAGCACGGGTCTGCAGACAATGGGCCGTTGCGGAACAGGGCAGAGCGCTCGGAGGAGGCATTGGGTAGGACTGAGTAGGCTGTTGGAGTGCCGCATGGTGTATAGAGTCAAGAACTTGATAGCTGGCGTGATACAACTACTTCTAATCTGAAGAAGTCGTCCAATGGCCTGAAGCTCAAGCTCGAATTAGGCCGGTGTCGTCCCGAACTCTAAATTTTTGGGTCAGGGCGAAGTGCAGGGGGATTCGATATGGGGCAAAAAGAAAGGGTCCGGATGAGAAACTCCATGAGATTTCAAGACCACCACAAAGTCTTCACCCACCAAGTCCCCAACGCCATCCTCGACTTGCTTTGCGTTTGGATTTCGTACGCGCTAGATTGCGCCGTTTTTGCCTTGCATGTCATCGAGCGTGAGTTCACGCCAGAAAAACGGCTTCTGGTCGTACGTCCCATTCGGCGGCTCTCCGCGCAGACGATCAGTGTCATTGCCCTATCGCGCAACGAACTCTCACACCGACACATCCACAGCCTCTTGGGACCCATTCGAAAAGGCAGATCGCCACTCCACATCTGGCACAAGCCAGAGTTCTCCCACAATCCTGCAGAGCCTACAGAACGCCTGGATGACGCAGAGTCAGCGGGCAAGATGGTTTAAGACCGGGGGAATCGTTACTTTAGTACTGTTTGTTTTATGCTATTTGACGGGCGAGAGCAGCATACCGACCATTTTCCGCTCTGGTCCGAATATATACACCTCCGCCAACTCTCCTACCTCAAAATGTACGAAGCCGTACAACCCTTCAAAACCTCTTGTTCAGTATACCCTCATGATCGATGCTGGCAGCACCGGCTCGAGAATACATGTCTACAAATTCAACAACTGTGGGCCAACGCCAGAATTAGAGAATGAAGTGTTTAAAATGACGGAGAAGAGACCAGCAGGCTCTGGCTTGAGCTCCTACAAGACTGACGCCGAGGGCGCCGCCAAAAGCCTGGACGTGCTTATGGATGTTGCCATGCAGACGGTGCCGGACGAGTACAAGTCATGTTCGCCAGTTGCAGTGAAAGCTACGGCTGGACTGAGGTTGTTGGGAGAGGAGATGAGCGCAAAGATCTTAGAGGCCGTGCGAACGCGATTAGAGACGGTCTATCCGTTTCCCGTCGTATCACGAGAGAAGAATGGAGTGGAAATTATGAAGGGTGAAGATGAGGGGGTATATGCGTGGATTACAACCAATTATCTACTCGGCAAAATTGGTGGTCCCGACAAGACCCCCACAGCCGCCATCTTCGATCTCGGCGGAGGCTCGACCCAGATTGTCTTCCAACCAACCTTTAAGGAAGCCCGGGATGGAGGGCTGCCAGAGAAGCTAGCAGACGGCGACCACAAGTATGAGCTGAAATTCGGCGGACGAGAGTTTACCTTGTACCAGCATTCGCATTTGGGCTATGGACTGATGTCAGCGCGAGGTGCTGTGCATCGGCTGGTGGTGGAGAACATGCACAAAGCCACACCATCATCAACAGAATGGCTTGAAAAGCCGATATTGAACCCCTGTCTGGCTCCCAACATGACTCGCACGGTCGATGTCACTCTCTCCGAAGGCCATGCCCTTGGCCCCAAAGTTACTGTGCAGATGGAAGGCCCACCCGACGCTCTGCCAGCTCAATGCCGCGCCCTCGCCGAAGGAATCCTACACAAGGACGCCAAATGTGACCTTGCGCCTTGCTCTTTCAACGGTATCCATCAACCTTCACTAGAGAAGACATTCGGCCACGAAGACGTGTACATCTTCTCGTACTTTTATGACCGCACACAGCCTCTCGGAATGCCAGAATCGTTCACGCTACGTGAATTGCACGACTTGACAGCGCAGGTTTGCGGAGGCGAAGAAAGCTGGGGAGTATTTGCGGGCATCGAGGGGACGCTAGAGGATTTGAAGGATCGACCAGAATGGTGTTTGGACCTCAACTTTATGAGCGCCTTGCTACATACTGGATACGAGATGCCCATTGACCGTGAAGTCAAAATAGCAAAGCAGATCAAGGGTAATGAGGTGGGATGGTGTCTGGGCGCATCACTACCGCTTTTAGAGAAGGATTCGGGTTGGCAGTGTCGGGTTAAAGAGGTGTCGTAATAGGGAAAAACTTGGTTGCGGCGAGAACCAGGATTCCTACATTTCTGCAAACGGGGCGTTAGGCATATTGGACTGCATGTATAAAAATGGAGATGAGTACGTTGGTATGGGGCACATTGACAGACGTGACACAGAGCTTGATGCTCGTGAAAATTAGAAGTTATTTAGACGCTCGCTCACGTCTCATCGATATCCTGAATCACTGGTCGCCCGTTGCTACCCCTTGCCTCCTTCCTGCCCATTAACTTAAGCATAGCATCCTTCTCAGGATCGCTCGTTTCGGAATCGTCGTCATCGCTGTCGCTGCTGCTGCTGCTACTGCTGCTGCTGATTTCGTGGGTCTGGATCTCCCCATTCACCGGCCTCGGTCTCCTCTTCTCCTTTAGAACGCCAAGACCTAGGTCCATTTCAATATACTGATCCTGATCCTCTGTAACAGCATCAATACGCTGGTCGTCGCCTGCAGTCACGAGTTCCTCATTTGCCTTCCGGAGCTGAGGTAGGAATGAAGCGATCCGTAATCTCAAATCTGACGAGCCCGTCACTGTAGTGGAGCCGGACATTGATGGCTTGGATTGAGCTGGGAGAGAAATCATATCGGATTCATAGCTAAGCGAACCCTGATCAGAATCGGTGTTGTCGCTGCTCGAGTTATTTTCCGAGTCTTCGCTTTCATCCTCAGACTCAGACTGTGTGGAGCTGGTATCGGAGTCCGAGCTTGTTTCTGTATCGGAGCTGAGTTCTGCATCCGACAAGTCATGTTCTAGACCCAGGCTGTCGGATCGGTCGATGGTACTGCTTTGGCCTCGCCTAGCTCGTGATCTACAGCTAGTGGTAAAGGCGTGGTTCTCGGTTGTCTTGCTTGGAGCGTCATTCGACCGCTTTCTTTTGTTCCCAACATCTGGAGGTGGATCCAGCTTACGCTTTCGCTGGCCCGTACCAGCCAGTGCAGTAGACATTGTGCTTTAGAGGTGATTTGGAGGATTTATACCTCAAGTGGTATGGACAAGTGGATCGGGTTTCAAGTGAGTTTCAGATGGACAATGCTTCGAATCTCATTCCACGAAGAAAACGGGTTGGCGTGGGCCGTGCCTTGTTGCGCAGCAAGCTCGTGATGGGTGGCTCGCACTAATGCAAGCCTCAAAGTCTTGTGTGGCTGTCTCGCACTAGTGTTTCGACCCTCGGCGGCTAGAACACGAGGCTAAGAGAAGGACACATCGAAAACGACAATGACCATCAGTTTGGAGCAGATCGTCACGTCGTCCCTTTGCTCCACATATGGTCGAGGTGGACGTATGTCGTTGATCTGGTTCTCAACAGAGTAACCTCAAAAGCACATTTCTTGCCGGTCGAGAGTTCGGGCGAGCAAGGTTGAGCTCCTAATTCCTCCTTCCCTACAGAGAGATTGCGTGGACATTCTGTCGGCGAGTAAGTTCGAGACAGGCATCTTTGGTTAATACTTTATGTGAGTAGAATCTCTTTGTATATCCCTAGATGTTCATCCGATTGTGTTGTCCCGAGATAATCTCATTGTCACGAGCTCTATGGAACACCGTCGAGTTTTTGGAGGATTCACTACCATAATCACCACGTCTTTCGGCTACAATGGTGAATCTCTCTTTTCTGCTTTCCGCAGTACAAGTTCAAGCTAAATTCGCGTTCTCGTACCTGACCATCCATCTACAAACCATTGAGCCACTGCAAGATGCCCATCGTGTTCTCAAAATCGGGGGCTTCGGCCTTCGAAAACCATGTTCCGTGGATCGACAAATTTATCTACCTCACAGAGACTGGCCAGCTAACTCCTGATGTGAAGTCCCTCGGCTTCAAGGCGTATATTTCTAGCAACGACCCTCTACTCGACCTGACGCCGCTTCAGTATCTTAAACTCTACCGAGCCAACAACATTTACTTCACCACTGTTGTCAAAAAGACAAACGACGACCTCATACGCAAGGAACTAGGGCTCAACAAGTCCAGCCCATCGCCCACCATGAATACGACACAAGAGCCAACGCCATCCGTATCTTTCACCAGTCCCGAAAATACCACGACAACACGACCCCCGATGCCGACACGCAAATCGTCTACCGTCCACAAGGAGTTGATGAGAAGGCTTCGGCCATTGCCCTTCCAATACGTGTGGGCAGTCTGGCATGAGAATCCTTCCAAAGCTCCAGTACAAGCAGAGCTAACTCCGACTTCATCGCCTGATGAACCCTCCCCGTCAATGTCACTGTCAACGTCCACATTCTCAACCCGCCTGACCCTCCTTGCAGACTCCGTTCCAGATATCGGCGTCTTCTACAAAATCTACAACAACTTCCCCTGGGAATCCCTCAAACTCAAAGACAGCGTCCACATCTTCCGAGCCGGCGTCAAACCGCTCTGGGAAGATCCTGAGAACCTCGATGGCGGCGCCTTTACGGTTAAAATCCGCCGCGACGAGGGCCGTGCTATCAAGGCCTGGGAGGAGGTGTGTCTGCTGGGCTGTGGAGGGGAGTTGCAGGCTGCGTTAACAGAGGCAGGGATCACGAAGGATCACGTGCTGGGGATGAGCTATTCGCCACGGCTGTATTGGGGCCATATCACCATCTGGACGAAGAAGGGAGAAAGTTACAAGAGTGTGGAGGTGCTGGAGAAGATGATCTTGGAGAGGCTGAGTCCGGAATTGAGGCCGCGGAGTAAGACAGAATACTACTACAAGAAGCATAGTGAGCACGAAGGGTGGAACGAGGCCGTCCGGGGCGTTGGTGCCACTGACAGGAAGGTGGATGAGAAGGTATGAAGGCGTGTGTTGGGCAATATGAAAGCCGGCCGAGTCTAGGCGGCTTGATCCATTTTGCATGAATTGGGAAAGTGATTTCGCAAATGGACATTAGATATGGCGTTGGATAGCATTCGGACAAGAGGAGTGAACATAGTCAGAAATGGGGACTTCGGAAATCATGGTATTCGAGCGTCTTCAAGTCATGCCAAGGTCTCGAACCAGCCGATGATGAGCAACACCTGTGGCCTGTATATATATATACGGCTCTAAATACTCTCCGATTGCAAGCAAATTTTTCCAGTGAGCTGTGTTGCTTCCAGTCGATAAGAATTGAAATTTCTCACGACTCCATCCACAATCATAGCCGAAGTAGCTTGACATGGCGTCATCAATATCCGGTTTTGCATTCGCAGAAATACACATAGGTGAATGTTCTTCACGCACCAACCTCGTTGGCAGCGTCATGAGAATCCGGAATCAAATCTTCAGAGGGGGGTTGGCTGATTTCAGGTCGACTAGTCTCTGCTTACCGTATCACCTCCCACAATTATGCCCGTCTCGATTATGCCATCTGCAATTTGGATCCTTTGCTTTGGCACAGTAACGGTGCTCCGCACGCATGATGCCAACAGCCTGACATGGCCGATTATCGTCAGAGGGCAACAGATGCCAAGACTTGAAGCTTGGCAGTCAAAGCTACCTGTCCCTAAAAAGGCTTAGACCTCCGCTAGCGCGATTCTGCTGACATTCAAATTCGCTCGGAGTCATGGACATTTTCCTCACCCACATTCGTTCGTACCTTATGGTCATGATCCCACAACATGCATTACCTTAGCAGTGAGGAACTTTTCCGAGCTTTGGTTGCTTGTTGTTGGGTTTTGCTTGAGTGCACTCAAACGAATTTTTGAACACTTCACCAAGTCACACTTTTTCTGTGTGCACAATTTTTGAACAAATCCCAGGCAACAGATGATTCACAAAAGGGCAAATTTTTTTCCCCCAACGTCCTGAATCATGGTGCAAGGCCACCTGGGTCGCCTTCGGGTGTCGGTCGGCCTCCTGCGCCCCTGTCGAGGAAGCACAGATTACACCTTCTGCTTTTTGCAGTCGAGTGGTGGTTCGATAGTACGTATGCATCGTCAAATGTATTTCGTCAGAGCCGGTCTGCCTAGGACGCACGGTGTCAAAGGATGGTTTTGTGAGCTGAACCAGTCCGCGGCTTGAAATATAGCGGGACTCCTTGCAATGACAGATCTAATCTATGGGTCTTGGACTGTTACTCCTATTTTTGAGAAACTTATCACACTTTTTTCATTGTTGTGCGAGCCTTGAGCTAGCCTTCAGAGAAGAATTTTGGTAATTGCGCCTTAAGGTGGGGCAGAGGTCTTCTGCGCACACATATAGCAGAGAAAATGAGGTGATCTTTCCCTACATGTCTCTAGGCTTCTACTTGTTCCTCATTGTTGTGTTTGCCCGGTTGTACGACCAGCATTTGGACATACCTTTATCATTTCCACCATAGTCTTGGTGTTGTAAGGACATTTACCTTCACAACGCACAACTATCACCCACCTCGTAATGACTTCCTCTGGCTTGATCCTGACTAAAAGCATTCAGACAGTCCACCATACTCCTCAATGCCAGGTAGCCGACACCCGCTGCGCTCGAGCACCAACAGCACTCGAGACCCTTCAATGTTCCCACCTCCCATCCGTGATTCACAAATCAGATCACGGCTCCGCCTCCCGCATTTATCACCTATTGCATACTTCATCTCCCTAGGCTGTACGCAGGCGTCCACCTCTTAACACGAGTTCTCATATTTGGCTGCACCAGGCGAGCTTCGACTTGCAGCCGTCGAACTTTAGATGAGCTTGTCCGAAGACATCCCGTATCACCAAAACATCCAACAGCCGATAAGGGGTCAGGCCTGATCAGTCGACACGAAAAGTCACTTATCAATGATGGCTGGAGTTCTCTTTATTGAAGTTCACCAGCTGTCAAAATTGCCGAAACCGCTGGAACTCTTCGCCTTCTTCTTGACAGGTTCTTCAATCCCAACATCCTCCTCAATCACCTCATCAGCACCACCGCTACGCTGATCCGCCATTGCGGCCTTCAGATACTTCCCTACCCCACCTCCACCATCATCCTGCACAGTCCCATCCTGTCGTATTCGCTTCCCAGTCCAGGTCGTCCTTTCGTCTCCATCCGTCTCCTTCTTCCTCTCTTCTTTTTCCTTCTCTCCATCCTCCGCCTCTCTTCTCTTCTTCCAAAACTCCTCAAACGGATCCACAAATACAACGGCTTCGAGGATCTGTACGTCTTCTTTCGGCCTCTTGCTCTCGTCGACTGGCACGTCCTCCAGCTTCTGCAGAACATCCAGCCCGCCGACCACCTTTCCAAAAATCGTATGTTTGCGATCTAAATGCGCCGCCGGCCGATACGTGATGAAGAATTGACTGGTGTTCGTGTTCTTTCCCTTGTTCGCCATACTCATGACACCCCTTGCGTCATGCTTCAGCGGACCATCAAATTCATCTTCGAAGTTCTTGCCCCAGATACTTGTCCCGCCTCTCCCCGTCCCTGTTGGATCTCCGCCTTGGATCATAAAACTTCGGATATTACGGTGGAAAATGATGCCATTGTAGTGACCTTTCTGAGCTAGACGTACGAAGTTCCAGACCGCCTTGGGCGCATGCTCAGGGAGGAGTTCGACGGTGAGGTCACCATGTGTAGTTGACAGACGGACGTAGCCTTTTTCTTTGACGCGGCGGGGCTTGAGGAGGTATTCCTCGTCGGAGAGGATGGCTAGTGCGGCCGACGTATGAGGGGTTAGGCCAGTGGAGGTTAAAGAGGCAGCAGCGAGGCCGGTGGTGTGGTGGGAGGCATTGTAGGGTGTTGCTTTTGGCTTAAAAGAGGCTGAAGTGGTGGGCTTTGCGCCGTTTGTGGGTTTTGTCAGAGCGGTGCTCGATTTAGGGGCTGAGGTGGTCTGGCTTGCTGAGCGCTCGGCTCTTGCTCGTGCCACGGCTTCTTTGGCTTTCAATATCTTCGCTGATGAGCCCATGGCCGCTGTGTTGATGCTGGCTGCCTCTTTCTCAATACTGTGGTCCTCGCCATCCTTGAGATATTGGAATGAGCTTAGATCCCTAGACTCCAGGTTTTGTGGATCTTGTAGAGTTATTATGTCCTTCCTCGAGAATTCTTCGTCGGAGACTAGGTCACGCCACATCTTGGCCTTGATGTTGAGTCGCTCGACCGTGTCATATGCAAACGTATTCGCCGAGTCGCCATGCCGTATTGCGACGATGTGAGTATTGTCTGTGAAGACCTTGAAAGTAACAGGATCAACGTATTCGTCCGCGTCATTTTTCGCGAACTGCAGCTTGATCAGATCTGAGTTCTTCAGAGGCTGGCCGTTCACCGGATTTGTGTCGTGTGTCATTAGCCATCGTATTATGTTCTCATGGTCGAATATGAGCCCATCCGCGGTACATACTGGCGTCTTGAAAGGTTGGAGGCTGAGGGCGCAGAAGGTGAACGGGAGGCGTTTAAAAGATGCGTGCGCGCCAGTGCTTTGCTTAACCCCTGAGCCAGCAGAGGCTGAGTACGCGTCAGACGAGGCCCACTCGGAGTGTGTAATGTACAACTTGTCCGTGCCTTTACCCATCACGACGAAATGACTGCAAGTAGTTGCAAAACCTTGAGATTTGAGAACTTCTGACTCCGCGTTGAAGAAACTCTCGCCAAGAGTGCTCCGAACCTGCGCATATTGCCGCTTTGGTCGCCGTAGCAGTGGTCGTCTTCTAATGACCTCAAACTTTTACCTGCGCCTTTCCTTCGGCCCTTGGTGGCTAGGCCCTTTGGCAAAGCAATTCATCAAGCTTCCGCTGTGAGATCTCGCCCTATTGCCTTTCGTATTGCTCTAGCAAAGTGCGACACCCTGGGAGAAATTAATGTGTTTCAATATCAGATAGACAAGAACCCATTCCCACCTAACTTTCTCTTTCTGTTAGCGGTGAGATAGATCCTCAAGACATGTCTACAATGGCTCCCAAGCACGCTGAACTATAGCCCTTTCGGATCTCTCAACGGGACCTGAGCGTCTGCGCCAAACATACTTATGCACAGGTGTTCTGTTGCGAGCTGTTACTTACCGTCTCTCCTTGTGTCAGACTTTTGTTTTGGATGGAAGAACTCGTGTGTCTATTCCATCTAGGCAGTAGATGATTCCTTTAGTACGCTACAAGCCTGGGTATCTAAGTCACCGCCTCCGGGTACCTCCAGGCGCACCTAGGCACCTTCAGGCACCTCCAGGTATACCTAGGTCCCAGTAGGGACTGCCAGACTCCTGTGAACGCTGGCAGTACCATATCCGGTGGTACAACCGGTATTGTGTAGCGCCAAGCGTCTTATCCTGCCTGACAGTTCACTTTGGCTAGAGTGGGTGAGTACATAGAATTAACCTGCCGTGCAAGTTCTGGCTGCAGTCTATACCTTCGAGTAAGTGTTAAGGAGCCAGTCTAGAGCGAATCATAGAGGTGTCATGTAACTAGGACAATAAATCTACAGAAGGAAAGAAAGAAAGGAGGACCGAATAGCCAGATAGAAAGGCGATCTGTTTGGCGCCAAGCTGTAGACACGAATTCCAGTCACACTCTCTACCACCACGGTAGTAAGCCACCCCCCAGAGCTTCTGTCTTCCAAATGGACCTCTGACAATGATGCCTCGTGTTGGAGCACACGGAGCCCAGGCTATAAAGCACCAGCCAACCCTAATACTGCCGCCAACAACTTTCCAGCCACACCAACATCTATCTTCATTGCGGCAGCTGTGAACGCCGTGGACGCCACACCACTTGTGCCCACTGGCGCGGAGGAGGAGGAGCTCGGCATCGCTGGCTCCGCAAACGAGACGTACGTCGAAGTAGCCGCTGAACCTGGTTCTGGAGTGCTGCTGGGGATGTAGGTAGTGCTAGGGGTGTAGGTAGTGCTAGGGATGTAGGTAGTGCTAGGGATGTAGGTAGCGCTGGGGATGTAAGTAGTGCTGGCGGCTGAAGGCGAAAACGTGACGCCCAAGCTTGCCGCGCAAGATCCGAGATCTTGGCCCTAAAGAGTATTAGGCGGTAATAGAAGAGTTAAAGAACAGTTAAAGTACATTGGTGCAGCAATCCCCCTGAGGATCGGCGCAATATTCGCCGGATGGGCAGTAGTAGCCGGAAGCTCCGCAGCACGTCTGTCAAGTCCACATTAACTGATGTTGGGATTGGCACGAGGCATAAAACGCTCACATCACCGGCAGCGGGGTTATAGCAGTTCGAGGGCGAGGTGCCGCATTGCACATAACCAGCGCCGCAAGCATCGGCGCAAGTGGCGCCTTGGCCGCAAATTTCCGTTTGCCGCTTGGACAGAGTGTTAACAGAGTGTTTATGGTGAAAGTAGAAGACACCTGAGTTGGCCAGGGCGACAGAAGAGAGGCTGAGGCCTAGAAATGGGAGGCTATGGAGCAGCTTCATGACAGCCGAATCTGCTTGGTGTGGGGAACGATCGAGCTAGGGTGGAGAAAGTTAAGTATATGGGAGAGGACAATAGAGAGTCAAGAGCAGATACGAGTACAAAGAATAGTTGAAGAAGATCGAGGCACAACGGGGACAACGGGATATTTGATCTACCTCTCTTACTGTGGAAAGTCCAAGGAAATGACCGTATTCGTATGTCTCAGCCATTGAAAGGGTTCGGTAGAAGATGCAATCGTTTTGGCGTGTTTTGAACACGACTAGGGTTGAGATCAGCCTTACCGTAGGCCGCATGCCAAGTCGACTTAGCTCCACAAATGCAGACGAACCCCTTTTGGTTTCCCTCATCAATTTGGGCCAACTGCCGGCTGTACTTTGTGGTACCTTCACTGGTGTATGCGCTTAGCTGGCGACACGGCTTTACAACCTGTAACGAGGACATAGATCCTCATAATTAGCAAGTAGGATTTCCTCTGTCCAGTTAGTGACCAACTGCGGCTCTGCCTGAGCGGCCCTCATTGCCGAGTTGGGGCACAAACCGCTAGGGCTGTTTGTCAGCAGAGCCGAAAGATGGCGGAGCTGGTGGACCCTGGGTCCGCCGTGGTACTCGTCCTCAAGGGTAATTTTCGTTAGTACGACGCCACCGACGGGAGGGTCGCCTGTACACTTCTCGCCTACGCATCTCACGTGTCTTTACCATTGCCCACAACACTACTTCATGGCTCTATCTACACTTGAGACGGTATGGGGATCGAATGAAGGACTATATTGAGAGGCATTATCCAGAGTCTCATTCCTCGCACGATAAGGTTAGGCGTGTGGCGAAAAGAGGCTTGGGAAGCTGTCGGAGCTGATGAGCTATTAGCCTTGGCGCGAGAGATGCCTGCAAGATGAGGCTGTGACTGACGCACAGGGAGGACACACAAAGTACCTATTGATAGAATCATGTCAATTCTATGAGATTCGCACGCGAGGAGCAAGCCGAGCGACCCTGTCGGGTGGCGTCGTGCTATCCAAAAATTACTCTTGAGGACGAGTGGATGAAGGCGGGTTGGCCGTGGCTTGGCAGGGGAGAGTTTGCCTTACCACGCTAAGTGGTACCGTAAAGTCTAATCTTTCTCCCCTGGATCTTTTGGTGTGGTGCGCGCTGGCGATATTCGTTAGTTCTGTGACACCTCGGGTGAAGATAGACAATCAAGCCTATTGCTACAGGGTATTAGCACATCGGAACGTACACCATCTTGGTTCCGAGCGCCACACCTTGTTTTAATACACCTTCCGTTTATGGTTCGACGACCATCTCGGAGGACTTCTGTGTCTAGGAGAGTGGAACCTTCAAAATCGATGATGAAGACGGAGATCTTTGTGCTCCACACCAAGGTTATGGACCTCGACTCTACGCATGGGCCTTTTCACTTCAAGTCGTGGACTCGATATTGTACTTGCTTTGCCTAAGGATTGTCGTGGGGTCCCGGTGTGACCTAGGCCTAATGCGGCATGCCTGCTTGGCATTCATGCTGGCCGGCGACGATGGGCAGCGGTCACGCTGAGCAAGAAAGGACACACAGGCAGAGAGCCACAGACATGTCTTTCATAGATTCTAATTCACGGGTCTTCCAGCCGTGCGGCCGAGTCCCATAGCCCGTTCCTCGTCTCCCTAGTGTACAGCATCCTCTGCCCGTCCACCTACCCATGAGCAGGCTCTCGATGCGCGCCTAGCAACCTCTCCCTCATTCCTCCCCTTGACAGGATTGACTCATCTAACCCCATGTACCACGAAAAGCTCCATGGCTGTGTCACGGAATTGGAGGAAAAGGACCATACCGCTGAAGCAAAGACGAATAAGCTCGTACAGGAAATGGATGTCCGGGAGTAGGTGCAGGGTATCGGCATTGACTCTGGATGAGGCCGATGCCGGCATATCAGTACTGATCAACCTTTCCTTTGGCCGCCAGTGCGATTCCACATCATCATGTGACGCTTGAGTCTCGAGAATGACTGTGTCTAGGCTTGACGCATTATATGGGACTGGATTGGTCACCCCAATATCTTGCACTGTGTAGCTGGTCCGTTACAATGCAATGGAGGACGAACTTTTTGTGATGTTGGATATTACGACGTTGACTTTGGTTTGCTGGCAGCGTAGATGGCTACCGGCGGCTACGTCACTGGTAGATTGAAGGGGGTGGCTGAGGTCCAAACAGACCTAGCAACTATAGCCGAGTTTGGGAGCTCACAAACCAGCCCCAACGGGGAACCAAACCAGGGCCTCCTAGCTGCTCAGGCTCCCCTCAGGCTCTGCTCAGGGGTGCACAGCCTCGACTCAGGGTAAAGCGCGACTGCTTAGGGTGGAGGTCCTGAAAAAATCTTATGTCCGACTTTTGGGGGCATATTTACCCCATAAGTCTTTGTACCTGCGAAAAGATGGCAGAAAACGACGGCCCTAGGGAGCTGTTTTCGACACCCTTTCCACCAGAGCCTCTAGTAGTGTCGTTCTCACTGGCTCACACTCGATCTCCCTGGGTATTTTCTAGCAAATAGGCCACACAGACTGGGTCGGCGACGTCGCATTCTCTGAGGACGGTAAGCTGCTGGCGTCCGCATCTCGAATCTCAAAAACGGCTTGTGCATAACTGCGTTCCAGAACAACCACATAATCCAGTAAGGAAGATTGAGTACATCCAGATGCAGCTTCCGAAGGAACGGGGAGAAGCCATTCACCGTGTCCCAATCCTGCGTCTCGAATCTGACCGTAGAGGAGTCGGAAGCTTCACCGGCGGAAACGGCCTGCCAGAATACGTCAAGGATGTCCTCATCTGTGATGTACTTTGCTTTGGATCGTGCTTTTGCCATGTCCTCCCACTGTATCATCACACTGCGCGTCCGCAAAAAGCTTTTGAGCAGAACAAGCAAACTTCTTGCGATTCCCCATAATGTCGTGACTGAGCGAGGCATTTGAACTCCCTGAAAGACAGGCCCAGCTTGCGTCACTATATCAAAGACGTAGCCATCAACAATCAACACTTCACCGGACGAGGAGAACTCAAGCGAGTATTCGGAGTCGCCAGTGGCTGCGAACCGTCGGCAGACGGCCCCCTCTACCCCTCCTTCTCAGTGCTCTGCACAGGCCGTACAACACAGGCTGAGGGGTGCCTAGGCGTGTTTGGTAGGCCTGTTTGATAGGCCTGGGGTTAGCGCCTTCTAGGTACTGCTGAAGCTCTCGACGTCACTGCCGTCCCCAACCGCGATGGATCGGAACAGTCCTACCAAGCCTCTAGACACTCAATTGCCTCAATAGTAGTATCAGCCGGTGCGTTCCTCTCCGGTGTGATCAGCTTTTCCGCACTGCTGACAGTACTTGCAGCGTCAATATTTATCATGCAACCCATTATCGAGCGAGCGAGCGATACTCGAAACCGTGTTCCTAGATCTTCGATACCTTTGATCCAGCGCGCAGATCGGCAGTTTGATCGACTTTCAGAAACCTTCTACCGTCAACCAACTCTATAGGTATACTATCCCTCGAATTTAGGAGCAGTGCTGCCAGGAATGGCTGCGCAAGCAATGCCTAGCTGCCACTGCCGAACCTTGCCACATACAGGGACACCCAGCTGGTCAGGGGACATTCAGCTAGTGTCAACCCATCTGTGGCAAATGCACACGCGCGCTATGACGCTGTGGCGCAGTGACACTGTCTATTTAGATAGGTGTCCCACGCCCGCATAGAATTAGAACAGACACAGAAGACACACACATAGAATTCAGACGAGTTCGACCCTGACAGAATATACGCTAGTAATCGCAGGTGTAACGCGCAACTGTGAACACCCGCGACCTGACACTATTCGACCGCTAAGTAGAGAGTCTTTCCATCAAACATTCCGCTTCACCACAACCTGATTCTAGCAAGTGCTCCCAACAAGCAAGCCTTTTGGGCCTGTTCTGGTAAAGCTTGGTACCAGGCCGGAGGTGCCCTCGGGCCTGGTAAGCCTGGTGGGGCGCGCCCTATGCCCAGAACAGTGTAGATCTTGTCATAACAGGTATAGACCATGGTCGCAGGACCCCTGAGCGAATTTTGCCTAGCTTTCCAGTCCCATCCATTCATATTTGGAGCCCGCGTCTCCGCTTTCTAGTATGGACCCTCCTTTCGACGGTGACGACATTCCAACCGCACTCGGCACCGAGACGTTGGCCGGAAGGGAGCGGCAAGCGCGCTACGACACGGACGGCGCACTAAAACGGGACATTCTCCCTCTCGCTCGCGAAATTTTTTCGCCGGTGCGTCGCTCCTCATCCCAGGCGTATTGCCTGAATGTTCATGGTACGATACTGGCGCTGCCTTGTTTCCTTCGTATTACCAGGTTGTTTTGGGGTTGGGGGGGGGGGGCATTGCTCAGGCTTGGGAGCCATTTAGGGCCGTCTCTCCTTAACAGACCGACCTTCCCTCCTCTGCTGTCTCTCTAGTCCCGTCTACTCTCTCGTGCTGTGGAAGGGTTACATTTTGTAGTACGCGGTCCCCTAGGAAGGCGTACGCCAACTGTCGCCCTTCCGCTCTATGCTTAAGCTGTGACGGCACGGCATAGGAGGAGGGAGGATAGAGAGTGCTCCAAAGGTCTGTGGATTACAACTGTCGAAGAGGCTGAGCTAGAGAGAAGGAAGGAAGAGAGAGAGATCCTGCGACGCGGTGATGCGATAGATATAGGTAGGAATGCTTGCCAAGACCTCGTTGCTAAGACGAGGCTGTCCTTCACTTAGGTTACGCTGCGTGATAGGTGAAGAGATAAAGGTAGTTGTTCCGGCGCCAGTGAGTACTTGGCAGTGGACATGTGACGGTCTTCGCCATGTCCGTAACAAGACTTGCCACGAGTTAGGGCCAGTTCACATCTATTCTCCGTTTCTTATCGACTTTCTCAGCTGGCTGACACCCAGATTGCCCCGTTCCCACCTTAGCGCTCGGATTTCTCAAGATAGTGTTTTTCAATGCGGGCAGGAAACAATGCTGGCAGATCCCTGAAGGACACATTGATATCGCTGATGGAGCCACCATCGATTCTGTGCTCCACGACGGCTCTGCTGGTCTGAAGATAATTGTCCTTGAAAATTTGCCATAGATGTTCTTCGCTCGGCCTGGGAAAGTACGGGTCGTTGTCCTTGTAAGCTTGGAAACAGGTCTCTATTCCAGCTTCATCTTTCGTGATCTTGCGGCATTGATTGAAGTCCAAGCACCACATATGTATAGAGCGTTTCATGAAATTAAGTTCCGTCCCGATCGTCTTGCCCATAAGGAGATCCGTATTTTCCGGCATCGCTTCAAGATCTTCGACATTAGGAACGTGGCTTCTGGTAGCCAATGGTGCTGATCCGAGGACAAACTTCACGTCCCTGGCGTCAATGCCTGCTTCCCAATGGGCGATTGCTAGGGTCTGAGCCATACCCTTCGCGATATAGTCAATGTCTAGATCAAGACTCTCCATCTGGTCCCGGCAAAGAGGGAAGTTGCGCATGTTGAAAAATTTGGAGCTTCTCGACTTTCTTCCCAAGTACAGTCTGATCAAGCATGCTTTGTTATTCGGGTTTCTTTTCTCCTGCTCTTTGTTAAGGTTTGCGGGACAATATTGATCAATGAGGGCTTCTCGGACCACTTGTGGTACGGGGAAGATTCGCTGTGTTCGGAGGATATTTCTGGGCTGTTCAGCGCTGATGTTCACATTCGCAGGGAATCTCCAGCCATCCTGCTCCCACCATTCTCGTCTTTCCGGTGTGATGAAATCTCGAACTTGTGGGATGTAGACACTGACTTGGAGATGGCTCAACTTTTCGAACGCTTGGGAAAGTCGTTTGTGAGACATCATTTCGTTCCATAACGCCTTACTTCTGATGATGTCTGGTGCTGATGAGGAACCTTCCTTTGGAATGGATTCGGCTACTGAGTCTATGGGATATTGTTCAACTTTCAACACTGAAGTTGTTCCAGTATGTTCAAACACCATTCCAAAGGAACCCTTTCCGATCAGGTGAAGTTTTTGGAGATGAGGGTCCTGTAAAGCCTCCTGGTTTCTTCGGGCGAGCTCAGATGAGGTGGATACAACTGATCTCACTGAAGCCTTCTTCAGAGTTACTGCAGGAGGATCGCCGAGAGACAGGACTTCTATGGGTCGAGCAGCTAGGCTAGCGTTCTGGTGTACAGATTCAGGCATAGATAGTTCTGGGATTGCAGTGGGATCATTCCGTTGGGAAGATGCCATGGTGCTGAGCGTAGTGATAGTCTGATGAAAGCAGATGAAGTAAATTTGCAGGGCGATCTGAAGTGACTTTGAGGAACGACTAAAGTATTGTGGGAGACGAGACTAATATGATAATTGTGAGTCAGAAAGGTCCTAGGTGCGGAGGCTAGAATTGAGGAATCCATCATTCTGGTTTTAGCGCACTTTTCACCTGCCACCAACCCCCTCACAAAACTGAGGTTCAAACCTCAAGTTTTTGCGGCATTGGGTTTGGTATCGATCAGGATATGTGCATACTGTGTCGATACTTGAAAGGAATCGTCCCTGCCCCCCCCGCTAATCTCCTTCGCATTACCGGGCCGTGCACTAGGGCTTTCAGCTGAGACTATGGAAGTGGGAATTGGCAAGGATGCCTCCAGGCGCTGCCGTGGGCAGTGCGACCCGGCCCAGGTCTGGCGGCCCTTTTGGGGCTCTCCTCGACAGAAATGTCCTTCCTGCTGCCCATCCTTCTCTGTTGCAGTCCATCTCATCTTCTGCTACCGTGAAAAAAGTTATTACACCCAACTCCCTTTGGTCGGCCTCCGCCTGCCATGGCCTTTCCGCTCCGTGCTTGAGTAATCCCCGGTGGTACTTTTTTGTTCAACTCTATCCCGTAGTTCGGCTACTACGATGGCGCCGCCGAGGAGTTGGAGATTCCTCGAGTGCCATGACCTAGAGGCAAAGAGGACAGAGGAAGAGAAAGTCATTGAGGAATATGGTCAGCAGCCCCTGGACGACCGTCCCAATATCGCACTAGAACAGCGTAAAGGACTAATGAGGGAGTGGAGAGAGTAAGTGGAGAGCTTCGAGTTTCCTTCTGATCAAGCGGCGTTGACTCTTTTGCGCTACGTGTCCATGTACCCAGGACGAATTGCTTCTAACCGCTGTTATCTATAGTTACTTCGGGCAAGTTTTCAGGTTGGATCCGGATAGTATTTGGTTCAGGAAGCAAGAAGTGGGGTGATGGTGAGCGCTAGCGTCCAAGGGAATCACAAAAGGGACGAAAGTGCCGTACGGGGACAGTGGAGAGACTTGCTCCCCAAGATTCTGTCAATGACAGGCTAAGAACGTATCATTAGGGTGTAGCTGAACGAGGACAACAAAGCTAAAGAAGGGAAGCAAGAAGCAGGCCGGCCAGATACAAAAGAGAGCAGTGCGCGCCAAGGCCGCACCGCCAAGTCCTGTGGTCACGTGACAGATCAGTAAGAGATTCAGTCTTGTGTCTTGTATTACGTCTGCCTTCTTGAATAGCCTACCCCTAGGATCATACTACCTCAGCCTGACCTGCGTGTGTGACGGCATCTCTGGCACGGGCGTATCGTAGCAGCATCTTTTCAGCTGGTGAGGCTGAAGACGGCATGCAAATCCATGTGTGCCTCACGCTCCGCAAATGCACGGAAACAGTCAAGGCGACGAATAAAGTGAACGCAGTGAGCGCCTTTCGTCAGCCCAGCACCGCCGATCAAGACCACTCTGATCTGACCTCCCATCATGACGACGCGCCAGTCTTTGAACAGTCCCGATCTCTACACTGTTGGATGGATTGCGGCACTTCCCATCGAGCGCGCGGCAGCAACTGCCATGCTCGACGAGCGCCACGACAAGCCACAAAATTTCTCACAACACCGGAGCGACACGAACTCATACACCTGGGGCCGGATGGGAGAGCACAATGTCGTCATAGCCTCGCTTACAGCAGGAGTGTATGGGACGACTTCCGCTGCCACCACCGCATCGAGTCTGCTTGCCTCCCTGCCCCAAATCAGAATTGGGCTTTTAGTGGGAATTGGGGGGGGCATCGCCCGACCTGACAATGGTCGCGACATCCGGCTTGGCGACGTTGTCGTCAGCAACCCCCACGGAGCGACTGGCGGAGTAGTCCAATATGACCTGGGGAAGGCGAAATCCAATAACAAGCGCGAACGCAAGGACTTTCTGAACATGCCTCCGCCGGTTCTCCTCCACGCACTGGCGAATCTGCAGTCGGAACACTATATCGCGGGGCCCAAAGTCCCAGAATTTCTTGAGGAAATGTGGGGAGCGAACCCCCGAATGGTGAAATCAACCAAATCAGTCCCAGGATTTGTTCACCAAGGATTCGAGAATGACCGGCTTTTTAAGTCGTCATACGATCATGCAGGGCCCCAAGGCTGCGGCAGCTGCGATCGAAATGAGGAAGTCCAACGTGACCGGCGGGATTCGACAGATCCGGAGATTCACTATGGCATCATCGCTTCCGGAAACACGCTGATCAAAGATGCTGCTACGCGGGATAAGATTGTGGAGGATGTCGGAGAGGAATGCCTCTGCGTCGAGATGGAAGCCGCTGGCCTGATGAATCATTTCCCTTGTCTCGTGATAAGGGGCATTTGCGATTATGCAGACTCACACAAGAATGATCTGTGGCAGTGTTATGCTTCTGCCACGGCTGCTGCATATGGAAAAGAGTTCCTCACCTACGTCCCGGTCAGGCACCTCCAGGAGACGCAGAGGGCTGTTGACATTCTCAGAGCTGGTTTGTCCTACTGTTGCCCCCTAGTATCTGTTCATTAACAGCCATGTAGTCGAGGGAAAACTGCACAAGGTTCACTCTTTGACCAGCGACATAAAGGCGGGAGTTGAGAGTATGAAGTCAGACATCCATCTCGACAAGGTTAGGAAGTGGCTCTCACCCCCCGATACCTCGACAAATGTCAATGCTGCCAAGGAAAAGCGGCACAAAGGCACTGGGACTTGGTTTCTCGCCAGCGCTGCTTTTCTTGAATGGAAATCGGGCTCGCGCCGACATTTGTGGCTGCATGGGTTGGCGGGCTGTGGCAAGACAGTTCTTACCTCGACGATTCTTGACCATCTGCGCGATACCCAAACGGAATCTTGTGTCACTCTTGATTTCTTCTTCGACTTCCGCGACAAAGGTAAACAACAATTTGACAACCTCTTACGTTCACTTGCCTTCCAGCTGTATTCGCAATGTGCCAATTCTCTCAAGGATCTCGACAGCCTATTCGCATCCTACGACGATGGTCGAAAGCAACCAACCACCGACCCACTCTCTAGGTCCGTTCATATCATGATGCAGCGTCCCAAAAAGCTTCAGATCATCTTGGATGCCTTGGATGAGTGCGTTACCAGAAGCGAATTGCTTAAGTGGATGAAGACTCTGCCTGAACTTGCGAGCGTTCACCTCATAGCTACAAGCAGATGGGAAGAGGAACTTGAATCCGGTCTCAGCGGATGGATTGACAAAGAAAATACTGTCCCTATTGACCGGGATCTCGTCAATGCTGATATTCGTTCCTACATCAAGGCGAGGCTCGAAGTTGGTGAAGAATTCCAGAAGAGATGGGCTTCGAGACCCGCTGTGCTAGAAGAGCTCGAAGCCGAGCTTGGAGGAATGGCTGGTGGAATGTAGGTCTCGTTCATACCTCTCTTTTCTTCTGCCTCAACGATCAGGGAGTGTCGGATGCGGACGCTTATCCTTCTAATAGGTTCCGGTGGGCTGCATGTCAGCTCGACATCCTTGAGCACTGTCTGGATTATGAGGAGCTACAGCGCACCCTTCATTCCTTGCCTCAAACCTTGGACGAGACCTATTCTCGAATTCTGGCCAACATTCCGGAGGGGCGCAGAGAAAGAGCAATCCGACTCCTCCAGTTCCTAGTCTACTCTGAACGACCCTTGACCATTCAGGAGGCTGTGGATGCAATAGCAATTCGCCTTATCCCCTGTGGCCAATTCGATCCAAAATACAGACTGCCATGTCCCAAGGAAATCACAAGATTCTGTTCAAGCCTAGTGTCTCTCATAACAAGAGAATCTGACACAGGGACGCTGATGGAGCTTGAGCTGGCCCATTTTTCTGTCAAGGAGTATCTAACTTCTGAAAAGCTCCCAGAACCTTTTCAATGCAGCTTTTCCCAAGCCTACGCTAGAGGAAATATAACGCGAAGCTCCCTAGCCTACCTTTCTTGTTTGAAAGAGGAAGATTTAATTGCTAATATTGCTGCGCAATTTCCGCTAGCCCAGTACTCGGCACGATACTGGATGGATCACGCCAGATCTTCTGAGACTTTGGATGACGTCGGAGAGAGCATCATGCGTTTCTTTGAAAACGACATTGCATACACGATCTGGTGTCGCCTATTTAACCCTGACCTTCCCTGGACTGACCGCCCGGATACATATACCGCCTGTCCGCTATATTCGGCATCTCGAAAGGGACTTGATGTCACTGTGCAGAAGCTGCTAGACAGAGGCGCGGATGCCAACGCACGGGGGGGCTACTTCGGCAGCGCTCTCCAGGCTGCTTCGTCAGGAGGCCATGTGAAGGTAGTGCAGAAGCTGCTAGACAGAGGCGCAGATGTCAACGCACAGGGCGGCGACTACGGCAATGCTCTCCAGGCCGCTTCATCAGAAGGCCATGAGAAGGTAGCGCAGCTGCTGCTGGACAGAGGCGCGGATATCAACGCACAGGTCGGCGGCCTCTACGGCGATGCTCTCCGGGCCGCTTCATCAGAAGGCCATGAGAGGATAGTGCAGCTGCTGCTGGACAGAGGCGCGGATGTC